>OOCP01000116.1_pt1 | contig 99490 bp, 127 predicted proteins | sample 1671511 | NCBI WGS metagenome assembly OOCP01 (sample SAMN06348164, study PRJEB24527) | human gut metagenome | biome: human gut; feature: ankylosing spondylitis patient; material: feces | host: Homo sapiens | place: China | collected 2015-10 | reverse complement strand
CTTATTTTCTGCAAATTTACGCTCTTGGAACCATATAAACAACTGTACTACAATATTTTAATTTATAGAACTCCTCTATAAAACATGCAGGTATAGATAAGAATGTTTCAGCTCATGTGGCTCGACATACTTGTGCGTCAAGACTTGTAAACAAAGATGTTCCTGTTACTACAATACAAGAGCAGAAGTAGCATATATATGTAACAATTTATGTTTCCCGATTACTTGTAAGATATTTCCAACTCGACATAGCTGTCATCCGGATATTTCCCTTGTGATATCATACGAAAATCTTTAAAAGATTGAATTAAAATACTGTTAGGGCTGTGTACGCTAATATTGAACAATACATATACTTTTCTATCTTTTTTGAAAAACTTTATGTATTTAGGCGTTCCTATTTTAGGGGATAATGAAGTTACAATTATTTTATCCTTAGATGCTGAATCTTGGAGCAAAACTGATACAATAATAAAAACAGGCTCCCCTTCAAATCCACCTTTTATAATCGAGAAATCCCTAGACCAATTGTTGACATTGCTTGTTATTTCATACATAGCATAGTTGGCCGCTGTCGTTTTTTTCTCTAATATAGTGTACATGGATTTCTCAAGGAGTCCATTTTGTTCCTGACTTGCTGTAGGCAATAGTCCTCCCACAACCTCAATATTATCTCTTATTACTTCATTAAAATCTATTGTTTCCATAATCTTCCTAATTTAAAATTTTTATTAATTATCGTGCCATCTGACACCGGTTAATATTCCATTTACAAAACACAAATCTCCCAGTCTAAATCTACCAGCCGAGGGGTCCCATACATGCTGAAATCCAACTGCTGTAGTCAGGCCGTAATCACCAAAAGATCCGCCTAACTCACTACCATGAGTGTTAATTTTACCACGAAAATCAATCGCTGTATCATTATCACGTCCTTCAGTTACTATACTTAACGCAGTATGTGATACACCTCCCTTAGATTGTACAATTAATGTCCCAATACCTTCTGAATGTAAGTCGTATTTATCTAAAGTTGTCGTAAATATACCAGCAACTTTGGATACAATTCCTGTAGATCCAGGTAAGGTATCACCAATCCCAGCCGTCTTTTTTTTATTGTTAAATGATATACCATTTCTCATAAGTAATAAACTATCACCAACATCGGTAGAGCCTATTGCTGATTGAGTGACTGTAAATCCTCCAAGAATTCCAGAAGTTGCAGTAATCTTTCCTTCGATATCTACATTTTTAGCTTTAATTCCATCTGCATTAATCTGTTCTGCGTTAATCTTCTCAGCTAATAGTAACTTTGTTGCGATAAAAGTCCATTCTTGAGCAGATTCCCAAAAACCCAAATATCCTGATATAGAAGATGAAGGGTTGTTGTTAGAGTCAGAGGTATGAGTTTTGGTGCATAGATATAATTTATTATTATATACAACAACATCATAAAATTCTTCTCCATCTGCTCCTTGCAAATACTCCACACCCTCTGCCCATGTTCTCATTCGCAGTTTTGCACCTTGTTTACCCCAGCTGTTTTTTAAGGTTGGAGTAGACCATGCACCGTAACTTGCAGTGTATATCTTAACACTGTATGCAGAAGTAGTCTTAACACAAACTACGACATTGCAATCTTCATCCGCTGTGTAGGTAGACACTTGTGGAACGGTGCTATTTAAAGTTTTAACAGGGGTAAAACTCGCCGTGCTTCCATTAGACAATGAAATAACCGATACAGAGCTTCCCGCTGTATTTACCTCTATAACCTGACCTTTAGAGAGTTTTATGTTATCGCTATACTTGTAATTCGCATCCGAAATTTTATTTCCCGTATTGCTAATTCTATAACCTGAATACGCCAAAACAGCATTAGAAATGTCATTCGACGAATACATTTCTGTTCTTGCCCTTTGACTTTCCCACAAATAAGGAAATGATGCTGATACATCAAGCATTGTAGCACTCCATCCTTCAGGTATTTTACCTGAATCAGAAACGGGAGTCTCAGGCTTTACATTTTGCGCTGTTCTTATATAAATTGACTCATTGATTACAGCATCTTGCACCCCTATCAAAGAGAAAGCACCTGTCGCTATCATATAACCTCCTTTATTCAATTATTGCACTAACACTTCCACTAATACCCATTCCTGCACGCTTAATGTCCGCATAGCTTATACTTACTGTAGCAGCATTAAATGTTTCGGATTCTTTGTCAGAAAGAATAAATGCATTTCCGGCATTATTCCTTATGTTCCAGTCCCAGTTTGATATGCCTCCGTCTGTGCCGTCTGAACGTTTCCGCGCTACGGGTTTCACTACAGCCGTCTCCCCAGAACGAATTGTATTACCCGTAATCCCCGTTATATTGAAATCTACATAGTACGGGTCGGAATAGTCGGTTATCTGCGTGAAGCCGGAGGCTATCACACTGCCTCCTGACTTAATGTCACAACGAAGTTTCAATATGTTATCAATGTCACCCGCAGTGACTTTCTGTGTACGTGAAGTACCCCAGTCCGAGTCACCGGTACCGAGAAGTTTCACCCATTGGTAAGTAAAACCGGAATAATCCGTAACTTCCACACCGTCCTTGTAGAGTGTAGCAGTACATGTCAGTGACTCACCGGCCTCTGTCAGGGCACCGCCCTTGTCATCCGATATGATCACATCATAGGCATTGCCTGTCATTTCCTGTATAACCACATTCTTCGACAGCTCATTGAATGAAATGTTCTGTCCGCCTACTTCTATCGTACCAGATACACTGATACGGTCGTTGTCGTATCCGGATATAGGAACAAGGTTCTTCATTACCCGCAATGCAGTCAACTGGTAAGACTGGGAGCCGATTGTCGCCGAATAATTGTCTATTTTTTTGAAATATCCAGTCATTCCGCCGTTCGTAGAAAGTCCGTCAGAGCCGAAAGTTAGTGTTACCCCGTTGTACTTATACGTGATTTCATGAGGAATCATGATTTCTCCAGTTGCCACATCACGAAGAATGGTTACCAAAGTCGGCTTCATGTTGTCGGCCAGTCCTTCAAAATCAGGGATAAACTGACTGGTCCCCTTGTTGTACCGTTGTACAAGAGGGGTTCCTTCTACGCGGATGAATCCATTTATAGTTGTACCATCCATCAGTCCAATTAGTGTAAATCCACCTTCCAGATTCATTATTCACCTCCTTCCTCCATATCAGGCACAACTACATCATTATCTCCATCCGTTTCTTGTGTACCGGATTCTGTATCGACAGTTTCATACTGTCCGCTGGCCTTCTGATCCTCAATCATCTTCTTCAGTTCCTCAGCAGAAGATACTATCTGTACATCTCCTACGCTACCTATTACCCGCAACATGGAGAAATCGGCAATTGCCCTACCGTCCGGCATACGTTCGAAATACTTGATTCCTTTTGATTCAAGCACTTCAGGTTTAACAAGTAGATATCCCATATTATTCAAATTTTGTGGCTATGACAGCCTTGTTGTTATTAATCATTACTTTACCCCCGCTGGTTACCAACGCCGTGACCGCATACATCTTTACCTCTGCATACACGGCCATGGAATATGCCTTATCGAATCCCAAGGATGAAGGCGTAAAGCTGATGGTATTACCTTTACCGATTGTCTTGTCAGACACGCCCGCTTTTCCGGATTTTGCTTTCCAGACAATAGAAAACAGCTTGTCATTGTAGGTTATCACCTGCTTGTTGTCAGTCAGAACACATTCAAACCTGACAGTCGTGCTCATCGAAGCATTAATCTTTGCTCCTGAAAGTTGCCGTATGCTTGCTCTCAACGTCTTCGGCATTTCAACCTTAACAGTAGATGTCACCTGCAGGTTCTCCAGCTCCGGAGCGGAAGGGCGTGTTCCTGTATAATATGCCGCACGGCAACGGAATGCAGCCGTACGCACAAAACGTGCATCGAACGTGAGCGATTTTGTCCAGTTCCCGCTGCTATCCTTGCCTGAAATGAAGATGTCCAGTTCGTCCTGTGTAATCTGCCTCCATGTAGAATTGTCGGTATTTATTTCCCACCAGTAAGCCGCATTAGCATCAGGAACTTCTTCCTTTCCTGAAAAAAGCTGTGCTGTGATAGTGTGCATCCATCTTCCGGATGAGTCTGCTTTCTCCCTTGTCGGGTCGATAAACCATCCCTGGGGCTGGTCCATCAACCGCATGTTAAGAACCTTTGTATCATACAGAGCCGTATATAGAGATACGCTGCGTTCCACTTTAACTTCCGTATTCCTACGGGTATCCGTAATCGTGAAGATGGCAAAGATATCCATCGGAGTATTTGGCTCTACATTTTTCTTCACCTTCAAAGAATAGGTCGGAAGTCCGGTGTCGGATATGACATAATTGTCGTTGTTCGATATACGGTTGCTACCGTCCGCTTTCGGAGATCCTTCGTACCATTCCACACCCGTAATCGTCCTGTTACCGTTCATCACCCCCTCAGGGTCGGACACCTGCACGTAAGGCATCAGCACGCAGGGGACAAGCGAACGGTCCGGCTCATATTCCTTAGTGTCCTGGTTATAGGTCTGTGCGGTATTTCCGCTCAGTATCTCAATGTCTGCAATGAAGGAAATCGGGTCTACATGTACTGATATGTCCTTTACATTCGTATTTATTGCCATGATTTTATATATTTAATTTCTATCTGATATGTAAAAAAACCATACATTTCTGATAGCTTATCTTTAATGTATTGCAAATCGTCTACTTTATCTTCTTCTATATCAATTATATCGGAAATATGCATTTCTCTGGATAAAGTTCCATTAGCCACTTTCCCAATACATTCATGAATCGAATACCTTACAAAGACTTCTTTCATAATCTATATTTTGATGTTAATTTTGTTTTCCACTGTTTCAAAATTTTCTCCTACAGGTATAAATATCCTACAGATGAAATTTATCTTCCGATACTCACTTCCCCAACCACTACCCATATCGGCTACGGATAGATGTATGACATGCTTCTGACCGTCAACGTATGTAGGTTTCCAACTGTTATCTGATGGTATGTTTCCTGTGTCACGAAGCCATTCTACCTCCACTCCATCTGTAGCCATGAGAACGTTAGTTATATTTCTGTTACCATAACTTACTACTGCTGTAATGTCTGTATTGACCTGCTGAATGAAGAACTGCCATCCATTCGAACTTTCGAAGTCAAGATGATAATTCTTGTCGCCTTCAAGTAAAGACCACGAGGGGGAGTTCCATACAGGTTCATCTTCCGTCTTGTCTACCAAGCAACCCCACTTGCATCCGTAATGATAGACGGTGTGCTGCTCCAGTTCCGTAAACGTGTGCTGTCCGTCCGGATAAAGTCTATCGTGTTGAATAAAGCGATAAGGCTGCTCTGACTGCGCCACTGTGAGCGACCATTCGCCGCGGTCCACCTTGTTAGATATGACATCACCGTTATAATCATATTGATATAGCCGTTCGCAGACGATAGTCTTGGCCATCACACCCACGTCTTCTGTAGTGACCGGAAGATTATCCAAAGCTTTAATATTAGGGAATTTACCGATACTGATGGCGTAGTTGTAATCTTCCAATATAGGCTTGTAGACATTGGCGAGGAACATGATGCGCCCTTCTCGGCTGGAGAGCAGCCAGCTCTGCGCACGCTCGTTCACTTCTCCTTCGTCTGGCAATACAGAGTTACCACGTCGAGTGACGTTGTATCCGGCCACCGGAGGATAGTTTTTCCCTCCAGGCACTTCTGAATCAGGATAGAGCACTACCGTTAGCGTGTTGTCGTTGACGTTCTTTGTCAGACAGCGGAACCAGCTTGTGTAATAATCCGTGCCTCCAGTTAGCAGATTATTGATGATGGAATACATTATGTCGTTTTCAGTAAAATTTGTCACATCATATTCTGTACGCTTCTCCATCCACAATTTGTAAGTGTCGTTTCCCAGGTTTTCCACCTTTTCGATACATCCTGCATCGCTGAAAGAGAAATCACCTGCCATCGCCTGAATCTCATTTATGATAAGCCGCATTACAACAAGTGCATCACGTACCTCCAGCCTTGAGAATTGTCCACGCCCATTAGGATATATGCCAGCGCCCTTACCGGCAATCATGCTGTCAATAAACTCACCAAAAGAAGCTCCTCCCAAAAACCTTTGCCAAAATGGATTCTCATCTGTCTGATCTTTCCGATGAAACTTTTCTTCTGTACTTTCTTTAAGGAATTTTGTAGTAGGAATAATAGAATCACTTGCAGGAAAATCATTTTCACTATCGGAACTTTTCTGCACATCATCTATCATAATTTTCCTGGCACCAATGTACAGCTTATGTATCACGGCAGAGGTAATGTCTTTCAGCACCTCAATCACGTCCGTCACTTTATTCAGACGAAACATTTTAGACCATTCTCCAAGTTGGTCTTCCTGACGATTCTTATCTGTATTCAAACTTCCTGTTTCGAACGTTGTTTCCCACATTCGCGGAATACTTTCACCATTTGAATTAACAGATGAAGATATTGTTCCTAAATATACATTATAAACTTCACGACTTTCTCCTGTGTCATTTGTAATGGTTTCAGTAAGCTCGAGTATATCGTATGAATAAACGATAAGCGCAGTATTTCCTTTCTTTTCAAGCTGCGCATAGACATAAGCACGATCTGTACGATCGAAAAAGTTATTATAAGCCTGTAGATTCCACTTCTGATAATTGAGTGACGAATCGTAGGCTATTACATCCTGTTTATAGGCTATTATAACGGAACCTGCAAGAAGGGAAACTTGCAGGTATTGAGGATTGTCCATCGCATTAAGCTCGATGCTTAATGCGTCTGGTGACATCCAATATTCGGAAGTGGATAGTGTGTTTGGTGTGACTGCCATGTATTAATAGCTTTTATTTATTGCAAACTTAATGATACAATACAGCTAAGAAGTGACGAAAATCATAGGAGGTTAAGGAATCCTCCGGAGAAATCGGGCCGCATGGTAAATGCAATTGAAATAAGAGATTCTTCCGTACGATCATAAATATCCACTTCCTCTTCCGGCTCGATAGTACAAGGAAACCATTTCCCTTCGATACGTACCCAAGATGCAGGACAACATAAAAACTCATTACACCACCAGTCCGCCCATTCTCTATTTACCGGACCTGTAGACATTTTGTAAATCTGACCAGAACTATAACGGCTCATACTTCGAGTGGATTTGGGCTTAAACTGACGGAAAATACTCAATAAATTGCGCTCATTCTTAAATTCGTATTGAAGCGACTCAAGAGAAAGGCAAGATGCTGTTTCTATGACTCCTAAACCATTGATAAACTGGAAAAGCCAACGATTAGGATTTTGCTCAACATAAACCTTGCGGTTATGAATGGTTCTGATTCCTTTTTCCTGAAGTTCGAACTTTTCGACCGTAGGGCCACTCTGCAACTGTGTGGCAAAAGTGATAGGCTCTGAAGGAGGAGCAGAGGAGAGGTAAATATCGCCCAAATTGCATACTTCTCCGGATTCGGGCTTCCTGGAAAATTTAGTTAAATTCTTAGATTTGTTGGAAAGATAACGCTCTACTTCTGTAAAAGACCCTGCAAGAGCAAAAAGATAGGAACCGTAATCTATTACTCCCTGCTTTCCAATAAATATGCCGTCGGACATCAACTCATCGTATGCCTGCAAGGTATATTTAATGTATGGCATATCGGTAGAAGATTCCAATGCGTCATATTGATGTTCTTTTAATTTGCTACGAAGTGCACTGGAAATATCAAAATTTATAATTTCTCCATCGGACGCCGGCCATCCTAATACAAAATCTTCATAATCAAGATTTTCGTTAAGAGCAGCCTTAACAACCAGCTTTACACTATGAAATGTAGCTCGACTCCCTACAGATTCGGCTGTTACTGCCACGTTAATCGGGCTTCCGCAAAGCGGACTTCCGAAAGTGATCTCTATTTTCTGTGCCATAAACAAATAATTTTAAATTTGATAAATCTCTGCGGTTACAACGCCTAGTCCTTCTTCTGCCGAAATGGTATATGAAAGCTTGTTTATCCATCCTATATACCCGCCAATATTGTAACGTTTTCCCCACTGGATATTAGCCAGTTCGGCCACTTCACAACGGAATTTTACCTGTAACTTCTTTCTGTGAAGAAGGAAATGAGCATATTCGCTCATAAACGTATCGTAAAGTCCGCGTGTACGTACTTTTGTTTCGATATTTCCTTCGTCATCACGCTGATCTTCGTTACATAAGATTTTCCCATCTTTTTCGATGTACGAACGAATCTTGAGCGAGTAACGTTCGTCATCGCCAACACCAGTCTGTGAGCCGTTATAGTCGTACTGAGATCCCCAGTTATCCATGCTATCACTACTAATGGTGTATTTGCCGGCAACAGTACGCCACTTGCTGTTACCATGTCCGTCGTAATTCCAGTCGTAGGTCTGAATGGTAGCATCGGAACCTCCGCCGCGCATGACTCCGATAGCCAATCCCCAGTCTATTGTCTGTAATGGTGAATTGCCATCTTCGGAAGATGTTACATCATAGGCTTCGTCGGTTGTAAGATTTTCATTCAAGTAAAAATCTGCATGATCGGAACCTATTGCGTTCTGTATAGTCATAGGAATATTTTCGTGCCACATATCTTCATCGACATACATGGCAAGAATCTGTTCGCGGTCGGTAGCATTGACATTACTTACCTGAATAGTCTTATATTCATCAGGAATAGAAGGATTATCGGAATAAAGTGTAGATGTTTTTGATGAACCAATCTGCTTTTCTTTTTTGCCATTTACATCGTTGGGTATAATAGGTTCAAAATCACTAATCAATTCTATAATGTAATCTTCATTTTCTGCACTGCAATCTCCGATTTCGACACCAGTAAATCCGCCTACCTCAAAAATAGCAGGTTTTAATTCGGATACATTCTCTGCATCGGCGTTTACCTTTATGCGGTATCTGTTTCCTGTATTCAAGTCAACATAACAGGTCTTGTCTGAACTACTCTGCTTCTTTATAATAGCCAGATAATCGAGAGAAGTGTTTACCTGAGAATAATCTACATAATCATAATTTGTATCGTAATCTGTAGACCCGCTTGTGATATTGTATTTTTTTTCGTCGTTATCACTTTCAGCAGAATAACGCATACGCACTCCGGTTATTTTCTCATTCAGCTTTACAGGATTATCAATAATTTCACATTTCAAAACAACTGGTTCGGATGTATCGCGGAAAAGATCTCGTATAAAAACGGCTTTAACAGATGCCTTGTCATAATCTACCAAAAAACGAATGCCAAAAGAAGCCCAAAGCGAATCTACAACAGTAGATACGCTATCATCAGGAAAATTACGGGAATTAGCATACATGTTCATTATGTTTGCCTTTACTGAAATATTGGGATCTTGTATTGTAAAACCGGCTTCATTAAGCTTTCCAAGACCATTAGGAAGTTCATCACCTATATTATATGTTTTCCCATTGATAGTTACACTTTCTAATTTTTTTGTTTGCTCGTAAGACGTAGAAATACTACCTTTAGTATTACGACTCGAAAGCCAATTGTTAATTGATGCTATATCTTGAAAATCATAATCGGATTTATCCGGATATTTTCTTTCAACATCATATTTGCAGTGGGTAGTAAAGAAGCACAAACGTTTCATATCGCCCACTGACAACAGGTCTTTATTATCGTAAATCAATCCTAACGCATCGAACAAACAATCAAGAAAGTATAATACATAAAAACATATACCGCTCTGCATACGATCTGCTTCAAGTATATAATACGGATCGTAAGTATCGGATGTACTAACAGTATCGCCCGAAGTTCCGTCCATATTCTTTTTATAATGAGTATAACAAACACGCGCATTGCAATACTGAGAATATGGATATTCATCGCTGACATTGATAAAACTTTTTGTAACAACAGGCTTGCCATCTTTTTTATTGGCAATCTCGCCAGAACTTGTCTGACATATTCCCGGAAATGAAAATCCCAAAGCCTGAAGTTCTATTTTATTGGATGTATATTCGGGACGACCTTCTCCGGATATTTCAGCAGAACTCCATGACAGGAAACCGTCTTTACCTCCTGATTTCTGATAATAAGTATAACGAAATTCGCATTCTACCTGTACATTACCAATCATTTCGCCTATCTGAATACGGTCTTTTACCGGTATGTCCTGACAATTCTTATCGCCGATCATATCAGTAAGTGTCTTTATGGCTGAAACCATTGAAATACTTATCTGATCGGATATCTCTGTATCTTCGGATGTCTGTAGTTTTCCGCTTCTAAAAGGCATTCCATTTATTCTTAACCTCATAGAAGCATTTTCAAGTTCTACCAGACGCTTGTCGCTCTGTACATCATCTACATTTTTGAATACTTCACGATTATCATCTATAGATACAGGTACTTCGTAAGAAAAAGATTCATTGTCATTAAAATATGGATTTACATCTTCCATATCAATACTGAAATCTGAAGGAAGATTTAATTCTTTTCCGTTTATCTCCACGCTTAACTTACTTTCCATATCATACAAGTTTTACGTATTTACTATTACCTGAAAGTTGAATACTTCTATTTACCGGTGCGGTAATTATGCTATTGCCTGCACCTACAATCCGTTTCCATCTTAATGCTTTTATTTTACTTGTACTACCGGCAAAAACAGTAACCGGACCATCTACCGTCACACTGTTATTTCCATTTGCTGTTATCTTGGAAAAACCATAAGCCTCGCAAGAAGCATTATCGTTCAATATCGCTGTGGTATTTTCAGTTAGTATTCCTTTTGAATTATCGTAAGCATACACATGTACATGACCTGAAGCTTTATACTGTGAAGTTCCAATAGCGTAAACATCTGCATTACCTGTTACTTGGACTTCTGAAGAATCGGAAAGGAAAACAAGTCCTTTATCTGCATTTTCATTATAAAAGAAAGACAAAGAATTAAGTTCTTTCTTACATAAAGGATAATATCTGGCAATGAAAGAAGATACCCATTCTTTATTTTCAAATATCATAGAAGACCAATACTTTTTCATTATAGAAAACATGGTATTTATATTATTAGCTTCCAACAACAGCTTATATGCCTTGGCGCATACTTTCTTGCCTTTTATGAAAGCAAGTATTTCTGCCTTTAGATTTTCAAATTCCTGCTGAATCATATTTTCTACCCTTTTCTCCTTTCCATACGTTCATGTTCTTCCATCATATCATTAAGATGTTCAAGCATTACTGTATATGTTTCATTATTAATCTGTTCTTCACTTATACCACCGAGATACTTTTCCAAGTTTGTCATTACACGCGTGTAAACCTCAAAGGGATTTACCTGCTGCTGTTTCTTTGGATTCCCTTTCTTGAAAACTTTCGGGAATTTCCTTTGCAGATATGACATCATGCCGATAAACCAGAAGAGTACCACCTGCATTTGCAGGTCTGTAAACCGGTCGAAGAAATCTTTGATCTTCGCTTCCTGTCCGGGTATGTAGGGATTGTCCTTTTCCAGAAGTCCGGCAGCATTGCGTACCTCCACTTCCTCGCAAAACAGGGAAGCAAGGAGGAGGTTGCGGGCTTCGCGGACTCTTTTCTGTATCTCGGCCAACTTTCGCGGCTCACAGTCCTTTCTTGATGCGTATCTCACCAATGAGTTGGATTCTGCCAGGTAGTAGTCGTAATAATCGGACGAAATGCGGTACTGCCTCCAGTTGAAGTTCTGCATCAGTCTTGACGGCCCACGGAATATCCTGCCCTTGCTTTTGAAAACCGGATATGGAAAGATTGTGCGGTTTGATGTATTGTCCAGCCATTTCAAACCTTCTTCAATCCACTGGTTTACCTGCCAGATATAGACCTTGAAAGGTGTGGTGTATCTTTTGCCCGTAAGCTTCATGCAGATACGTTTCATCCGGCTTCCGCTTTCATTTTTCTTTACAGCTATGAAGTATCTCTCTTCGGGCGGAAGGCTGTCTGTTACCGATTCTATTATCTCCAGTCCGGTCAGGCGAAGAAAGATATCCATCTTCACCTTCTTCGGGTTGTACGCACCGCTTTTCCCACCGTCCGCAATCTCACGCATAATGCAATCTGCCACGACTTCCATCTGTGGCGTGGTCAGCGCGTCCCAGTGGCGTGGCAGGTGCAAATCAATTCTTAGAGTATCGGACTTTTTCATCGTTAGAGTTTAGTGTCGATTGACGGAGTAACGAAAAGCTTGTTTCCAGGACGATTGTTTTCCCATTTCGGAGTGTCGCTTGTGGTTTCCTCTACGGGTGCCACATACAGCGGAGAGTCTATACCTATATTATCACTGAAATCGGCATAGTGCTGCTGGATAAATCCAATGGCATTCTGGCGCATCCTTATCGCATCCTCTGTAGCTTCGATACGGTTGAACATCTTTGATCGTGATTCAACCGCAAAGGCTGTCCACCAGCATATCTTTTCCACCAGGATTCTTCCCTGCTCATTCAGCTTACCTTCCTTCTGTGCCTTTATAAGATAGCTTACGAAGCTGCTGCCTATCTCCCCTTCAATCAGTACGGACTGGATATACCGCAACTGTGGAATGAGAGAAACAAACTTCTCGCGGCTTTCGTAAATGTCAAGATACTGCTGCATCTGTGTTGACGTGCTGATAAAGAGAGAAGAGTCCTGATAATAGTATTTGCTTTTCTTCCACAAGCGTACTATCTGCTGCATTTCGGTTTCTTCCTCTTCCGGTTCATCAGGTAAAGATCCCACTTCCTGCGCCCATGTTTCGAGCAATACCAGCATACGGTCAACGGCACGATGCGATTCTGTATTACAGCGCGACTTGAACTTTTCTATCAGTTTCTCCCCTGCCGATTCGTAATTGTCGCTCGATGCGATATTCATTCCTGCTTCATTGAGCGATATCACATTAAGATCGGCACTACGATAAAGGGCATCGAACACCACTACAGGCTGTGCAGCACGTATCAGCTTGTGCCATTCCGTCCAGTACTTCGAGTTTTCCGGAAAAAGTTCTTCAGGAAGAATTTCGTTATATTTCTCGCATACGGCATCATAAAGCTCCGCCCCCAGCTTATCAGCCAAGAAATCGCGCTCGCTGCTGTCTATAAAACCTTTCAGGCCCTGAATATCATCGAGTCTGTGGTTTGGCAGATACAACCTTACTTCTTCAATAGTATTAATTATCATAAACGTTCTGTTTTAAGTGATTATGCAGATTGAGATTCCGTAAGTCCCGTTGCGCTGCGGTCGAGCGTTGTAAGGGAATTTTCCTGTATGCGCCATACCAGGTGTTTGTCCCATTCGTTGAATCGTGATACCACGTCGAACACGGAAAGAACTATCTGCTGTGTAGGCTTCATGTTAAGCTGTTTGAGCAGATACAATTCTCTTTGGTATGTTCCTCCCGATGAAGAAGAAGAACCCGGTACCGAACCAATCAAAGCAGGATTGATCTGCATACTGAAGAAGATGATACTGCTTATCTCCTGCAATTCGGTTTTCTGTGCATCAGCTTCGGACTTGCTTGTGGCAGGAATATCGACGATACGGAATGCGTCATGCTCTTTTCCGTCCGAGCCGGTAAATGAGAATGAAAGCAGAGTGGAACCGTTCTGACTGCGGTCTTTAAGGAAAGTGTTAACACTGTTCCACAACTGATTTCTTATCTCAGCACGTTTCGTTTCATCATTGATATTCATTTGGTGATAAAGCTGTCCGAGATATTCAGTATGTACATAAACCACCTTGCCCCACATATTCGAGTTTTCCTTCGCCTGTACGCGGTCGGAAATGATATTTGCCGCATACTGATATATCGAACCGCCGAAGATACTCCACCATGCAGGTTGCGGGTAATACGGACGGCCTGCAGCCGGATAATATGAAGGAAGAATAAAGCGTGTAGGCTTGTTTTCCGTTACCGGCCTGCCGTTACGTTTCTTGCCGAAATATGCGTTCAGCCTTGAATCGCGTATCTTTTCACGAAGCGATGCCAAAGGTCGTACAGGATCGAGAGCCGGAACAGCCTTTATATCGAACTGGTCATTCACGTCTTTTACGGCCGTATCATAGAAGCGGTTGGAAACATACACGTAGTTGATTTTATTGTTATCGTCCATTCTTTCCAGACGGCAAATCACGGAGTCATAAAAACAGATGCTCGTAACCTTCGGTTTCCATGTTGCGCCGTTTTCTCCGTTTTTACCCTGAGAAAGGCGTATTTCAGGATAACAGATATCAAACAGCGTCATGCTTGTGAAGAGGTTCATGCAGACATTCTGTAAAGAAGATTCTTCTATGAACGCCTTTATTTCTTCAGAAGTTTTTTCCCATATCTCGTAATCCTTGTTCAGGCGGTCTATTTCCTCTATCAGAGTTTCTTCCACCTTCTTATAATGCTCCAGCTCTTTGTTTGATACCGTTTCGTAATCGGACATCTGACGTTTCAGGGTAATGCCTCTCTCCTTACATGATGCGTAGAAGTCCAGAAGTTCCTTCTGCTTGGCGTAAATCTTCGATTTGATAAGCTCGCCTGCATCATTGTAATCTACTTCTTTCGGTGTCAGTGTGTCGTTTACCGTAATTGTGTAACGGTACTTTGCGCGTGGGCCCAGTCCGGCTGCCACATCGGTATTGAAGCGGTTGCCTGTGGCTGTGTAGGGAAGCAGAGAGGAAAGGAGAGCTACACGGTTGGGCAGATTGTTGTACGGTCCCCACGACATATAGCCTAAGTTCTCAGTACCTATGCCGGACACGCCTATCTCTACTGACGAAGAAGAGAACACCTGCCCCGGAACAATCTCACCGTTCACGTCTTTTGTAGGCTCAAGGAAAGTGTTTACAGTATCACTCCACTGCGGAGCGTTGCTTTTTTTGCCTAAACTTTCGTTCATAGGCATGGCTACATACCCCTCACTGATAAGCTTGCTCACTTCCTCGTGAAATTTCTCCACAGCCGGGGTACTGCCTCTGTATGTGCTTGTGTTGTTTTTTTTCATTTCCACTATAGCGTTTTAAATTTCACTCCGTCAATTTCCACTACCAGGTAATCCCTTACCACACGGATTTCTCCGCTTTCAATGTATCTTATCTTGCGTTGCTTGCGGAAAGTATCAACGGAGATACATTCCACCGTACCTTCTTCCACTACTCCGTCCCTTGTTATGTATTTGATGTAAAACGGAACACGCTTTATGTCGGTCGCATCCGCCGGAGGATTGAACCCTTTTTTCCGAATACCGTTCCTGTCGGTATATTCAAAGTTTTCGGCATACATCCTTATCAGATTGTAGCTGAGTTTTTCTACGTTCTTAGGCATGTTTTCTAATGTTTTTCTTTATAGCAAAAATAGATATACGCACACACGGGATAGTGACATTTACAGATTGCCGATAACAGGCATACAGATACCTGCCATCTGATAGCGGAAGTATTTCACGCCGATAAAAAGGGAGTCGAAGGCGTCCGTTCCGTCTGTTCGCAATTCCAGAGGATCAACTTCTGTTTCAACGTATTTTTCTTTCGATTTGTCTTTCTCGAAACCATTGCTTCCTACCCTCACACCGGTGTTCTCCATTGCCACGATAAGAGCCTCATTGTTTTCCCTGTTTATGCGGATGAAAGGATAAGTCACACCTGCCAGAGCCTCGTTTATATCCTTATGCTTGAAGCGGTGCTCCATCGGGCGGCCCATGTCTATGGCTATCACATTCCAGCCCGCTTTTCTCAGTTTCTCTATAACCAGATCCTTAAAGTCCTGCTGGTTTGCCATCGCATATCCCTTGTGCTTTGCGGTCGAGTCGTAGTAGTAATACACATCGCGGCATGAAGCCTTGTGCGGAGCGTAATACTTGTTCCAGTCATCAAGCAGCTCACCAAGTTTTCTTTCGTTCTTCACGAACATGGACGAAAGTACCATAAGCGCCTCACGGTTTACCACCGGATCATGGCGCACCTGTCCCGTTGCCACCCAGTTGATATTTGCGTTATAGTCGAATGCTATATGAAGCGGAAGATGCGGTACTACGTCGCCGTCCAGCGTACAGTTCTTCACACGTTGCAGTTCGTCGAAGTCCGGCGTTTCATAGTCAGTGTTTATGGTCTGCCCTCCTATCTCGCGACTTGCTATCTTCAGACGTACACTTTTCTCCACAGCCGGACAGTCTTCAGGAACATATCCATGCAGATTGTCAATATCCAGTTTGGAGTAAAATCCGTCGCTGCTGTGCTGTTTCTTCATATTCAGAATTGAGATAGCATACACAACCGGCGGAAGGTCACGCTTCATCTTGGCGATATAGTCAGGTCCTAATAGGTCTATATTATCGAGCGTGCTGCCTCGATAAAAGGCGAAAGTATTGCAGCGTAGCTTACGGATATGCTCCTTATAGGACTTCATGCCCTTAATGGCCTTTATTTCCAGAAGATCGAACTTTGTAATCAGGTATTCGTATGAGTAAAGCAGGCGCGCGTCGTCGGCAGAAATAACCTTGTAGTTCACCAGCATATCCACATTCTGTTTCGTTACTCCGGGAGCAGGAAGTATCTTGAAAGGACCTGTACGCGAGAAACACGATTCAGCTATGGCTTTTATTTCCTTAATCTTGTTTTCGTCGGACACAAGAATTTCCCTGCCGTTTTTCTTTGCGTTATACATAAGGTTATTATAACGTATCACCTTCTCCGCAAATCCGTCAAGCTCCGCCTGAAGCTGGCGCGAAGTCTTTCCCTTGAAAGGTCCCGATTCAAGCGTCTGGTCGCATTTCTCCTCTTCCTTTTCCATCCAGTTCTCACGCTGTGAGAGTCCGGCATCACTCACTATAAGAGTGCCTTTATAGAACGGATTGTATTCTGTAAATCCTTCATGGCCAAGCGGATGCGTAATACCTGACAACGTGGGCTGGACTTCGGCGTCATACTTCTCCTTCTTTATAAATCTCGCTTCATCGACGATTATGTAGTTCACTGTCATAGAGTTGGCAGACCCCCTTGTTTCGAGAGACACAAGATGCCACACGAAGCCATTATAAAACGTAATTACATGGCTCCAGTCCTTCGGCTTGATGATAGGACGCGGCACACCCAGTTTCTCAGGCGGTCTGCCCCACCAGAAATGCACGCCTTCACGAAGTCCCCAGAAACGTTCGATGGCGGCGATTGTGGCAGGAACGGTACGTGTAAAAAGCTGTTTCCGACTATTTCCGGCCCAGATACCGGCACCCTGCGGCATGGAGTCTACCACACGCTTCACCTGCGGACCTATTATACCGTCGGTCTTCCCGAAACGTCGGGCACAAACCGCACGTATATCCCTTGCCCCGGCATAATAGATACGCTGCTGCAGGTGATTCATATATACATTGCGTACTTCCATGCCTAATCCTCCTCACTCATTACAAAGAAATCTTCATCTTCAAGTGTTTCCATCGGAGCTGTCTCATACTCGCCGTTGCTCTTCTGGATAAGATCTTCCACTTCCTGAATGTTTCCGCCAAAGCGTTTCGCGAGTTTCTTCTTTTCTTCGATTGAGAAATTCTGACGGTCGGCCTTGATAATGCTCACGTCGCCGGAGATATTGATATCCGACTGCGCTGTCTTGTCGAATTCCTGCTCCTTCTCGTCGAAATCCTTGTACAGACGCATTTTCAGTTCGGCACCCTTCGCTACGGAATTGGCATTGCCCATCTTCATGCCCTCACGCACAAGCCAGTCGCTCGCGTCCTCCACCTTTGCCCTTTCAATGGCCGGAGTAGGATTCTCCAGCATATTCACGATGTAGTTCAATGCCTGGACATCGGAAGAAAGGGAACAGAAATCCCTTTTCTTTCCCGGTGCGATACCACAGGCGCGACACATTTCAGCCGCTTCCTCGTCCGTTTCGGCCTTCTGCAGGTATGTGTCATACAGACGGTGAGCGATGTTCCGGCACAGAGTGACCGGCTTCACCTGACGGTTGCGCACAAACACCTGATAAGCTTCATACACGATAAGGGTGCGCATCTTCTGTTGCGCCGTCATTGCCGCATCCTTCAGGGGGAGACCGTTAAGAACAAACTTACCCAATGTCTCCAGGTATTTTTCGCTTACAGGTCTTCCCATAGTTATACGGTTTTATGGTTCAGGAATGTTTCGGTCAGTGCCCCGCTGCCCTTAATCACGCTGTTCATTCTCAGTAGCGGACGGAATGCGTCGGTAGCGGAATATATAATGTCGGGGTCGTCGCCGTACATGGCCGAATACAGGCAGATAGAGAAACTTTTATCCAAAAGCATAGGTCCGTTAACCGCAACACATTTAAGTCCGTTGAACAAGCCTAAAAATCCCTCGTACAGACCTTTGTTTACTGAATAAGAAACCTTCTCCAAATGTCCTGCCAGACTTTCCCTTACAAGCTCTTCCTGTCCTTCGCGTGTAACGAGCAACAATTCCTTGCACCAGTCCCTCGAAAGATAGGTTGACACGGTGCGCAAAAGATTCACGTCCACCTCCGGCATGGCCAGAATGAGAAGACCTTTGTCTGCAAGGCATGTAACAGCTTTGAGCAAATCCGTAACCGTCCAGTCGCCACCCGACTGAAAGCACACCGCATTTCGTGTTCTGCCTGACTTATCCCTGAAAGTGTTTTCCTTCAGTAGTTTCGGCAAATCCTTATCTATACAACATGGTTCCAGATACATGGCTTACTTCTTTTTAGCGGTTTTCGATGCAGTTTTCTGTGTGCTCTCTGTTGTGGCTGCTTTAGCGTCTGTAGTCTTCAATGCGGCAAACAAGTCAGGACGGTTGGCTATCTCCTCCTCTATCTTCTTTTCCGCTATCTCTACAGCCTTTTCAAGTTCAACGATCTTGTCGTATTCCAGCTTACGACATTCTTCCAGATATTCCTTCATACGTTTCAATCTGTCAGAAGTCAAAGCCTGGTCATCACGGAGAATATAAGTCCTTGCTGTATGGATTTTCTGTGCCCTTTCTGCCGCTGCCTTACTCTGAGTCTCTTTTTCAGCTTTCACCTGATCGTTGGTTTTCAGTGTAGCACCAAATTCCTTTCCACCCATTTTGTCGTAATAAGGCAGAAGTATTTCAAGCAAACCGGAGAATGCGCCGCCTTTCTTTTCCCATGCAGCCTTGAAACCGCCGAAATCATTGTCTTCTGAAAGACGGTAATATACTTCCGCAAGTTCCAAATCCACCTTATTATAGATGTTCTGGATTGCTTCCATAGCCTTTACTGTAGCCTCTGTATGCGGTTTGATGATTTCCGCTACCACATTGTTTTCCGCCAAAGCTTTTGCCTGTTCGCTTTCGGCTGTTGCTGTGGCACGAAGCAACTGTACCTTCTTCACTTCCTCCTGAAGTTCCGGTGTAAGCAACCACGACAATTCTTTCAGACTGAGGCGTTCAACGCCAGCCACCTGTGATGCAATCTGCTGTAGCGGGGTCATGGTAGGCTGTTGTGCAGGAGAAGCAGAGGGGGGCTGTGTTTCAGTTTGCGCTTCCGCTTTTGCGGCTTTGGCTTTTGACGGTCTGCCACGCTTCGGCTTTTTGTCTTCTTCCAGTGCCACAATGGTTTTGCCTTCGGCTGTTTTCATGCTGCGACCTTCGGAAATTTCCTTGCGTACTTTATCCATAAGGTACATAAACGACTTCACGCGACGGTTGAAGTCTCGCCAATAAAGAGCCTGTTTCACAAAGTCACGGCAGTAAGAGAAAGCCTGAAGCAACATAAGCCCGTCCTCGAAAGATTTAACTCTCGCTTCCGTCCAGGCATCACCGAACTGGCAAAGAAGAGGAAGTTTTTCTACAGTGAAATTTGAAAAATCTTTCAGGTACTTACCCTGTTCTTCTAATGTCATGTCTTTAAATAATTTGCTATCATTCATACGTTTACAACTTTTTTGAACATATTTTCCGATACAAAAATGCACATCACACACACTCGCACAGGGACAAAAAAACAGCCGGCATAACTGAATATGTCGGCTGTTACGTTCTATAAGAGTTTCGACCTATCTAACTTCGAGCGGTCTAATGTCAGATAGGAAATTAATCCTTCGCTCCTTCGAGCAAAGTTGAAATATTGTCAATTGTCACGTACTGGTTCATGTACTTAACTGGAGAAAGTGTAGCTGTGTAAACAGTTGTACGATCATCTTCCGGTGCTGAACCTGTATCAGATGCGATACCGTCAGTGTCGAAAGTTACCTTTCTGTTCGGGTCATATACAATTTGATATACGTCTCCATCAGGGATGATGAAGAAAATATCGAGATTGTTGAGCCCACGTCCCAATTTTGCTGCAATCTGGTTTACTACGTCTATGGTAAATGTAAGTGTCTGTTTGAAACCTTTTCTCTTACCAAGGCTGGAACCTTTCAGATTTACAGAATTTTCCTTACAGTCAATTTCGTAAAGTCCTTTGGTTGCTGCAAATGTAGGTGTAGTATAAGTTCCGTCTGTGGCTGTCATAGGAGCAGACAAATCAGACTTCAAACCTGCATATATTTTGGGAGACAGGCCGGCAAAGTTTTCAAGACACTGCTCGCCCTCTTTGAAGTGTACAAGTGTAGGACATTGTTCTGCCATATTATACTAATTTTCAGTGTTATACAATAAAATGATTAAGTCTTGCTTCAGGCAATGCCGGGAGATTAATCTCCCGGAGTAAACATTGCGATAGCATAGCCCGGACGGACTTCGGTTGTAACCTTCACTGTTTCGGTAGTATATTTCTTACCGTTGATGAGCCAGTGAGAGAATGTACCGGATGCGTTGGTAGCCTTCAATGTGAGTTCTGTGCCAACCTTGTACTCTTTGTTGTTTTCAGGAGAAGAACTGTTAACCTGAACAGTGCCGTCGCTATCATTGCTTGATACTACCACGAATGTTGATTTCAGGAAATCTCCTGCTATATCGCTCGGTTCAAGATTTCCGTTACTCATACAGAAGTTTGACGCGTTCACGTTGATAACACGTGTTCCCTGGATTGACTGAATCTGGAAGATGATGTCTGCCAAATCGCTGTCAGAGCCTTTCTGTACCATGATTGTGTTACGTGAATCTTTTGAATCGACACCGTATTCAAAGTTTTCAGGTGTAGTTGCGATAAGCAAGTCACCTTCACCGAAAGAAGATTCAGGACAGAATGTGATATTTCTCCATTCAGGGATTTTGAATGTCATATCATCATTATATCTTACACCGTCATTGTTTGACTTGCTGTTACCGTATGCTGCGGCAATAGCTGCTCCTGTTTCCTCTGTACAGTAAACCAATACTTCAGGAGCATTGCGGAGTGTAGATTTCCATTCAGCTCGCCATTTCTTGAAATTTGTATATGCTGTGATGTCTGTTACGTCAACTGGCTCTGTAATGGAATCACACTCTGCATAGTTTCCGTTTTCCTTAGAGATACGTCCACTTGACTTATCACGACGAATATACGTTACAAGACCGCAATACAGACGAAGATAATTTGTACCATGTTCGTCTGTTTCGCTATATTCTATTTCGTCGTCGCCATGCCACAAACAGTCGAAAAGGTCTTCACCGTAGTTAGCTACAGCAGCCTTAAACGCTATTTCTGACATTGGGTATGAGTAAGTAACGTTGTCAGGATCGTCTGAAGTTACAGGAGTTTCGATGTAATTGTCCTTGTTGTCCCTATACTGGTTTACAGAAAGGAATCCGGTCAATACACGTTCTTCCATGTAACCAAGAGTGCTTGGTTTCACTGCACCTACTACCTTACGCTGTGTAGTATGACCCTTACGGTTCATTACGTTCTGCACATCCTTAAAACGAAGTCCTGTGCTGACTTTGATTTTCATTCGTGTAAACACGTCAGGGCGGTAATGTGCTGCACCCATGATAATCTGTGGCTGGTACTTAACGCAAATCTGCTGAAGTGCTTCCAAGCCGATAAAAGTAGGATTTTCAGTTGCCATATTGTTTTGTGTTTGTGTTTTCTAAACTTATAAAACCATAAAAATTTCAGATAACAGGTAAAAATTATTTACCTATTCTGCTCTTCAGTTTAGCGTCATATTCCTTGAAAATTCTCATGTTTTCAGCAGGAGTAAGCGCATCATTCCACTTCGGTGCCGCCTCCAGATGCGGAGTTTTAGGCTGCATACCGTTAGTCTTAGGAGCTTCACCCTGTCCCTGACCTTTGCCCGGTCCTGCCTCGTATGCGGCTACCTTAGCATTAAGGTCTTCAACTGCCTGACGGCTTTCTTCAAGTTCGCCGTTCACGGTGTTAAGCTGTTCTTTCAGAGAAGCATTCTCGGTTTCCGCTGTTGCAAGAGAAGCCTTTGTTCCTTCAAGTTCCTGTTTCAATGCTGAAACGTCGTCACCCGGAACCGCGCCTTCAAGCTGTTTCTGCAATTCGTCCACCTGCTGTTTCAATCCGTCGCGTTCTGCTGTAACTGTTTCAGCAAGTTTCTGAGCATCAGAAAGCTGGGCTTGCAGTTCCATTACCTGTTTGGCGAGCTCCATTTCACGTCCGGCTACCGTAGGAATTTTTGCTTCCAAAGCATCTGCTTCGTGAGCCTGGAGATAAACACCGCCATCCTTGTCGCATTCAAGAGCAACTGGGTTGCCTATGAACGCAGAGATTTGAATGTACTGTTTGCTCATAATGTTTTTTTGATTGTTATTTGATTGCCTATCTCCGGCGGTCGCCGAAGCATTGTTGTTTCTCGAATACCATTCGTTGTAAATCATCTGTGCGAGTTCGTCCATTGTGCTTTGACCGTCCACGAGCGAGCCTACCACATCGCGCATCTTGTACATGGCTCCCTTCATCTGTTCGTCGAGGATTGACGGGCGGTCTGCTTTCAGGTCTGCAAGAAGTTCATCCAGAAACTCTTCCGTTTCCTTTGCCACTGTCTCCATGTCGCCGTTTGCCGCGTCACGATACCATTTGTTTTTTTCTGGACTCTTTGTACAGTAATACTCGTGATAATCCTCGTCGGTGATGCTGTTCTTCGCGCCGTCCTTCATGGTGAAGAATGCGGAATACATACCTATGGAACCTATCTCGTCGTCAGGATTCATGAAATACACGCCGTCGCACATAGCGGAAAGGAATGCACCGCCACTGGCAATGTCGCCGTCGCAGAACATATAAACTTTCTGACCTTTGCTGTGGGCATAGTCGATAGCCATGCGGAAATCGCGGAGAGTGGAAGCCGCGCCTCCCGGAGTACGGCAGTAGATTATCTGACCGATACACTTGTTAACATCGGCAGCCTCCATGATGATGTCGCGCAGTTCAAGACTGCCATACGAACACTCGCCACCTCCGCGAGTCATAGCGGAAGTCAGACGCACTACATTCACTATGCAGTCGTCATCATCGAGGTCACGATAACGGTTGATATAATCGGCATCCCCCATCCAGATTTTCCCCGAATTGAAGGAATCCACCGCTGACCCTGAACGAAACCTGATTATACCCTGAACGGAACCGTCCTTCGATTGTGACGCAAACGACGCGCCTGTAGGATCGGAAAGAACACGGTTGCGGGCTCCGGTGAAAAATGCCGGCTCCAGCAGGAAATACTTTTCTCTGAGTAATTCAATCAATGTTCCTTTCATAAAATCTTTACTATTTTTCTACAAAGAAAAGCACCGCAGCCACTCACTTTGTGACATAAAAAAAGCCACCTGTCTTCACAGACAAGCGGCTCTCAACTAATAATATAGGGTTTATGTGATTAAATAACCAACTGCATTCCGTTCGTGTTGGTTATCTCGAACTGGATTGTTTTTATATCGCTCGTATCATCTACCGAACAGAGATAGGCAAACGGACTGCACCATACGAACACTCTTCGTCCGTCGCTACGGTACATAAGAAGATGATGCGGTTTTTTCTCAATTTCCGGTATTTTTTCTTCCACTTCCTGAGAATAATCGGAAATTTCCACCTTCACGGACACTTTTTTCTGAAATCCCGCACGGGTTTTCTCCGAAGTCACCTTCACTTCGGCAGAATCGTCCATTTCCATAGTGAATGTGGGTTCGCCGTACAAGGCAGGAACCGAAAGAGCAAAACAGATGTTTTTCCGGAGTTCGGCATCGGCTACAGAAAAATCGGAAATTTCCACAGTGGGCGCACCGACCTGGAAAGGGGTAGCAAGAGAGACCGAACTTTCGGGTATCAGGTAAATCTCTACAATGTCGTTAAACTGTTCGCAACTCATAATATAATAATGTATGTTTTAATCTTAAATATTTTAACAAATGGCTCAAAAATGTGGCGAAAATATAGAGTGACAAGGGTGTGACAAAATTTGGCAAAAATAACACTCGTTTTAACTATAATTTAACGTAAATAAATATGCATTCACTGTTGTGTTAATTTTGTGAAGTTATTGTATTCCGTGTTCCACATAGTCGTCTTCCGTGAACGAAGGAGTACCCATCTTGCGGTAATAATTCCGCTTCAGGTTTTTCTTCATTCCGTTTCCCGTCAGGTTAGGTATGTCGTATCTCTCCATGAAACGCTCTATTCCCTCCATCACTGTGCGGTCCGCTCCATGCGCCAGAGCGAAATCCTTTTCCTTCTCCATATAGATAAAGAAGTCACGCCAGAACATTCCGCTCAGTTCCTTGCGTATGGCGTGAATACTGGACTGATACAGCGTCCACGAAGAAGAAGGCGCTTTCCTGTATTCGCCTATCTCCACCTCGCGCGGCAAAGATATGGAAATATATTCTCCCCTCTCCTTAAATTTGCGTTCGGAATCTATGATGCGCATAACGTCCTCGTCAGTAGGATAAGCCCCGCCGTTCATTTCCATTATTCCGCGGAACTGATTCTCGGAGAAACAGTCCGTTCCGTAAATCTCACCGTCCGGGTTGTCGCGAAGAGCTCCGGCGATAAGGAAATGCACCGTACTGTTTTCAGCAAAAGACACATCCCCACCTATGGGGATGCGCACACCCGGCTTACGGTTTCTTATGTATGCCCCAACATAATCAGGTACTCTTAAAAAAACTCGTGCCATGTAATAATAAATCTGTTTTATCAAATATTTATCTCACTGTCAATCTCCACAAGAATGTCCGGCTGATATTTGTATTCGTTTACGATATTAGCCAAATCCTCTTCCGTTTCCAGTTCCTTAGACAACCAGCCTTTTTCCGTCAGCATATTAAGTTCAAAGCCTTCATTATCCTTGGTTATGAATACATAAGTCAATCCCTTGTTGATAAGTTTCTGTAATTGATTTTCGTTCAACATTGTTTCTCAATTTAAAAAAGTTTTACATTAATTAGCTTATCGGAAAGCGTCCCTGAAGGTGATACCATAACGGTTGCACACGTCAAAGAAATAACCAAGATTGAAACGTTTCATAGTCGTCATTACATTAGTGAACTTCCTGTCGGTCTGCTGATACTTGTAGCCTGAATTCTGTCGGCTCACCCTGTGATAAAATCCCCTGCCCTGCTCTCCAAGACTTGCCAGCGAAGCGCCTATTGATACCCAGTTGGCATAGCCCTCCGTAATGTCTATATGTCTTTCCTCAATAAGCTTTACGCACAGCTCCACCTTCTGCTCGTCGGTAAATCCCGTTTCCGGTCTTCTCTCCACACTCACAGCCGGGCGATAAGCCGGTCGGTTCTGCCATTCGTTCTCCGATTCCAGTCCGTCGTAAAGTTCCGCGTCCTCATTCATATAGTAATCATCGTCGGAAGAAATGAATCTCGTCCGGGTAACGTCACCACAAGCCTTGTCGATATTGATACCCATCTGCAGGAACTCATGCTTCAGGCTACAGTAATGCTGACGGTGCAGCCCTTTATGGAGCAACGGGATAATGGCGAAATAGCCATTACCGCTTACGGACTTGCCGGCGTAAAACACGTATGGAAGCTGCGTGAGTTTCGGCATCACATCCTTAGCCATATCAAGATGCGGATTGTCCTGTGCGTCTATGTCGATACATATCAGTCCCGTATGCTCTATAAGACCGTCCAGCGTCCTCGTCCTGAAAGTACCGCTGATAGCAGCCATAGGCAAATGCTTCTTCTCCTGTTTATATGCTTCGCTTCCGTATAGAGAACGTATTCTCTCCACATCCGGCTTATGCTTTTTTGAAAACAAGAAAGCACGAAGGGGACAAATAACCCCCACATTGTCAGTCACGCCGTTATACACACTGATACGTGTATCGAGATAGCTGTTCATGATTAAATGTTTTTAGGTTTTGCCCCCAAAGTTAAGTATTTAAAATCAAAACGATATATTTATTTTAAATTTTTCTTCATTCTTTACTGTGTATACTACTTTTAACATTTTCGCTTTTATTTTTTGCCGAATAATCGGTTTATTTTCTTATCACTCCCCCTGTCGCGACGGAAAGAAATCTCGTCCACAGTTTCGTCCACCATTTCCTTACGTACTATCTGAGCCTTCAGGTTGCTCATTTTCCTTGTGAGGGCTGCATTCACTTCCGCGTTCTGAGAAATGGCAGAAGACACTTCGCGAAGCAATCCGGCCATTTCCTCATTCGTCATGCCGCCGCCATTACCGGACTGCATCGGAGCAAAAGACTGGATATTTCCGCTGTCGTGTGCGCGGTATCTGCCGCCGCCGTTGGAGAAATGCTTGTCGTAGCTGATAAGCCCTTGCAGCAGGTCAGGGCGGTATTGCATTATGGCGCGTGTGGTTTCACGACCGATAACAATCTCCGGTCCTCGCTCGCCCACAATGGACGGCTTACCGTTGACAAGGGTAGCAAGAGGAGAGTTTACTACTCCTACTCCTGCAGGAAGAGCCGGAGCCACATGGGTATTGTAGGTATGACCGTCGTCTGCTGCTACGCTTACCGTACCATTTCCGGCAGACACGGACTGTACGTTTCCGCTGTCGTAGGTAAGCATACCTGTAACGAGCTTTGTGGCGGTGGTTGCAGGAGTGGTTTTTTCTGAGCCTCCGAAAAGATTAGATACAGCACTCATGGCCGTATTCAGCAAAGCACCAAGCACAGCCGATATGACTGCGACAAGCGGAATACCCCACCATCCAAGGTTTCCAATTGTTTTTGCGGCACCAGAAGCAATACCAAGAGGAACTTCTGCGGCAGTTTCAGAAGCGGAAGTAGAAACATTCTCTGCAGCCTGCGTTTTTTTTGCGGCCACAACCTGCTGACCTATTTGCATTGTAGCGTTAGCAATGGCACCGGCTCCTTCCTGAACTAAGGTCTGTTCAGCATTCTGCCCTTCCTGAACTACATTTGTCACATCCTTGTTTTCTTTCTTTTTCAAGGAAATCTTTGACAAACCAATCTTTGCTATTTCGCTCAAAGTTTTCTTACCGGCTTTCTTCGCTATATCTCCCTCGCTTTCCAGACCTTCCTTTGACACATCACTCATTTCATCCTGCGACTCTTTCTCTGTATCAACCATCGCCGCACGAATGAGCGCATGTTCTATCTTCTCCTTCACCCAGTTCATGATGAGCTCTTTCGTGAGGTTTCCCATTTCCTTCACGAAATTCTCAAACGCTTCCTGTCGCGCTTCAAGCCCTTCTTCTCCACCCTCAAAGGTAAAGTTTTCTCCCATTTCCTCAAAGGCATCGAAATAGTCTTTATAGGTGCTCAACCGGTTTTTTACCTGCTCCACCATCTTTTCCGACAAATCAGAAGCGGCCTGTTCTACTACCATACGCTGCTCTTCCACATCGTATCCATGCGTGGCCAGGTAATCGTAATATTCCTGAGCGGCTTCCAGTCGTTGACGATACATTTCCACTTCCGTATCGAGCACCATTCCTGGAGTGGCCAGACCAATGTCCTGCTCGTTCTTACGGAACTCTACAGCCGACTGGTTTTCTCTGTCCTGCGTATCAAGCTCGCGCTGGCGTGGAGCAAATCTTTCTGCTGCAATCTTCAACTGCTCCTCGCGCTGCTTCTTTATGGCCTGAGTGGTAGCGTCGCCGTATTCAATGGTCTTGTAATAAAGTGCCTTCAGACGGTCTTCTTCCAGATTTACCATTTCTTCGCCGAAAATAGCCTGGTCGGACAACATCTTACGGAAAGCCGCCTGTCCTTCTTCGGTATTTATATCGATGGTGTAAAGCTGTTTGCTTATATCGAGCAATGCCTTCATTCCTTCACCGGCTGCCTGGTTGACCAGCTTTTTCAGTCCTAAAAGCATTTCTCCGGAAGCACCCTCCATTCCTTCCTTCGCCATTTCTTCATATTGCGTAAAGAAAAGTCCGAGCTTTTCAAGCTGTGCCTGATAGTTTCTTTCCACCTGCCCGGAATAATCTTTTTTCAGAAGAATGTCCTCGATTTCCTTCTGCAAATCGATGGATATTTCCTGAATCTTCAAAAGATCTTTTTCCAGCTCAGACCATATTCCATCCATTTCACCGGTACCAAACTTTTTCAGTTTTTCGCGAATGTCGTCCAGGTTTTTCGATGTTAGGTTTACAATAGCCTTTTGCGAAGAATCCGTTTTTGCAATGTCATTCTGCGAAATGTAACCAAGCTCTGTAGCCCAATTCTCATCGGCATCGCCATGAAGCTTCTTATGTGCCTCTATGCGTGTGTTCAATTCTCTCAGTTCAATGTCAGTAAGTTCCTTTTCCCGCTGTTCGGTAGTAATCTTCTGCTGCAGGTAGCCGTCATTGATAACCTGACGCTGCTGGCTGTAATACACCTTGATAGCTGCCATAACCGCATCGTATTCATCACGCGCAAATTTCAATTGTTCACTCTGTCGGCGTTTGGCTTCAGCGTCTTTTTCTTCCTCCGTAATTTTATACGGACCTTCCTCTTCTTCCTTCGGCTTGTAGGAACCGATAACCGGATCGTACTTTTTATTGATATTTTTTATTGCCTGCTGCTGGTTGTAGAAATTGGCCACATAATTATTTACAGCACGCTGCGCTTCATCCATTCGATTGATAAACACACTGTTCTCAGTAACCAGACTGTGTGACATACCTTTCGGCCCGTACATGTCCTGCCAAATCTGTTTTTGAGCCGAGCGCCATTTCATACCTGCATCATAATACTTTGCCGTAAGTTCTGCTAACTTCTGTGCGTCAATATCTCCTAAGTTCCCTACTCCAGCCGCACTATACACATTCTGCAAATCACTAATCTGGTCGGCCAGCTTGCTTGTATATTGTTCACCAACTCGCTGTATGGCCGACTCCTTTGAACGGTAGGCTATGGATTGTGCCAGCGAAGCGTTTACCGCATCCTGTGCTTCCTTAATTTCTTCAAGAGTGGATTTTTCGGAAAGCAGATGGGGAATGTAGTCGCCATAAAGTTTGTTTATCTTGATAAGCAAATCACGACGTTCATCGGTACCTGCTTTCAGGTTTTTCAATCGTCCGAAAAGGGTATTTGCTTCTATTCCTGCGGCATTGCTATCCTTACTGAATTTGCGAAAGCTGTCGCTAAGGTCGTTTGCAGATTTTTCTACTTCGGAAAGCTCTTTCTTAGCCTGACTTAAACGCATGATTAATGCAGCGATGGCACTTGCCACAAACAAGAAAACATTACTTCTCAAAATTAAAGTAAGTCTTGAAAATGCCGTACCGGTTGCGGTTGCAGCCGCACCGGCCGAAGTAACTCCACGGGCAGCAGCAATAGCATTTTTGCTCATGGTATATAAATCTACGGCCAGCGTCTTTACGTATAAAGAAAACTGCACAAGTCCTTTAATAGAAAAGAACATAATCAATGAAGGGAGCATGGCCACAAGCTGCTTTATAACTTCTACTACAAGAGCCAAAGCTATTTTAAGTTCAGTCATCAGTAACGTATTATTCTGAACAGACTGAGACAAATCATAAAATTCCTGTGCTACCTCTTTAAGTTCATGAGTATTCTTTACGTTGATAAACACCTTATCCCATGAGTTTGCAACTTTTTCCAGTATGGCAGCCGCATTCTCATTCTTAATCATATACTCATTCGTGACTGAAATAGCTTCTTCAAAGCCCTTATTGGAAATCATCAAAGCTTGATCAATCATGTCAAGATTGCTTGCGAAATTTGCCAGCACTCCAGACATACGAGCTCCCTCAGAGCCTAAATCTTTCATCAAAGGTCCTAACTGCGAAAGGCCACCTTTTTCAGATAATCCACGCAACACAAGCATAACAGCCTCGGTAGTCTTTCCTACTTCCAATAAGCTTTTTATTAAATTTTCATCTACTCCAGCTGCTTGCGAAACTGTTTTATAATGAGTCTGAAGCTGAGTGATAAACAAGTTCATGGCTGTAGCCGCTACTTCAAGTTCCTGTCCTGTACTATCGGCCGCCGCACCAAAAGCCATAAGGTCTGCAATGCTAATATGAGCCTGTGCACCGATACCGGCCAGTCGTCTGGTAAAGTCTGCTATATAATCTGCATTAGCGGTTGTGGACTGTCCCAATAGGTTAATAGCGGAACCTGTAGCCATAAGAGATTTTTCAATGCCCATTTTCTGTGTCAAACCTAACACGTCATTCATCTTCATCAACTCTTTGATAGCTTCCGAACCGCCAAGTTCCTCACCCAAAGCAACCGAGATTTTATCTGCCGCACGAACGAAACCAGCCACACCTTCCACGCCTTCGCTACCGATACCAAGCTTTCCTGCCTCGTATGCCAGTTTGTGAAGTTCTTCTACACTGGTACGAGTATCAATCTTACTGATTTCACTACTTAATTCAGCAACACCTTTTGCAGAAAGCCCTGTAGTCTTCTGAATATCCGCCAAAGAATCCGAGAACTCCAGGTTTCTTTGCGCAATGGTTTGTAGCTGTCCGGTAATAAAGTTAAAACCACCATAAACAGAAACATACGCCGTCAAACGTTTAATAACGGAAAGAATAGCCCCGTCCTGACGTTTCCACTGGCCCGTGATTTTACCTATCTGATCATCTATCTGCTGATACTGACGGATAAGTTTAGGCATGTCCGGATGATCGGCAGAAAGATTATTCATCTGTTTTCTACATTCCTTCAAAGCACGTTGTAGCTGAGCTAAGGTCGTTTTACTCAATTCATCTACAATCTTATCCAAGTTTATATAAGCCGTCTTATTCTGATTGACAGCTTTCTGCATAGCCTTCAATTCATCCAACTTCTTTTTATATTGCGGATCATCAGGACCTATGCCTATCTGCTGCATCTGTTCCAGCTCATCCCTGGTCTTTTTAATCTGCTTTTGCAGACCGCTAATCATGTCAACCGCCTGCTTGCCGTCCATTGTGATAACCACATGAGCCGTACTGGTATTTCTCGCCATTTTGTGCTGATTTTTATTGTTTTCTGCACGAAAATAGCAAGCCCAAACAGTCCGAATGGGACAAAAATAGGAGAGGTAAAAACCTCTCCTTACATATTCAGAACCGTAAATTAATCAGCTATGCAAACACCCGTTTCTCTCAGGTAATTTGTAATTCTTTTTCTCAATATCTTATTACTACCAAACGCCCTGTCTTTTCCACATTCCCGCATAAATTCCGATTTATCCTGCTTGTTCACAATGAAGCCACGAAGTAAATCAATGACAAACCGTTTGAAGAAATAATCATCTTCTTCTATGGCTTCCTCCCTTATCTTTATCGGATAAAGTCCGTCCTTATCAGTAACGTAGTCATCCCTGAAACGATAAACCATTTCGCCTGTCACAGACAACACTATGTAGTTACTCAGATCCATAGCTTCTGACTCTTCGCTACCTGTATTCTTCAACGATGTAAAATCCGAAATAAAGTCATAAACACCTTTTGTATTTCTAAAAACGAAACGGCATTTGAAAACATCTTTACCGCTTTCGTCTGTCTGCTTGTCGTAAACAAAACAGGAAACATAATTTCCGGAAAAAATTCTGTCATAAATACCCCGACTCTCTTTCGAAGGAACAATACCTATTTCGTACCACTGTACATTTACCGACACATTATGAACTCCTTGCGACGGCACAATCATACATGTAAGAACCTGTCCCACGCCGATGCTGTTTCTCAGTTCTATACTCTCGTAGCAATCGTTAGGAGTATCTGCCAGAGTAAAATCAATCCGGCTGTAACCGGTTATCTCTCCCTGCTTGTCCGTCCTCTCTTCCTTTCTTCTCTTCCGCCACTCTATAAACTCTACTACCTGGCTGGCTGCAAAAGCGAGAAGCATGAGGGCGCAAACTGAATAGATAAAAATATTTGCCACATCCATACCTATATTATTATATCAATTTCTCAACTAAACAAAGATAAGAAAATTTCCACCACGGTAGAAAAAAAATTGCTACCATGGTAAAAATATTTTTTCACCGCGGTAGCAATTTTTGGTTTTCGTGATAAAGTTTTTTTAGTTTATCACTTTACTTTTTTTGCATTAAGAGTAAGATTCAAACCTTCTTTCGACATGCTGAATTTCATTGTAGGGCCGGTAAACTCTTTCACTACTATCGTAGCGGAATATCCGGCAATACTCTCATAATTGATCTTATTACCATCGATTGTAAACTCACAATTCTCGATAAATGTAAAAGGGTTGCCATCACCTTTGTCTATAAGATAAGACATTTTCATTGTATAATCCCCCTTAATTTCTACAGTAATGGAACCATAAATAGGAGGTTCCTCAAATTCCTCTGTCTCCCACGTTCCTACAAGGTCCCCAATAGACAGATCGATATCGCTCTCTTTCTGACAAGATACGAGCGACAGGAGAAGCAAAATAATTGCCACTCTAAAAAAAGAAATAGTTTTCATAACACAATTTGATTTAAACTTGATTTAAAATTGATTTATGCGATAAAGATAGAAAAATAATCCATCGGGAAAATAGTATGTGTGAAAAATGTATGAATACTGAAAGTAGGCTCTACAAAAAAAATAGAGGAAAAACCGAAGCTTTTCCTCTATTCTGTATTTGTGCAGGAAGCGGTTAACCGCATCCGTATCTCCTTCGTCTATCCTTCGGATCAAAGCGTCGTCCTTTACAGTAATGGCTATCTTGAAACCATTGTAAAGGAATTGCCATCTGCTGCCGGACTCAAAATTCAAGGCGATAATAGTCAGAACTGCATCTACTATTTCATCCCGTTCTTCCGGAACAGCTTTTTCAAGGTCGAAATCATCGTATATATAGTCCTTAAAGTCCGCGCGACGGAAAACTATAGGCTTGTTTGTGCCGCTATCCACTCTCAGGCCTTCGACATTAATATCAGAATCTACCGTTTCTATAGATTTTGATATTGCTTCACGGACAACTGGCTGGTTATATATGTTCACGATAGTATTTTTGTAAATGTTTACTACATTATCATTCCCACTTACTACCACAAGAGCCTGCTTTTCGTCCTCTTTCTTTACAGGTTTACCCTTGAATAGCTGATAGAATCCAAACACTCCGCCTACTATTCCGCAAAGATTAGACAAGTATTCAACTACTTCACCGTTAAAAATCTGCTTCAATGACTCAACCATCGAAACATCTATGATAAAAGAGCCTTTTTCTATGGCATTAACTTTAAGTTCGATACTTCTTGCTCCTCCGCCAAGCTCTTTATTAGCCTCATTGATTACAGTCTGATAATGTATAAGTACATTTATCAGAGTGTTGGCATCTATCTGGTGACTTTGCCCCTCAAATACTATTTGCATACGTCTTGTTTTCATTTTTATTTGATATTTGCAAAGGGAACACTTTTTTCTGAAAAATACAGAAAAATAGAGGAAAAACCAAAGCTTTTCCTCTATCCACTGTTTCTGAAACACTCTGCTATACGATGTGTTTCTCTGACCATACTTTGGCCATCCATCCGACAATCATGCCGGCGATAAATGCACCTGTGCTGACGATGCTCGCCCAGAACGGTACATACTGGTAATATGCAAGCAATCCTACGATTACTGCTATTACGATTGCTAAAATGATAAGTTTCTGCTTCATGATTATAGTTATAAAAAATTTAAACAGTCAAAAAATATATGATTTATACGCTTTCCAGTGCATCAACACGCAAAGTCAACGCATCTATTAATGCTTTAAGCCCTTTACCCTGTTCGGCCGAAAGCGGCTTTCCTGTACCTCCTGTTGTGAGATCATTTACAATTGACGTAGTTTTTAAAACGTCTGTCGGAATCAAGTTTTTAAGAGCTTTACCCTGCTCGGCAGTCAACGCCTTATTTGTTCCTCCAGTTGTCAGATCATCTACAAGGTCTGTTGTCTTCAGGGCGTTTGTAGGTATCTTTCCGTTAAGAACCTTTCCCTGTTCGGCAGAAAGCGGCTTGTCTGCTCCACCGGTGGTCAGATCGTTTACAATGTCGTCTTCCATAAGCGCACCTTCAGGAGATATCGTAAAGTTAACACCTATCATCTTGCATTTGACAACTTCTGTACTGCTCACTACCTGAACCTTCATACCTTTGATAATCTCCAATGCAACAACTACGTTGGCTTCGGCATCAGCCATACTTTTGTATTGTACCGGTTCCATGCCAGGGATAAACTGATAGATAAAAAGACTACCTTTAGCTTTTCTCTGCACCTGAAGTACAGATTTACCTAAAGCATCTGTTTCGCCTACCCAATTCTTTTCTCTTTGATTAAATGTTATTTCTGTCATAATGAATTGATTTTCTCGATATAAAATTAAGAAGACCAGTAGATCGGAATGTGACAAAAAAATCCGATACAGATAAACCGTACCGGACTGATTGATTCCGTTTTTGCGATAACATAGGCAGCTTCGCAAAGAATCTCTTGACTTAAATTTGATTTATATTGCAAAGATAGATACTTTTTCTGAAAAATGATAGTTTTTTGAGAAAAACCTTAAAAAAGTAAAGTTTACTCTACTTTTTCTTCATAAATAAAGAAAACTTTTTGAATTTCCGGATTTCTTTCGAGAATTTCTTTTCTATAAGAATCCAGATTGCTTGTCATAAAAGAAGTATTCATGTTTCTTCTATGCCTGTTCTTAGATACTGTGATAATAGTCAGGATAGTTTTCATACGCTCATTATTATTTATATCAAACAGCAATCGTTCAGGAATGCCTCCAGCCTGGGACATGGTTGCTGCCTGTCGCATGTACGGCAGATGTAATGGCCACTATTGGCGCAAAATGCGGAAGCGAGAATTCCACGTGTCTGCTCGACGGGAAGAAGATCCTCTTTCTTATAGACCAGATGTTCCGGAGTGACGAAAACAGTTTCGCCGAAATGGATCACTTCTTCAACTTCTATCATAGTCAGGCTGTTTTTCAGATATACTTTTTTCATTTGTTCTCTGTATTAAAGATATGTTGTAAAGATAAAGTTTTTAAATCATTTTGATATTATTTCTTTAGTGTTTTATGGCAGTTTTTACGCTTTTAAGATTTCAATAAAGCATCGTCGGATATTTAGAGAAATTATACAACAACCATACGGCGACGTATCATTATAATTTTCTTCTTCGCACGGCACGAAAACCGTGTTTTTACTGATTTATGCAGAAAATATACCATTTTCAACCTTGTTTTGTCTAATTCAGACAATGAAAAACAATCACAGACAAAATCAGACAAAATCAAAAGTGCCTTATAAGTATTTCTGAATAGGTTTTGTCTGATATTTTGTCTAAAAGTCTATATATTACTCTAAAGTTTAAGGGTTTCAAAAATAAAAAATTCCGAAGTCAGCATTTTTCACACTCCATGCTGCCCTTTTTATACATTAAGTCCGTTGTCTGCAACCGCTATGGTTGCTACCATTCTCTTTTAGGGGTAACGGGGATTGTGTGCGCGACGAAAAACGAAAAATCCCGCCCCCGAATACTGGATTCGCGGAGCGGGATAAATGAAAAAGTATATACGAAAAATGGCTTATATCAGAATGGAAGGTCGTCTTTCTCGTCTACTACAACCTCCTTAGAAAATTCCTGCGGAGCGGCATTCAGAGGGGCAGCATCGCCCTGGAGTGTGGGCTGTTCACGTTTGGCCAATACTTTCATATTTCCGATGCGCTGCCATGCTCTGACTTCGTACAATGCTTTCTTTTTTAAATCCTCTTCACTCATGCCAGCGTTCTGCGGATCAGTCTTTAATCTAACGTATGCCGCGTCTATAGCTTTATTCATAAATTCCTCACGCCAGTTCAAATCAAGTAAGTGTGAAGGCGCCACAAAGTCCGGATTGTCGGCATTCTTTTCCTTGCAGGCTTTAATATACGATTCCTTAGCCTCCCATCCACGCATATATACCGGTGCGGCTACAGGTTTCCCTTCCTTATCCACTTTCACTTCTATATCATTCCAATTTACAGGAATAATGATACAGTTGCGTTTCTGTCCCTTAAAATCAAGGCTGCATACTTCTGCGCCTACAAATCTCAATAAATCTACTGATAAACTAAAATTACTCATAATTCTTTCTGTTTAAATGTTATACTTATATTTTATTTAAAACGGTAAATCATCCTTCACTTCTTTATTCCCATCGTTTCCTGGCGCTGTATTCGCCGTTTCTCCAGACTTCTGATAAGAACGTTTTCTGCCCTGTTTCATATCCAAATAAGCATCCCATTTCTCCTGCTCCTCTTCGGTTAATGTTACAGGGTTTCCATCAATATCGAGATATGGTTCCGGGTCTTCCTGGGCTGCATAGTCGCGGCAGATACGGCGTACTTCCTCGTAGTCCTTCGGTTCCTGACCTTTGCGACAGAAGAACAGGCAGCTTTGCGATTGTGTCAATACCCTTATATCCTTTCGCATTCCCGGTCCCCAAATCTTTTCGTCGTCGAAATAGGTCTGGCGCACCCATGCTTTTGCGCGGAGATATTTCTTTCCGGTGGTACCGCCACTCAGACAGACTTCCGGCAGAGGGTCTATACCCATATCATTGCAGTATTCCTTTATCTTGTCGCGGAAGGCATTCAGGGAGAATAAATCCTTTTTGCTTTCAGACGCTTCACAGAGGTCTATGTATTCGCTCTGAATGGTCTTTATATCGATAGGGCAATTATAGACGTACGGCTTGGCGAAAAATTCCTCTGCCCATTCCACGAACTTGGAACCCATTGCGGCCACACGGCTTCGGGTGTTCAGATTGTCCATTGGGGGAAGCACGCGTTCCTTGGCGTTCATGCAGAACTGTACGGCCAAAGCGCAAATGTAGGCTATCTGGTTGCGTATCTCCGTCGGCATTTCTTCGGGCGTGTCGCGGAGCTCCGGCATGATGGCGCTAATCATTGAAGCTCGCTGGTTCTTGCGGCTGTTGGCGCGGTGGAAATAGTGGGAGAAACCTGTCTGTACGGTACGTCCTTCGGCGGAGTCATTGTCGTAGCGTTGCTGATAGTTGCTCGATACGATCATGCCGGGACTTTCCGAAAGTGGTACGCGGACGGCTTTCTTGTGATAGTCGCGCGATACGAAACCACTGGTGACGTAGTTGAATAGCGGATCAATCGGAATGCGTGGCCAGTCCTCCCAGTGTACCACACGGTGCACGCGGTGTATGTAGGTTGCCAGGAAGAGCGATGTATCAGTGTCCGGCTTGAAGTTGCGGGCATCGAGCGAAAGTACCTTACCGGCACAACCCATAAAGATATTGCCGAAAACAGACTTACCGGAACCTCCCTCACTCCTACCCTCGCTGCTCACATTGTTTTCCGTTAGGTAGGGCATGAAGTTCAGACCGTTACCCTTGAAGCGGAACAGCGGACGGCCCAGGGAGTATATCAGGTTGGCCATGCGGCTCTGCAGGTCGTTATACTGTTCTTCCGAAAATTCCTTTCCTTCACGGCGAAGCTCTGCTTCCTTCTCAAACTCTTCATTCGCAAAGCAGCGGATAACGCGGAGCGGTTCCCACCAGTCCTTTTCCTCGCGTCCCTTGAAATCAAACTTCCATCGGTTGTGCTGCGCCCATTTATTGAGCTCTCCCTCCTCCTGCTCAATCATGAACTGGGTGTAGTTCTTCGTGTCCTTCTTATGTTCGTTCAGAGTTTTCAGACGCTCGCGGTATTCGGGATTCTCATATATGGAGAAAGGCTCGTTACCACGGGTGCAGGGCATTTCAAAATCGAAAGGGAGTATCTGCGCTTCATCTACATGGAAGTCGATGTCATTGTACGATACGAAGTCTATCATATCGGGAGTGATACGCAAAGCTCCGTTGCGGTAGAAGAAATGATCAAGCTCCGGACCATATCCGCGATTGTATTCCACCTTGATGACTGGCAGATTGGAAATGGATATATTGGTAATGCTCCGGGAATTGACGAAAGCATTTGTCATTTTGTTGTAGTCGTCGGTGTTCGGGCGTGCCAGACGTTTGGCGAGTTCCTTCAGGTGTTCCGACGCATCGACGATGACGGACTGCGGCTCCAACTCCTTCACGAAACAACCCCTTATGCGGAGTATGCGCCCCATTGTGTCCTTCGAGTCCTTTTCCACTTCGCGGCAGTAGCCTTCGGAAGCCATGAAAAGCCACAGACGCATCACGTCCAGACGGTAGTTGTAGCTCATAAGGGCGCCTTTCTTGTCATACTTCGGCTCGTATATAAGCGGATTGACAGGAAGGGCAGCAGTGAGAGACTGGAGGTGAAACTTGTTCAGGTCGTAGTCGCTGCTCATGGCTTCGTCCTTATTCATCTGATAGGTGCGGAAGAAGTCGGTCACACTGGCACAGGTTCTCAACTCTCCGCCCTTGCAGATAACGTACTTCTCGGTGTTATACGGCAAAAAAGCCAGACGCACGTCCGAAAATCTCTTGCCGATACGGAATGAAGCATTCTTTCCGGCATTGTTCAAATTAAGAAGAACGTAAAGATTTTTCGCTATCTTCTTCTGCATGGCGTAGGTGTAAACACTGTATTCGGTGTCGGGCTTCTCGTTCCAGCATACGTGAAAGAAACTTTCTTTAAGCTGTTCGTCGCGATAAGAATCGCGCACCGCATTCAGGTGGAAGTACGAGCAAAGCGCATCGATGGCGGAACTACAGTATATAAGATGATAGGCGCGTACTTTTTCTTTCGGCAGACGCTCGTACACCTTTTCGCCGTCATCATTCTTTGTTTCTATCTCTTCCTGTAGCGGCTCACCGGTATTCACGCGTTTCACTGCATCAGGAATAGTTATACCTTTCAACACCTCCATGCAAACCGCATCACCGCAAAGAGTGAGATTCACATCCTTTTCTGCCAGTCCGCCGGTGTAGAACACTGTGCGACGGCCGCACACTCCGCTTTCCGGCTCGCTGTATTCAGGCTCGTAGATGATGCCGTATTCCTTGTCGCCCTTCGCGGTATAGATAAATACGAAGATAGGATAAAGTTCATGGGCTGTCACCTTCGTGCCTTTACTCTTGCCTTTGCCGGGAGTGATATATGATGCAATCTGCCAGCAGCACATTTCGGTGTGCAGACGCTCGATGTCGAAATTGGAGTCTTTCGCGTACTTGTCGGAAAACTTCGGTCCGAAAGAATAACGATATACGGGCTGCCCTTCTTCATCTTTCAGTGCTGCCCTACCCTCGCCCTTCTTATATTCATACACTCTCTCTGTGCGGCATCCCAAAAGCTGCAATGCGTATGGAGTGAAACCATCCATGCGCTCCACGGAAGCTTCAGCAGGAAATCCGTCGGGAGAGGAAACTATGCCGTTGCGGTTCTCGTCCTTTAGGCAGTCGGCTTCAATACCGGCTATCTTGCAAAGGCTCTGCATCACCTGGCGCAAGTCGTTACCTTCGACCGACATACCCGAAAGTGCGGCTTCCAGCGCAATGGCTCCGTAACCGCTGCGGCGTTCATCGCGAAGACAGCGCCATGCCGGAGCATTGTACAGACCTCCGCGTGACGAGCCTTTGCTTATAAGGAAATGCGGCTGCCTGTCCGATTTGTGGAACGGGCAGAAATACATCACAGCGCCCTCCTTCTCCTGCTTTGCTGCAGGCTGGAAGCCGTGTGACTGCATTACCGCATTCAAGTCTATATTGTCTAATGTTTCTAATAAATCGCTCATTTTTTCAGATAATGGAAAGTTAAATATCTTCGGGATTTATTCCCCATTGTCCTGGGAACTTCACAAGCCGGCTGTAAATATCCGGTGGCCAGTAGTGGTCTGTACATTTCAGCAGCGGAGAAGAAGGGCGGCGCACCGTAATGGAATCGGTGGCCCTGTCGTACTCCATGTTCACGAAATAATCCATGTGCCAGTACACATCGCAACAGGCCAGCACCACATCGTGATATTCAGGTTTTTTTCTGCAAGTCTTTTCCACTATAAAATAGTTTTCGAAATAAAGCTTGCTCAGAAACGAATATACCCCGCGGTAACACTCGTCGAACTCGGCTGCACCCATATCAGCCCTCATTCTTTTGAACCACGGATTCAATCGGAAATAATCAGTCCGAAGAAGCTTTTTCTCCCCCGTCACCAGATGTAAGCATTCCATACAATCGACGTTTTTCGTTGATAATGTTCAGAGCCGTCCACATGCAATCGTGCAGACTGTTGTGTTTCGTCAGTTCGTCGTATGGCAGAAGCTTTCCGTAAAGCTCGTTCACCGGAGTGTCGGGATAAACCAAAGAGAGCGATTCAAGCATGAAAGTACGCGCGTCGCGGATATTGCGGTATCTCCAAGGAAGAGTTTCAGGAGTAAGACCGAGAACTTTATACATTGCGTTTTTCAGAACAGGAAGATCGAAGTCGCTGCCCTGAATCCAAATGATAAGTTCGTCTGTCTTGTGCTGCGCTTTCAGATTTTCAAGATAAGCCACGAAGTCCTCCAAAGCCTGACGTATGCTTACACGCGGTTTCTCCATGATAGCCGATTTCGCTTCGTCCGGCATTTCAGACCAGAACTTTACTGTGTCCATATCGAAAGCCAGTCCGGCCATAGCACATGATGTGGCGTCGATTGTTTCATAAAAAGGAGCATATTCTTCAGGACAAGATATGTCTTTCGTCATTTCGTCGAAAGCAGGAACGCCGGTATATCCGTATTTATCATTATTATCAAGCGATTCCTTATCCAGCATAAACGGAACAGCCGCAATGCTAATAATAGCAGCATCAGGCCTAAGCGATAATGTCTCAATATCCACAACAACATTTATCTTTTTCATATATATCTTTTTCTTTTATTGAAGGCTGTCTTCACCTTCAGGTTAATCAAATCGTTAACAGGAAGTCCGTAAAGTTCATATCCCCTGGCAAAAGCCACTTCCTGACAAAGCCTTTGCAGATCTTCAATAGAAAAACCGTCGATATATCCTTCGGTTTTGAGTTCCACCCTCTCCGCCACATAATCACGGCGGTAGGTATCAGTTTTCGTCTTAATCTCACAAGCGCTGCACACATTCATCGAAAGCAGTGTCTCGCCTATCTTCGTCACGACATCGAAAGGCAGAATGCGGAAAATCATTCTGTAAGGCTTCCTGTCCTCCACATCGACACAGTAAAAGCCTATACCATAATCGGGAAGCCGCACCTTGTCTTTCGCCGGGATTCCCGTCCGTGCCTGGCGCACCGTTTCGTTATTGTCGCGCATCCAGCGTCGCATCACCCAGTAAGGAATGTTCTTCATCGAGCAGAACGCCTTCAGATTGATACGTGTGTCGCGGCTTTTCTTCCTGTAGAGGTCGAACACCTGTCTGCACCTTTCCTTAGATATACACTTGTACTTTGTCATAGTCATTAAAGTTTCAGTCCCTTGATTTTCGATACCAGGTCCGGCAAAGAAGTCGTTTCCGTCTTCCTGTAAATGGAAGTCATGAACTTCCAGATACTCGCCTTCGTCAGTCCCATTACATCGGCTATCGTTCCCAAGTCCGTAATACCGCGCTGAATGTTCAGCACCACCCGCCTTTCCTGCTGGGTAAAACCGTATTCGGCTTTCGCTCCGCAAATTACTTTATAATTGTCTTTGTTGCGCTCCGAATATCCGTTCCAGATGCAGTAGGCAGCATCGCGACACATTCGCGGAAACTCAAACCTGAACTCCTTGCCGTTCCAGTCGGGCTGTTCGTCATTCTCGCCAAAGCAGCAGGAAAGAATGATACGCGCCACATTCACGCGGTAGGTTCTGAGGTCTTTCATCATTACGGCATAGAGCGAACGGTTGGTAAGCCTGATTTTCTGCTCGGCGGAACGGAGCACGGAAGGATGCCGTTTCTCCATTTCCTCAATGAGGGAAGCAATGAAGTCTGAAGCTTCGGCGGAGTCGAACATAAAGCAGGTTCCCTCGCCTACTATCTTTATCAGGATTTCGCCTCCGGGCTGTAGCGACGATTCAAATGGTTTAAGCATCGTTCACCTCCCCCACCAGCAGGCAGTCAATAAGATTTTCGATACCTTTCACCTCCCATTCCTTGAACGACCACGCATCAAACCTCTTGTAAACCGTAGGTCTTGACATTCCCTGCAGGCTCATATACGAAACAAAAGTCTTGCGGTCGCAAGTCTTGAAGAAGTCCTCCATTCTGTCGGGCGGCTCGACACCGGCTTTCGAGCAATACTCTTTAATACACAGTTCCACACCCTTTATCTCCCACTCCTTGAAGCCGTCGCGGAAAAAGCGGTTATGCAAAGTGCCTTTCGTCATTCCGTACATGCCGAAAAAGGCAAACAGCTTTTTCTTTTCTCTCGGTGTAAAGTCCGCAGAAGTAGAGTGCCCTCTATGATTAAGGATTTTTTCAAAACTATTTTTTCTCATCCGATAGAAAAATTTTAAATTTGAACAAAGATAGTAAAATAATTTTAGCATGAATAAAAATTTTAAAGCGTTTTTCTACCGACGCTTAAAGTTTTAACATTTAATATAAATTGATATGTACGAATATAACCCCAAAGGTTTTGAAAAACATATAGAGAAAAAGACATTCTCCAAAAGATCATTGGCGGACGTCACGAAAGCTTCCATACCTACCGTACTCGGCTGGGCGAATGAAGGGCGCGACCTCTACCTGTCAAAACTTCTGCAAATATGCAACCACTACCAGATACCTCTGGGCGATTTCATACGCGAGAACGGAGTACCCGTGTCGGCTGTCTATACCGACGACAAAAGCCGTACGGAAAACATTCGGAGTGTTTCGCCTGAGACAGCCAGCAATGTGGCGGAAATCATGAAATATGAGGAGCAAATGGAAAACCTCAAAAAGCAGTATGAGGATAAGATGAACAGCATGGAGAAGGATTTCCTCACACGCATTGGCGACGTGAGAGAGGCTGCCGCGGAGAAATGGGCGAAGAAAAACGCGGAATCGCTCCAGGCGGAAAGAAAGTCGCTCGAAACGAAATACGAAAAGCGTCTGAAGGAACAGAACGACGAGATAATGAGGCTCCGCGAAGAAAACGCCGTATTGAAAAGCCAGGTCAAGACCGGATTCACGAGAACATATCCTACGCCGGACGTACTTTCCGAACACGACACACGCGGCGCGAAACCATAAGCCTGTACATATTTATATATATAAAGAAAGGGGATGCGAAATGGCTTGACGCATCCCCTTAACTTTTTGCCCACTTGGGTAAATAAGTATCGAATTCTGACGCAAAGATATAAAAAAACCTGCACACTCGAAATGCGCAGGCTAAAAGATATAGTGAAATGTTGTGTGGATTTATTTCTTCAGTTCCTTCACCATTTTCATCACGCTGTTCAGATCGGCATCCTTGATACGTCCGTCCGCCGTGTGACGTTTCAGAAATTCCTTCACCGCAATGGCTATCACGTCCTGATGGTCCAGGCGGTAATAAACCTTCAGCAGTTGCAACTGCATGAACACGTCTTCCTCTATGGCGATAGTCTTTCGGATAACTTTCTTCTCCTTTTTATCGTCCTTTCCACTCCCCTTTTCATCTTCCTTACTATCATCCTTCTTACTCTCCGTTGCTCCCCCACCCTTTTCGGCAGTCGGCTTTGGTTCCGGATTGTTTTCAGGTACGGCTTCCCCGACTGTCTGAGCCCCGGCTTCGGTCTGTGTCTGAGTATCGGTCTGCACCCGGACTTCGGTCTGTACGGTCTGTTCCTGAACTTCCACCGGCTGATGCAATGGAGCGGAAAAATCATCGCCTATACCCGAACCGTTTCCCTGAAGCTCTCTTTTTCTCTTCTGCAGGAAAGAACCCTCTTTGCCTGCCTGTGCACTTCTGCTTTTCTGGAAAGATATCATATCAACCTCCTTTCTTTATTCTTCATCCTCAGTTTGCGAACCGATAGTCTTTTCCCAACACTCAGCCGAAACAGTCTTCCAGTTGTCCGGTCGTTTCACGTCAAACAGTTCCTCTGCCAGCGACATATAATCCTCCGCGCCGTTTCCGTTCGGATCATACTCAAAGATGTTCTTATAGAACATGCCCGCCTCCTTAAACTTGATAGACGAGCGGATTTTCGTATTCAGGAGTAACCCCTCCTCCGAAATTTCCTCTCTGATTTTTCGTGTGATTTTCGTACGGTCGTCGTACTTCGTGAGCAGATAGCCTTTTATTGTCAAGTCAGGATTCACCTGTTCTTTAACGTCCTGAATAGTCATGTCAAGTTTGATAAGTCCGTCGATTGACTCACCGGCACATTCCACCGGCACGATAATTTCATCACTTGCGATAAGACACAGATTGTTCATAAATCCCGGCGACGGCGGACAGTCCAGGAAGATATAATCGAAATCCTCGCAATACTTATGCAGCAGGTTCCTTAATGTCAAGTACGGCGATTTGAAACGATTGGATTGAGAAACAAGAGCCTGCTCGATGTTTGAAACCTTTGGGCTTGACGGAATAAAACAGAACTTTTCGTCGCCGGCATACCTATTATATATAGGAGCCGGAAGCTCGTTCCTTGTGCCCTCCGAAAGCATCCATTCATACAGAGTTTCCGCATCGCATTCATTGAAACCGATACGGGTAGTAAGTTCGTACTGCGGATCAGCGTCCACAATCAACACACGTTTGCCGCACATCCAAAGGGCAGCAGCAAGATTAAAAGCGGTAGTAGATTTGGCTACTCCACCTTTGAAGTTGCCAATCATTAGAATTTTAGCCATTTTGTTATAAGATTAAATTCGACACTGCAAATGTAGGAAAAATTTAAAATATATACAAATGTTTAGGTGATTAAGTGAGAAAATATTTGGGTGTGTGGTCACATAATCACATAAACACTCAATCACTCAGTCACCTGAGTGATTATATATTTGAACATTCAGGTGTTTGGATATTCGGGTGTTTAGGCATTTGCGTGTGCAATCACTTGAATATCTGAATAACTGGGCACACAATCACTTGTATGCTTAAATGACTGAACACGTATTCACTCAAACACATAAGTGAGTAAATGTTTCAAACGTTCAGTCACCTGCGTGCGTAGATATTTATGTGTATAAACATCTATATGCTTATACATCTATACATTTATATAATAGGGAGCCTCAAAAAGACAATAGGGGAACTTCCGGTGTTATAAGGGTACCTTGTATGCAGTATAAGGAAACTCACTTGGGTGGATAAGCACGCAATCACTTATACATATAATCACTTATACACATAATCATCTATACACACAACAATCTGTACACTTGCACACGTATTCACTTCAGTGTGTAGATGTTTAATCACTCAATCACTTACGCACCTGTTTAAGATTTATAAACATTTCGTGCGACAACCGCACGGCACAATAGAAAAATATTTTTGAAACATAAGTAATTTACCCGAAATTTCAGACAATTGGACAAAAATAGCCCATTTTTAGGCTTATCTTTCTGATATATAAATCTTTAACAAAAATCGTCTAGACAAAACTAAGGGAATTTCAGACAAAACAGCCGTTTTTCGTTGTCTGGCAGTTGCGTTTTTTGTCTGAGAGGGTAGGGCAGACCCTTCTTTTTTGGGGGTGCGGGGGAATTTCGGAGCAAAAACCGATGCAAAGCCAGTCTTCTGCAAATCTTTAAATATGTTTACTCTTGTAATCATTGGTAAATTTCTTCCTCCACTTCGTTCTAAACTTTTTCTGAATATAGAAACTAAAAAACAGCAGATTTTCAAAACTTCTTCTGCACGAAATTCTGATAATCTGCTGCATTCCCGTATCACGTTTTATGTGGTGTAATCAGGTTCGTTTCCGTCCAGCGAACCTTCAATACCGAACACAAGTACACACTGCGCATCGAACTTGAAACGGTTGGCCCAGTAGCGTTGCATTCTGCGCGTCTGGTGACGGAACTCCATCGAAATGGCAGGTCGCTGCGTACTTCCCTGCTTTGCGTCCCATTCCATATAGCGTATCTTATAGTCCGCACTCAACCGCCGTTCCACCTTACTTATAGGTCGGTCTTTGCCCACACCCATATCCACGAAATCAAGGTGACGATCGTAGAAGAAATCTATGCGCGAATTGGATACCTTGTCGGCAAGTATCTGTCCACGGAAAGACTGCATACCTTTTCCAGTACTTTTCCATGATCCGGTACCGGCTTCCTCGTTAATTTCCCTATATCCAGGATACACTTCGTAGGGGAAAATACCCTGCGTTTCGAAGTTATTTTCTATTGCTTCGAGCGCTTCTTGAATGATAAATTCCAACTTCTGCCTTGCAGAAATCGGTTTGACATACCCACGTACCGGCATAGCATTATTTTTTTAGCAGGTCCTTCACTTCGTCAAAATTACGCATCATGACTTGTCCGTCCTGATAACTTCCTACCAGCACGGGCGAACCGTCATGTTCGTACACGAGCAGGAAATTATATTTTCCTGGAGCCGGGGCAGACAGGTCGCTCACTTTTACTTTCTGGCGAGCTTCCCATTTCAGTCTACGCACTTCCGCTTCTCCCAGTTCCTCCGGTGTCTTTCCGGATTCACGAATGGCCTGATTCTCCGCATCGACAAACCTGCGGCTCCACATTTCGCGCGACTTCTGGTAACAAAACCAAAGTCCGACGGACTTCAGAAAATTAGTCCAGAGTTTCTTGTCGGCATACAGATAGACTAATTTGGTGGATATGTACACTTCCGACTCTTCCTGACGGATGAATATGGTTCCGGAAGTGACCATGCGGTCGACAAACTGCACCGCCCTGTACGGTGCCGACTCCTTCCGCAAAAACTCTACTGCCTGCGCTTCCTCTGAGAGTGGGGTAGGGGGAGCAGAGAAGAAGGTTTTCAGTTTTTTGAATAGTTTCATAGGATATAGTATCTTTTCCAATTTACAAACATAGTGATACAAAATTATTACTTGGTTTCAGTGGAAGGATTTACTTCATGATTACATTCTGCCACATATAATTTCCCACTTGGAGGAATTGGCATTAAAGAGAAATCTGGCATTTCCTCACCATCTAATTTATCTGTACTTGAAACCGGACGTTCCTGAAGCAGACACAACGCAAAGATAGCATAATTCACCATGTCGATGTAGTTGGCAGGGATTCCCTCCGATGCGATAGTATGCCCGTCATGGTCCTCAATCTGCTTTGTTCGGAATACCTTTGTCAAAATTAAATCTGTGATAGTCTCCACACGCATGTTCCGCCATGCTTCGCCGTAATCATGGTTTTTCTTTTTCATTACGTTAAAGCACTCTGCAAAGTGACTATCGTAAAGTTTCTCCGCCAAATCGATTGGCGTATCATTCTTTTCAGAAAACCCATCTTCAAACTGTATCAGTCCGATAATACCATAGTTCACGATACCGACAAACTCACTTTCTATCGAATCGCCCACAAGGTTCTCGCCGGAGAGCTGCAGGCTACGGATGCGAGCCACTTTGATATATATCTGGTCGGTCACGGACGCCGGGCGTAGAATGCGCCATGCAGCACCGTAATCCTGCAATTTCTTTTTGAATAATTCACGACAAGCGTCAACCACCTGCATATACTGTTTGTATTCCAGTCTTTCTTCTTCTTCCTTATCCATAACGATTAATCTTTAAGTGATACAAATTTACCTTCTATCTTGCAATCACGAATGACATTTGCATTCTCATCGCCAAAAGCTATCAAAATACTGCCACATCCGGGCGACCCCCCCCCTGCAACCATCTGACCTGTAGAACTTTATTCTGTGGCGCAAAAACTTCATGGCGGATGCTTTCTTGAAAATCACATCCTGAAACATCTTGCTGTCGCACCGGTTGAACAGAAGCGCGATGCCGTTTCCGTGCTCTGCCATACGGTTGATAAACTGCTCGATGAGCGGACGGGAGTAGGGAGGGTTGAGCCATACACGGCCAAACCACGGCTTAGAAAGTCCGTCGTCGTTCTTATTGTACATGGTGGCAGCCGTTGGCCACAGTGGAACTACCGGCGCACATGGGTCGAGGTCGAAAGGGCCCAGCGCATCGAGTATTTCTTTCGGGGTGTACCATTCGTCGGTACTGTTTGCTGACTTTTCAAATGTCGTGTTCATGATTGCAAATATATGTAAACAAATTGTTTCTAAATGTCAAAATAAAGCGTTCATTTTACGCCGTAAAAATGAGGTTGCGAAAACGTAAATCCGGCATTGCAATGAAAATTTTCTGCGAATGCAATAAAAATTTTCTGTGATTGCAATGAAAAAAATCTGTCATTGCAATGAAAATTTTTCGCTCCCAGAATGACTTGTAAAGCGGGTTCCGGTCTGACAAAAATCAAACCGGATTGCTTTACATGTTTTAACTGATTAATATTTCTTTCCACCGTGTTTAAATGGCCGGAATTCGTTGTATTTCATCTTCTGATCGATGAACCAGAAAATGTCTATATTGCGAGAACGGCAGAAGGTAAAGATTTCGTCCAGGTGTCCTATTATATTAAATTGGAAAAGGCAAAGATTTTCAATCATCTTATAAACAGACTCCGTGAAAGTTAATTTTGAATATCTTGAAGTTTCATATTCGGTAGGAGTGAGAAGATTAAAATCAGCATTATATACTCCAGCCATATCAAACAATCTGATACAAGCATCAGCAAGCTCATCTTCAACCGAGTCTTTTATTCCATATTTGAAAGCATATACAAATTCGTCGTTTGATCGCTCTATCAGATTCATATAATTCTCAAACTGGTTTCGGTCTGCATATTTCCCCAACCTGTCTGCTTCCACCGCTTCCATCAGTTCGGACATTACCATGCAAAGCCAATGCTCAATACCTTTCTCTTCTTCATGCCACCCGTGATTTACCGCATTCTGATAAACTCTGTCACGGTAAGAGTTCAAGTCAATTTCGTTTATCTGTTTCATTTCTTATTTTCCTCCTTACAAAGCTCTTCATAAATCATTCTTGTACATTTCGGCAAATCCTTTATATCCCATTGCGGGTCATCACGATGATTGTCCGAAACATAATCCTGAATGGCACATTCGTAATCCTCTATCAAAACACCCTCATAGTATTCGTCCATATCGAGCCTGTCTATAAGATTGCTACAATGTATGTGCGTAACAGAATCGGACACTCTGCCGTCTTCCGAAACGGTAGTCCTTTTGTATGTTTCTCCTGAATTGATAGTACCGCCACAGAGGTCGCAACGGTGCGGCACACGGGCGGTGGGGTAGGTTTCTTTGATTATTCGCATAGCTGTTGGTTTTCATTCAAATATTCCTTATCAATATATCCCAGTTCCTTGAATTTTTCAAAGAGAAAAACGCATCCCTCCGCTTGTCCGAAAACTTGAATATTACGACCATGCTTCTTGAAATGCACACTGATTCTCCTTCTGGCTGCTTCTTCATTCAGATTATTCAGTTCTTCAGTATTCAATGATATTTCTTTCCAAAAGTAAAGCCATTGTCGCCATCAAGACTTACATACATACCAAAGAGTTTATTGTTCTCATCCTTAAACACTATAAGGTATTCATTCCCATTGCATAATATATCGCCTTCTTTATACAAAACGGACGAAGGTAATTCGAGCATTAAATTTTCATCACAATCATATCCGTCTATATAATATTTACCTTCTTTAGTATAGGTTGCAGCCTTTTGTTTGAAATTTACCGTTAATAAGGCTACTATAGGAGTATTTGCTATGTTCGCGTCCATACATAAAATCTTAACCGCATAGTTCCCTTTTGTAACTATTCTTCCTTCCATTTCGCCTGCCTGTATCTTCTTAGCTTTCTCTATATCGAAAGGTACTTTTACAAATTCTTTTGCCATATTGTTTACTTTTCAAAATAATTACTACACTTAAATCCTTTTCGTGGCTCATAGTCCTTAAACTCGCACGACTTGAATATCCACTTCTTGTCGGCCCATCCGGCCATATCCTTTTGCCATTGCGGTATCACCTGGTGAGGATTGTTTACGTCGCGGTATGGCTGGCAATGCGGATAAAACCGTCCGCCTCTCTGCTTCCAGTGGTTTACGCGCCGGAAAGCTTCGTCGAAATCGTCCAGAAGAATGCAGTAGAAAAAGTATTCACCTTTGTAACCGTTTCTCTCCAGGAGTGATATGGCTTTTTCACAATCGTCTATCTGTCCGGGAGTGTCGCACCCGAAACGGATTCGCTTTATCCATTTCACCTTTGAAAGGAGTTTGGCTATTTCGGGAATAACCAGACGGGCATCAAGTCCCTGATTGAAATCTACCCGATATTTCAGCTTCACTATCTTTTCTATCTGACTGATACCGTAATCGCTTGTCAGCACGTTGTTATCCATGAGAATAAGATTGTTCCGGCCTTCAATAGCTATTTCTTCCACGTCCATATAAGGAGCTACCTTACCTTCTTTCTTCGGAACGACGCACCATTTACAGCGGTTCGGACAGCCGCGGGTGAGAAAGCCGTATGCCACATTCTTTTCTATCGATCCATATATGCTGTAGTCCGGCTGCACGGTTTCAATTTCCTTTGGCAGACATTTCTGTATGTCGTAGCCTGTTCCGCCACGTTCCACCTCGTCGGCATTGATGTAATATCCGTAATCGGGAGTGAAACTGAATACCTTTGCTGCATAAACTTTGTCGTAATGCTCGAAAGGAGAGTACCATTCCACTTCATCGCCGCGTTGTTTATGATATGCGGAAATCTTCATAAGCGCGAGGTTGGGATAACTGCTGTCAACCGAAAGCAAACCTATTTTCATACAAACACCTTACTTTTACTCTCGAACACCATTTTCTTGTCGTACACCACAGCTACATGGACTTCCGCCTGACAGCCTTTCGACGAGTGCCAACCGTTGCACACATAGATGCCGTCGCACTCTATCAGGGCTTCGATGTCGCGCCCCATGTAGTAGGAGTATGGACGGTCTTTCTCGTCGCACACGTCGAAGGGGGTAATGGCTACCACTCTGTCGTTCTCTATTCGCTGCTTCACTTCCTCCGCGCGTTTCTTCACCTGCTCGATGTCGTGCCCTGAGATAGGCAGACTGATATATACTTTCGTCTTTTTCATCAAATCCACAATTTCCTTAGTTTAAAGATTCCGAAGCCGATTAACACACCATGCGCCAATATCCCGACTCCTATAAGATATTTCTCCCACCAGCGCATTTTTCGCTCCACTTCCACTGTCCTGACTTCTTCCACGCTGCTGCTGCGGTTCACGGTTGTGTCTGCCACAGGAATGTACACCGTATCGCGGAGAACGTCGAAATCTATCATCAGCTTGCCAACCGAATCGAGTTTGAACTTCAGACGCGCGTTCTTGCTGCATTCCTGCTCGTACCAGTCCAGAAGAACGCGACCGTTTTCATCGCAACGCATGAGGGCTTTTATTCTGGCCGAGTCTGCCGGCGATACTACCGGTACCACACGGTTGCGTATCACAGTGTCGCCGCGAAGGGTGATGATGCGTGTGGTGCCGGTCTGCGGCGTGCGGCACCCGAAGAACAGGGTAGCAGATAGGAGGGAGGCGGTTACTATCAAAGGCATTCGCTTCATGACTTCACGCCCTCCCCGGCTTCGCTGGAATTGTAGTCTTCGGGATTCACGCACACGTAATCGGCGTTCAGGTAGTCCATCTGGATATGAAGCGGCCACCAGTTGTTAAAATGTTTGGGGAATGATGCCATACCCACAGATTTCAGGTTCAGGCCTTTCAGTTCGGGGTACAGCTTTTCGTTCTTCTTCTTCTCCATGAGCCATGCCCTCAGCTTTTCCGCTATCTCCACCGCCAGATATTTGGCGTTTGCCGCGTTCAGATCCTCACGGTAGGGCGAGGTGGTTTGCTCCTGCTGAACGAGTATGAAGATGTTCGCCAGATAGTAGGTACCTGCTCCGCTTTCGTTGGACGATCCTTCTATCTGTGTGCTGAAAGCCACTACGGGAGTCTTGATTTTCGTCAGGCTCAGAATGACGGGCTTCAGGTCCGAAATGCTGTCGATGCGGAAGAACCGTTTGCCGGCCGCTCCTCCTTCGGGATTGTGGGACACGAGCTTGAAGTCCGCAGCCCACTGTTCTATAAGATTGTCTAATCTGTACATTAATTATATCTCCTATAAAAATCTTGAAGTTTCACTGATCTCTCAAAATTCTTGCGTATGCGTTCTCTTCGCTCTTCCTGCGTTTCCGCTTTTTTCTCCGGCTTCTGTCCGCCGGCCTGCTCGATGACCGACTTCTGCGAAGCCTTGTTTATCCGGTCAATCTTATGCCCCCAGCGGATTGCGGCCAGCAAAGCGCCCGCATACATTCCCTTTTCTTCCTTCGTGGTGAGGAAGGAAACATTGCGTGTCATGCGCAAAGCCTTCTCCACGTCGGTCTCCTTTTCCTTCGCCACGTTTCTCATACCATATTCACGATACACTTTGATTTTTTCTGCCAGCGCGTATGCTCTCTCACGAGGTGAAAGCACCGACAAGTCCTGCTCCAAAACCTGTTTCAATTCCTTAGCGTCCATCTTTCCTGTTCCAAATAACGGCAATTCGCCACTTCAAAAAATAAATGATTTTTTCACGATAACCCGGACCGCCCCGCCTTATGTAGAAAGGAATGAGGTACAGTCCCGCCGATTTTTCAATGTGTAGTCTCATGTTCTATTCGTATTAAGTCCTTCATAAATGCTCGTGAAGGCCGATTCCGTCAGTATCTCGTGCGGAAAGCTGCTGTACGCCGGAGCCTTGCAGAAGAAATCGCCCGCTATGTTGAAGAAGAAATACACGGGCTGCCGTCCTTCCACGGGTACACCGGTATATTGGTTGCTGGTGAAGGGTGGGAGAGTGGGGAGGCGGTTCACGGCCTTGTACCATTCTATTGCCTGCTGGCTCTTTGATTTTAGCACAGTCACGATGCGGAACTTCTTTCCTCCAAGTTGCATGGTGATATATTCGTCGTCGCGCTCCTTATCGCCGGTCAGCTTGTAACCGCACATCTGCGCAGCCGATGAAATGGTAAGACGGTGCTTTATCTCCAACCATGTGTAGTGCTGGGAGCTGATAAGCACATTCGTAAGGCCCAGATGCTTTTCTGTTTCTTCTTCGGTCATCACCAGGTCTTCGCTGTCCACGTTGAGCTGATACAGCTTGTCGAGCTGACACTTCGATTCGCCTTCCTTATGGCTGATCACATCCACCTGCTTGAAAACGGACGACTTCGGCTTGCGTTCGAAACTCATCAGTCCGATACCGCCGAATTCCGCCGTGCTGTCATGATAGTATTCCGTGACTCCCATTTCCAGGGCCAGCTCTTCGGCCTTATCTTCACAGGTTGTAATTGCTTCCACGAGTTTTTTCATGCTTTCCGCTCCCTCACTTCCTGCAGGGAACCGGAAATAAACGGTCTGTTTCTTTTCCATTCAATATGTCGTTTTTAGTTATTAGAAATCATTTGGTGATTGTCTCTATGACTTTCCTGTTCGCTTTATTAAGCACGTCGGTACTTATACTTGAAAGATATATCCTTGTAGTTTCTATATTGTCGTGTCCTAAAGCCTGACTTATGACAGGAATATCAATCCGGCTGTCTCTTGCTATACTCGCCCAACTATGACGCGCAACGTACATTGTGACCGGAATAGCCAGCTTCAACTTTGTGCTTATCCTTTTCAGAATTACATTCATCCTCTGCATCGTACTTTTCGAAGTGGCCTTGATAGCTTTACTCAAAAGTTCTTCCCTGTTCTCACGGCCATATTTCTTGAAAATTTCTTTTGCCTTAGTGTCAAGTCCGATAATAAGCAACTGTCCTGTCTTTCTTCGCCTGTATTCAATGGTATTCCCTTTCAGGTTCTCTTTTGTCAATCCAATCAAATCCACCGGTGAGATACCTCTAAGGTAAAACGCCAGCATAAACAAATCCTTAGCTTTTTCCTCGTCTGCATTTTCCGGTTGATACTGATAAAACTTTCTGAAATCCGAAACTGTCAAGGCTCTATGAACCGTTTTTTCGTTTCCTGTAAACACACGTTTGAAAGGTCTTTTGTCTTTGATAAGTTCCGCATTTACAGCTCTGTTGTATATGGCCCTGAATATTCTGCAATAAAAAGACTGAGTATTCTTTGTGCTTCCGTCCTTATACCTTATATGGTCAGCAAAGCGTTCTACGGTATCAGTATTTATATCGCATAATCTAATATCCTGACCAGAAGAAAACTCTTTGAACTTCTTTTTAAAAGCCAAATAATTCTGATAAACTCTTTCTCTGTTTTGTTGCTTGAAAGATTCACAGATTTCATCAGTATATTTCAGAAGTGTAATGTAGTAGTTCATAATCTTTGGTTTTAATCAAAAATCAAATTTCGGTTGTTGTCTCATTTGGGCGATGCGTTGCATGGCTATGTCGAAGTATTTCTTTTCTTTTTCGAAGCCGATGAAGTTGCGTCCAGTATCTATGCAAGCTAAGGCTGTTGTGCCACTCCCCATGCAGTTGTCAAGAATTGTGTCGCCTTTGTTGCTGTAGGTGAGGACGAGGTATTTCAGGAGGGAAACGGGTTTTTGGGTGGGATGAAAAAAATGCCCTATTTTATGTTCCTTTGATATACTTATAATAGAAGTAGGGAATTTTTCATCACTTTCGATAGTTTTTACTTCTATATGTTTACCGTAACAACTATTTGTTACAGGCGATTTAAGATTTCCACGTCCATGATTTCTTTTATGCAATTCACATTTCTCCATTTGTGGATTATACACCGGCAAAGAATTATAGAATACACATATATCTTCATGCTATCGGAGAGGCATTCTGTTAGCGTTCAAAAATCCCGTTTTACCCATTTTATCCCATATCAGATTATACCTCCACATCTTCCTGTTTCTTACCATTAAATCTGCGGTAAACATTCCTTGAGCAAAAAGAATTATAGCTGCATTGTCCTTTGTTACTCTTTTATATTCAGCCCAAAGTTGATCCATAGGTAAAGGACAGTCCCACTGCGCATGTTCATTTCCTCTATTCAATACTCCATACGGCAAATCACAGATAATGCAATCTACCGAGCCGTCAGGAATACGCTTCATGCCTTCCATGCAATCCTCATTATATATCGTATTCAGTTCTATCATGTCGTTCTCTGTCTTTCCTTGTAAAATTCGGGTTATTATGTTTTATCTCCAGTGCTTTCCGCGCCTTAACCAGTTGCGGATGTCCGTTGGTGCGATTTTTTACCGTCGCCAAAAAGCAATTAAAGCCGGACATTTTCTTCATCCATTCATCGTCCTTTTTCAGTTCCAGTTCGGCAGCCTTGCGGTTCAGTGTGCGAAGCGAAATGCCGAACAGCGAAGCCAACTCCTGATTTTTCGTCGTGGGGTAGAGTCGCCGCAAAAATGAAAGCATACTCGGACTCCAGTATTTCCGCTGATATCCGTTGCGGTATTCCACTATGCACTGTGCCGCCTTGCTGTATCGCACACCGTCGGATCTGTCGGGAGCCCGCCGCCTGCGCTGCTGTCGCCCATACTCGGAGAAGCATGAGAGGCAGACTTTCCGTCCCTCTACGAAATCCTCTTTCGGTTTGGTCTGGCCGCATACACGGCAGATTTTATATGGTGGGGTTGTTCTCATACGTTTGCAACATCTTTATAAAGTGAGTAATATCGGAAGGTATATCCCTTACATTTGCCGAACCGCTTCACTGCGGCATGTACTGCGGCGCTATTCGCTCCAAAACGTCTGGCACATTCGGCTATAGAGTAAAACACTTCTCCGGTATCAATACAGATTATCTCCTTATGATTCGCGGGTTTGGCTTTTCTCTGCTTACCCCAATTGCTGCCTTCGGTCTTATTCAATCGGCGGCTCCTTTCTCTAACTCTTTCACGATGTTCTGCTTTCTTTTCCTCAGAACGTTTATGCCAACCGTTACTGCATTTATGCCCTTTCCTGAAATGATAGGTCAGAGGATCTCTGTTTGGGTCAAGCTCAAACTTCAATTCGTCAAGACGCTGCTCCATAAAAATTTTCTTGAAGTCTTCTTCGTAGTACCAGCGCAAACCTCTACATATCGTACCTTTCCGGCAACTGTCTGTAATGGAATGCCGGTCCATTCCAAAAAGTGCTACAGCATCTTTAAAGAAGTCAAAACAGCCCGCCACAGTACCGTTAGGATTAACCGCAACTACAGGATGTTTTCTGCCCGGATGATTGTAACCTTTAATGCCCATAATATCTAATTAAACATAACGTTGATTATTTAAAATTTTTCAGAACAAGGAAAGCTGCGCATCCTCACACGATTTATCGACAAACATTTTCTTGAAGATGTAATAAAGAACATCTACCACGATGCTGTTGCCGGCCATTTTGTATTGCTGCGTCTTGCTGATTCCTGATTTCTGAATATTGTCAATATCTTTTTCGGAAACTCCCATAAGGCGGAAGCATTCGCGAGGTGTGAGTTTACGGATTCGGTAATTCTGAACAACTCCGGCATCAAATTTGGTGGCTTTAAGGGTCCTGCTGATACCGTCAAGCGAACCCTGATTGAATTCGTCAGAATTATGCAGATATAAACCGTCGCCTTCTTTCAACATTCTGCCTTTATAAACAACACACTCTATATTCTCGTTTATTTCCCAAACCGTATGTGGGCCTTTATAATCTGTAGCCCTTAACGTAGGGCATACAGGATATATACTTTTGCTACCTTTAAACTCAAGTTTCCTGCTCATCGGATTTACGCTTATTTCCACCACCTGATAATCTGTTTCCACGCAAACATCATTCAATCTCTTTATTTCATTATCAGAAAGTTCTTGAGGTTCTACCAGAAGATTATCCTTCTGTACCGTGGTAATGGTGTTGCTTATTCCGTCAGTCCTTGGTTCAAGTTCCGTCATGTTGTGACGGCTTTCCTTTATTTTCCCTGCATCATAATCTTTTCGTAAAGCCTTTCCGTATTCTGTACGTTTAGGAGTAAGAACTTGCGGCTCAGCCACAAAACAGTCCATACTACCGCCACTGCCTGTACTACCATGTATGGTGTTTGCTATATCTGTCAACCTCCGGCTTACTATCTTGCCTTTATCATCTCTTGTGTACGCAACACATTTCGGCTCTGCCACCAAACTATCCTTCTGTACCGTCGTTATGCAATTAGCTATATCTGTTCCAAGTTCCAAAGTCTGCTCCAGTTCTATCCCGGCTTTTCTGTCTGAAGGATTTTCAGGATTCCTACCACGAAGCGCACATGATATTGGCGCTAAAATCCTCGGACCTTCACCTTTGTTTGTCGTTAACGTAGGGCACAAACCGTTTGAATCGAACACGTTTCCATTCATTCCATGACCTGAAGGATTCGTGTTTCCTACAATATAAACGTAATTATCGCAATCCCTATCGTTGGAATGTGTACCTATCGTACTTGCAATCACATCACCCATTGTAGGCTCAAACTTAAACCCGTTTCCTTTAGCCTTGTTCTTCTCGTTTCTTGCAAGAAATGTCTTTACAATCTTCTCGCTCAAATAAAAACTTTCATCAACATCCTTTTCAAGAACATCTTTCAGCCTTTTCTCCAGAGTGAAAGGCTTAGGAAAGTGAAACGAAGCCTCGCCCAATATCGACACCATAAAGACACGCTCCCTGTTTTGCGGTACTCCGAAGTCCTTTGCGTTAAGAACTTTCGTATAATTGCTGTAGCCCTGCCCTTCAAGAAATCTGAGCCATTCTTTAAGATACGGGGTAAACTTCTTCGATACGAGGTTCTTCACGTTCTCCATGAGCAGATACTTCGGACGCTTCGCCTCTATAGCCTTACGGCATTTCCAGAGCAGACTGCTTCGTGTACCGCTACCCTCTGCAAGCCCTTTCTGCTGTCCGGCTGTGCTTATATCGGTACAAGGGAATGAGTATGTCAGAAAATCGAAGTCAGGAACACTGCTCCAGTCTATCTTCGATATGTCGCCATAATTGGGAGTGTCGCCATGCACAGCCATGTAAGTCTGAATAGCGTACTTGTCTATCTCGCTTATGCCGACCACCTCAAAGTCTATGCCGAGTCTGCGCAATGCCATAGACTGCGAACCGTAACCTGCAAATGCTTCAAAAACCTTTATCATCTTTATCTGTCGTATTTTTTTTATCTGTAAAACCTGAAGTGAGAATGCGTGCCTTTCGGACGGACATTTCTGTTGAATTTCGTGTGCTGGCGTCCGATTGATTTCGGTATGCGAAGCGTGTCGGAAGAAAATTTTCTGTAAAACGGCATGTCGCGGAGAAGTTTGTGCCGGCCGCCACGGTTGGCACGGTACTTGAATCCCAATTTCTTGCACAAGCGTCTCATCGCATTTCCTGTGATATGGAACGTTACCGTTATAGGTTCTGGCTTCTCCCATTGACCGGACTTAACATCTTCCTTCACGTCTGAATCGCTTAAAGTGACCGCGCCAAGATTTACCGGTTCGGTTGCCGGCTCCAATTCCACCATTCCTTCTGCTCTCTGGATATATATCTTTATAGTTCCGCTTTCCCCTGTCATAGTTCCTCGTTCAATTTATCCAACAATTCTTCGGCACACATCCGCGCCCATTCTTCGTCCTCGTCCTGAAACGATTTTACCGTTATCCAGAGGAACAGGTGTTTCATCTGGACGGCATAACGGACTGTGCGCTTAAAGCTGTAGTCGGGCTGGCGGACGAAGCCGGACTGCATAGGGTCGGCAGGATCAGTGAGGAGCAGAAAAAGAGAGTCCGAGGCTGGTCCCGGAATATAATCTTCATTTTTTTTAATTCTAAACGATTTCATTTCTTTACCGTTTTGTTTCTATTTTTTTATAGTGATGCAAAGTTATTTATATTTTACGGGGTAATGGTAAAGATTTTTGTGCTTTTGAGCATATACATAAAGAATTGTAGTATTATTTAACACTTAAATAAAATAATATCACCACCCTAAACTTGATATTGCATGATAGCTGCATAAAAAATCAGCACAGCACGAAAGCTCTCTTGCTCCCGGCTGTGCTGAAGGGTGTTATGGAAAACATTTTTACTTATATATCTCCTTTAAGTTTAGATACAGTCCAGTCTATGAAATCATCCTGAACTTTCGCTGCTATGTCAGTTGGGAGATTCAATGCTCCTATACCCGTAAGATGTCCCCACCCTCTTGTCAGAAGGATTTTCTTACCGTCTATCTTTATATGTATTCCGACCTTTTCCACATTGTCGGAAACTTTTACAGGTGTTTCGCTGTTAAGGCATTCCTCTATACGTGAAAGAAGTCGCTCGTTGTGTGTGAGGAGTGTGAAGCTCATCACTCCGTTGGACGAAAAGAAATAAGAATCCCAATGGTTTTCAAATGGTGGTGTGTAGATTTCCTTAAAATCTGGTGCTTGTCTGTTCTTTTTCATTTCAGGTTTATTTTATCAATTTATATTCATATACAAAAACGAAAGGATTTGACTGCCATGTGCCTTTGCCGCTGGTGCGGTCGATAAGGGCGGCAAAAGCTTCGCGGGGTGTATCGAACTCGGTACAGCCTATGCTTCGCCAGTGCTTTATTCCTTCCACGACGTAACGCTTTGTTACGTCATAATCATATTGCCTTTTATTCAACTGCACTCCTTCTGCCATACAGTCCTCGTCGGAAATATCCTGAAGCCTCTCGGCGCATACTCCGGTAATCTTTATCTGGTGCGGCATAAGGTCGGGGCGGACGTACATTTTGTTCTTCCAGCCTTTTTCGTTGAAGATAAATCCGTTTAAGCCGTCGCCAAGCATTATCGTCGGATCAACATCGGCTTTGTCATAACTCTGCGCTACGGCTATTATCTCCCCTACCTTGTATCGCGGACGTATAACCTTGCCGGTATCGCCGTCTATAAGCAGATAATATCCGCTGTGGCCTTTATAGTAGGCATCTGCAGGATTGAAAATAGGGTCGCAATCCCGGACGATGATGTTTTTCACCTTTATAGGTCTACGTGTCATCCGCTTTATTCCTTCCAGTGTCAGGTCGGTAAGGAAACATTTGTCATTGAACATTATTTTCTGCATCTTCACGTAAATATTTCTTGTCAATAAATCCTTTCTGAATAAGCCATATTATAATACTTATCATTCCACTTACGTAATTTCCATTGCACCGGACAAATATCAGATTACTTATGTGTTCTCCATTCTCCTCATGGGAATAAGCTATAAAATCTCCACTAATGTGGAACAGATAGTCATTAAATGTTCCTTTCGGCGTAATGATACATTTCGGAACGAGCGCAATGAGTCGGGCCAGTGACCATCGGAGCTGCGCGACTTTCTCCTGTTCGGGAAGCAGAGAGGGGGGCTCGTCGAGAATGATGTATTTTCCGCCGACATACATCACATCGCATGTGTCAGTGGACAATCCCCACAATGCAAGGCGCATGGATTGAAAAATATCCGTCACGCTTTTTGAGTTTTTCCAAAGCTCTTCATAATCTGTTCTTTTTTCAACTGGCTTCGGAGGTTTGGGCGGAGGTGGTATCTTAGCCCATGCCGCTTCCCTGAAATGTCCACACCTTGCACATCTATATCCACCGAGCGCCATCTGGTATCTGTGACCTAACATCCGGCACCAAATATTCTTTTTACTCATGAAGGTATCCTTTTAAGTTCAACGAAGATATAAGGCAGCTTCTTCTCCTAAATCATGGAAAGCACGTAAACAAGAAAGAGTCATATATGCACTTCCTCCCGTATGGTCCTGACGAAACATTATCGTTTTACAGTTTTCAAATCTCTCGTTCTTTGGAATATCCCGATTCAGTTCTTGTATAAGTTCCAGGACACACTTTAATTCAAATCCGCGATACAAATCCTTCGTCCTGATATTCACGCACTCGTCCCATTTATCAAGATATTTATCATCTATCACGCCACGGGCCTTGCTTTTCAATTCTCTTCTCCACTTCGGCAAAGATGCCAAATAACGTCTGAGAGTTTTTTTTGTCTTTCTCTTACTATCACGCATCATCTTTTCAAATGCACGTCTGTTTCTGTGAGTAAACTTCATGTAAATTGTATTCCAGCTATCATAAGAATATAATATCTGATCATTAAAATTAACAAAGCAAACTTCACCTGTGCGGCGAGAATAATCTTTCATAAGTCTGTAAGCATCATCTAAGTTCTGTCCTATATACAATTTCAATTCTTTCATATCTTCAAATTCATTTAAGTTTCTTTTCTATTTTCTTAAACTGTAAATACTCATTCATTTTCCGATCGAAGAGGGAGAGCATTTCTTCTTTCTTTTCCTCCGGAATATAGCCCGCGTCGATAAGTTGCTGAAGGATGCTGCCGGTCAGCTCGCGGCCTTTCGATACTGTCTTATGCAGGCTTTTCACCGCCACCACGTACGATGACGGGAAAAGCTGGTCTGCGCGAAAAAGTTTTATCATCTTTCAGAGAGTTTTACGACACTCATATCTTCAGGTCGTTTATAAGTTTCTTGATGTCGTAGTCGAGGTTGTCGGCTGCCTGGTTCATGCCGTAGCTGCGGAAGATGTCGCGCATTCTGGTGAGGTGTTCGATGTAGCGGAAGTGAAGCATGAGGGATTCAAACTTCGTTTTTCTTCGCTGATCGCGTATTGCAATAAATGAGTAGATGAATATTGCTATTCCGAGCAAAGCCCATATTACGTTTAAGATAAATTGTATTATTATCATTGTTTAGTCCTCCCATCCTTTTATTACTGTTAAATCTATAAACCAGTCTCCTGTTATTGGTATCGCATAATGATACTGATTTACATATCTGATTTCCGGTTTCGTTATTTCTACAAAATTCCGCCCAATTTCTTCTCCGAAACTATATCTGCTAAGTTCCTCTAAAAACTGTTTGCACAGATAATCCGGATGCTCATAATTCATATTCCAGCGTACTGCAATCAAATCTAAATCGCGTACAAGGCTTCCATGTACCGCCAAAGCATATCCGCAATTTGCTGCTATCTTACGAAGATTTTCCAAAACGCAAGCATAAAACATTGGCTTCGGATTATAATTTATTTCATTCTTTGTTTTCGTCATTTTTTGTCCTCCTTCTGTTTTGGTATATACTCGTCTGTTTCTTCATCATATTCGTAACAATCAGTACAGTAATGTTTTCCGTCTATTTCAGTCCAACCGGCTTCTTCTGCATCTTCAAAAGCCTGACTTCCATCTGTCCAAGCTACATATCCTAAATTCTCGTTTACGTGTGTCTTTCCACATCTGTCGCATACACATGCGTACATATCTACTTTCTGTATCATTTCTTTTCCTCCTTTAAATTAATTCTTTATATTATGAAAACATCCACGGCATTATCCGCTTCAAATCACGGAAATTGGGAGCATACGATTTATATTTGTCCGTCGCTTCTACGAGTCGGAACCGGGTGTTATCGTATGTAGTACAGCAATATTCGGTAAGGTAAACACCTCGTTCTCCGTTAACACAATAACGGCCTTTCGATTCCTTCACATTGCTTGCATCTGTTTCAACCGTAATACAGACATCGAAATCTACAATGCCTGACAGCCTGTGCTTGGCTTTCTCAGGGTCTTCCGTGAACCAGCAAAAACCGACGGATGTAGATGCCTTTCCGCGGGTTTTGCTATGATCCTTATTGTTTACAAGCCGGTCTCCACGATTATAGCTGTCAAATTCTTCCTGGGAACAAAATCTGTGTAGTATCATGTGTCAGTCCTCCTAAATCAAATCACAGTTTTCACATCTTACCCATTGAATGCCTGTTTCAACATGTCCGCACTCTTCACATTCTATTTCTTCGGATTCAATCCCGATAAGATTTTCTTCAAAATCAACAGAAACCAAATCTCTTATTTCACCCTTGTATCTCACCTTCATTCCTGCATGAAATCCGGTTTGACTAAATTCTTCTATTGTCATATATCACTTATTCATTTTTATTTCTTCAACTAATTGTTTTGCAACCTTTACACGATGCTTATTCGGTTCCCATCTGGAATAATTCTTACAACCGGAGCAGATTTTCGAGAAAGGTTCGGTAGAGCCTCGCTCATGCTTATAGCTTAAACATGACCTACATACAAACCGTCCTGCAAGAAACTTTATTAAGGCTTTTTCCTGAACCTCTGTGAATTCTATTTTTGCCATAACTCAATCTATTATTTCTATCTTTGAAAGCAAAACTCCAAACCGAAGCGTTTCTCTAATCCCTGCTTGCTTTATATACTCGTCTTTCACAGAAAGAAGTTTATCATACAAGGGTATATAATCCTGACTTTTCTTTAAATCCATACCGACAATAAACATATCCCACGCCTGCATATCCATTTCGTTATTCAGTATAATATCACATGCATGTTTGTTATCGCCATTGTTTAAAGCTTTAGCCAATTCTACTTTTATTTCCCATTCCATAGCTTAGTCCTCCAGCAATTCAAGATTATCTATTTTATTTCCTATCACTTCTATATTCATTTCATCCCACCATGAAGAATGCGGCTGCTGGTCTATGCTTAATACTTGTTTGCTCATTTCTTTACATTTGGAATTAAATCTTTTTTGTATGCCCACATCAACACTGGACTGTAATATTCTTCCCAGTCATCATCATAATCAACAACTTTCCCATTCTCCAACAAAAGCATTATATCTTCATCGTTTTTCATTGTTATGCTTCTATCATTCACATCATGCCATATACTGTTTTTATGCCATTCAGCCCCGGCCTTAAAGTCTTCTACACAAAAGTTAAATAAAGCATTGTCACCTTGTTTAACTTTCATTTTTTTATTCCTGTCGTCAATTTTATAAAGAGCATAATCTGTTGCATCTTTAAACTGTAATTCGCTCATCTTCTTTAGTTTTTAAATCCCCATTTCCCGCTCGTCCGATTTTCCGCTACTACTGTTTCATCCTTGTAACTCGTACTGCAGGCGCAAGCAAGATTTACGCGGAGAGGTGGTGCCGTTATCGTTTGTCGAAGCCTGCCTTCTGTTCCACTTCGGATGATACTCTTTGCTGTCGGGTGTGTAGGGATAGGGTTATACATACGGATTCTCTTCCAGGCTGTGCACCGAAACGGCCAGACCTTTTTCTATCAGTCCCCTGTAGTCGATGTGATACCGATTGAACAGCGAGAACACTTCCTGAAAGTGATTTAGTCCGAGTACAGTAGAGTTCTGTGTGTCTTTCAGGGGTGTAACCATAAACGTTTTCAGGTTCATGCGGCATATCTCACCGCCCCAAGTGAAAAAAGTTACGTTTTTCTCATTATCGTCTATATTATACGTGGTGTAGTAGCCGGCATATCCGTCGAAATTGAAAATCGAAGCTAAATTATCTATAAGGCTCAATTCCTTGCCGTCTATCATAGTGAATTGAGTAATGGAACCTAGCGGATAAAGTATCGGTTTTATCTCGCTCAATTTAAAGCCGCGTCCGCTACATTTTTCCTGTTTTAATGCCTGGTGATTGAAATCCGGATTCTCTTTCCTGTTACTTGTGTTAGCCCAAACAGGATATGTGTTCATCATGTTCAACTCGTTCATTTCAAGAATACCTATCGGCGACTTGAATTTCATCTTATACGGCAGCCTTGCCGATAAATCCTGTAGTAATAAATCTTTATCTGATTGTGTCATTTTAGTTCTCTCCTTTCTGTTTTTGTCATTACTTCACCACACCGGCTGCAATATTCAAAAGTTTGATTACTACGTTTCCGGTATATCTGAGGGCGTCGTTTTCCGCCTTTCCTTCCGCGATTGAAACGCCGTATGCCTATCTCGCAATCTCCCAAAAATCTACCAAAACCATTCCATTTATGACCAACTATCCGGCAGATTATCGGAGCTATATGTCTATAATAGAATTCACTCATAAGCGTCAATTAACTTTCATTATCGGAAAAGTCTTTTCCTCTTCCGCCAGCTGTTCCTCCAGAGCTTCCTTAAATCCGAGAGTGACCTCTTTAATCACCATTTCCACCAGCTTGTAATAGTCCTCATTGGGATTGGGAATAGGCAGAGTTGCTGCATCATAAAGCAAAGGAGTAAAGCCGTTTCCGCTTTTTGATTTTTCCAAAAGCTGAAAAACGATAAAAACACCTTTATATGAAGGCTCTAATTGGCAACTAACTTTCATTCTTTTGATTTGTTTCGAGAAATCGAAAAATATCTTCGAGTGATCGCCTTCTCTCACATCAGTGATAATACCTTTCTCTATAAGCGGAGCAAGATGTTTGCTGATATATTCATTTTCAGTTTTATTGATTTCTGTCTTATCCATAATGCAATTCAAAAAAAATTTTATTACCGATTCCTTATCGCATTTATAACTGCCATACTCTTATCCGTATTTCCGCACCTGCCACACGGCACGAAGCTTTTCATATTCTCGAATATCTTCAGGAAACCGTCGTTCTTCAGATTACCAACAGAAGGGCAAAGCATTGATTCGCTCATGTGTACGTCCAGCTTATAGTCAACCATAGGCATACAGAACTTACCGCGAGATTCACAGTTGAGAGCGAGTTCCTTGATGTTTGGCGACTGCATTGACAAAAGCGTAGCGTTCGCACAATCAGTATAACCGTTGTTGGTCTGCTCCACCATTTCCATTATTTCAGGATTCGTGGCTGCCCTACCCAAAGGTCGCATCATCATGATACGTTCCATTTTAAAAATCACACGGCCAGGAAAGAAACTTCTGATATATTCTTTCTTTTTGTATATGCTGTCGTAATTCTTATACAATCCCTTAATAGATGTAATCTGCAATCTCATAAACTGAAACCGGTGCATAAGCCGCACTACTTCACTCAATCTTTTCTCGTCCTCTACAAAAGAACCGTTCGAGATTATAACCATAGCCAGAGGCTTACATTTCTCGGCGAGAGTTTCCACTATATACGAGAAATCCGGGTGCTCCGTCGGCTCTCCACCGCTAATAAGCAAGGTGCGGAATCTCATGAAGTTGAAGAAGTTTATAAACGGCATCAAATTATTCTTATCGAGCAACTGACCTTCCGGTTTGCAGTCGCTCATGCAGTGCGGGCATCCCATACTGCATTTGTTTGTAATACAGAATAGCATACCCCTTACTTTTTATGCCTTAACCTCACTATCGCATCCTTGCGGGAAAACGCCATGACCTTTTCGCCGTTGATGCAAAACTCTTTCATTTCGCGGTGTGCCTGTTTGGGCTTGTAATCTGGGTTATATTTCGGTCTTTTAGAATACGAAGAAGCAAATACTTCATTCGGATTCCCCGACGCGGCCATCCCCAGAATAAGGGGCAGCAAAAAAGATTTCATTCTTTTATTTATCATAAAAATCGAATTTTAAATAAAGTTTAAAGACTTTACTATGCCATTCTCTAAAGCTCCTTCATACAGGATATCTTTAACTTCGGATGAAGCCAGTCGCGTACCGTCAGATATATCGTATAATATATAATACCAGCCGTCTTTATTGTAATCTACCGCAACGTGTATGCCGTGATTCTCTCTAAGCCATCGCTGGATATTGAAAAGATGATCACACGGATAATTTTCTTTCGGTCTCTCATTGTCCTGATTTGGTATATCCACATACGAATACGGGAGAAGAGAATTTACATAAAACTTGTTCCCTATCCTATCATATATTATTTTGTCTGCGTTATTGTCTATATAATTTTTATTTTTCAGCAATTTAGCAGTTTCAAATGAACAATAATCTGAGTCTATATCCGTTACGGTTGATTTATTCTGCTTTCTATTAAACAAAAAACTAATTTTTGGCTCGAATTCTACTCCTTCTATAAGGTCTTCACTCACTCCTATCGCATTCCTGTGGAATATTCTTAATGCGTATTCCCCTTTCTGACATCCGTCCTTCACTACTGTTTCCGCGTAATATATAAGGAACTCAGGTGCGGAGTATTCCAAAATAGAATTCAGTTTCTCGTCGTAAGAATCCTTCAAAAGCCTTTTCAATACTTCTTTATCTCTCAGCCGAACTATTTGCCCGACATTATATTTCCGTCCATATTGATTCTTTGATTATTCTCCTTTCTAAAAATTTCGCCGACTATATTAGTCAGACATTCAACTTTTTGTCTTAAATCCCTTTGTTTCATTGCCACTCCTGCAATGGCTTGCTCCAGCTCTATTGTTTCAAGTCTGATATCATTGCACAGCCTGTCGAATGTTTCCAATTGTTCACGTGTCCAACTGAAGGGTAATGCTGCGTGGGTGTTTCCGTTTTGGAAAATACCTTTGCTTTCTGTAGCCTTTTCCGGTTTATACGAGTTTTCGTCTTTCAGTTCTATGGTAAGTTTGTAATCCATACGTGACCATCCGCCCGAAGCATAAGCTTTCACTATCTTTGAGCCCAGAAGCACGTCGGCAAAATGCTGTTTCAGCAGTCTTCCATGCTTATAATCCGTTCTGACTCCTAAATTCTTCAACTCAAAATATCCCCACTCTCCGGGATGCGTCTTTAAAACTTCTTCTATGAACTCTCTTACGGTATATTCATTACTGAATTTCACATCGTAACCGGCGGTACAATCTCCGCCGGTGGATGTAGCTTGTGTCAATGTGAACATGTGTCTTTCTCCTTTCTGTGTTATTCCAAAATCAAAATATCACGTGCGACGATAACTATCGAATTGTTTTCAATATCCTCATTGAAACAGTAGTGCAATACCCATAACGGTCCGCCTTTTGTGCGATAACATGCTTTCCACATCTTCCCGTTATAAAGTGCTGTAGGTTGCGAATCTGTATAGTCTTTCAGCTTATCGAAAGCTTTCTTCGACATTACTGCATAATCATCGTCCACCAGTATTTCGGCTGCATCCGGCTGTTCCCAACCCTGCCCCAATCGGTTGGTTATGGGAGGTATTTGTATCAGGTTATTCATAGAATTAGTCTTTTAATAATTCAGATAAATTCAAATCCTCTTCTTTTAATCTTATCTCTAAAGCAAAAACTCTTTCTGCAATCAGGCTAACATATTTCAGACCAGATTCATCTAAAAGAAAATTCACATAAGAAGAAGTAATATCATTGGTATAAATACAGCTATAATATGTTTTGTCATCTTCCTTATACAATAAAACCACTCTCCTTCCCTTAAATTTAAACAGGAAATCCTTTAAATCTTCTTCAGTAAATCCTTCCTGACGAATTGTAAATCCCAAAGAAAAAAGTCCGGATTTATGGTTATAACTTCCTACTCCGATGTTTTTTGAAGTATAAACTACACATGACGACTTTATCCTGTACTTACTGAAATAAGCACCATCTTTCAGTTTAAATGTACCAGTAGCAAATTCTTTCCCTTCACATTCATTCGGACATTCCAGTACATCATCTGCAAGACATACAAGAATTGTAGCATTGAAATCTTCCTTCACGGTATCCGGAGCTTCTATAGGCGTTTCAGTTATCTGCTGCATCAGACATTCAGAGTAACCGTATAGTTGTCCGGCTGCCCATGCCCGTATATCAGGAGAAGCAACGGAGAGAAAAGATTCTACACTGGCAAATAAGGCTTTCCATGTTTCCATAGGGCTGGGATTGAACTTGCTGGTATCTAATTGTGCTACATGAATGTCACGTACAGTTATACTATCTATTTCATTGCGACATTCAAGAGGTTCTCTTTGCGGTCTGTTGTTTGCGTCGCATAGGATAGCGTTATATGTGACATCTAATGTTATATTGCTTTCTTCATTTTCTATCCTATAAAAAGTATATGCAGGATCTCTCGAAGGAGTGGTTTCTATTATTTGAACTACCTTGCCTGCGAAAGGCAAAAGATATGTCAATATAGAATTACCGTAATATATTTCATGCAAATCGCTCTCGGATTTTATCACTACGGATTGACCTTTCTTATATTCAGGAACAGGTTCTTTAATTGCATCCTCTCTTACTGTTATGCCCTTCATCATATACCGGCGTATCATGTATGTTATAGTATCACCTGTAACTATAACATCCTCGATTCTGGCTTCCTGATTTACATAAGGTATAAGGTCTGTCAAGTCAGCATCTTTACCATATAGCAGGCGAAGCTCTCCTTCACTTTTTATAATTACAGATTGACCTGTGCTGTATTTTGGATTTACCGCATTCATCTTCGGTACTTGCAACAGGTTTCCTACATAGTCAAGAAAACATTCAGGAAATCTGTTTATCACACTTGTACCTCCGTCTAATTTGTAAAACACCTGACCGTTTTCGATTTCTATATCCTCGATTTTAAACTTACGTGTCATTAATCCCTTTAACGCGGCTTCGTTTAATTGCCAATCTTTGTTCAGCTCAATACATTTCTGATATGATTTAAGGACTACCAAATCACCCTTCCGAAACTTTGGATTTACCTCTTTCTTTTCCGGACTGGGCACAACACCCGGCAAAAGATCATTTGTATAAGCCCACCTTGTTATTCCGAAATGTTCTACCGTTTCATTAAAATTCTCATGATTAGGTCCCGCTATCATAGGGAAACCTTTTGTTTCACACAATATCATTTCGCCGCTAAGCGGAATATCTCCCGGTTGATGATATGCGGTTTCTATACTCCAGTCCGAACCTTCTACGAAACCTTTGACGAATATTTCTACTTCGTGTTCAGTCCAACCGTTTTCGATAAAAATTTTACCTCTGCTTTTGGCTTCCTCTATAGCTTTTGTTTCTTTATCCATATCATTTCTGTTTTGTAAGTTCCAAATATTCAAGGTTACTGATTTCTATTACGTCGGAAGGGAAATCGAATTTCTCCGGCTTGTCCGTGAATATGAAGAAGAAATCTTCGGAGGAGTAATCAAATCCGCACATGTGAAACGGGTCCTTACCTCCTACAATCTTATCTACCTCGAAGCGCTGAATGCTTTTTGACTGAAGCTCTTCCCAGTCCTTCTTTAGCTGTTTGTCTTTAGGATTCACCTTTGGAATATAACCTCCAGGTTCGGAGCTTTTCTTCCAGTTATCTCTGTCAATAGGTGCACCGTGTTCAAACACCACATCGGCAACGCGAGCTAAATACATCTGATATATATGCCAGCCTTTTACGCCATACTTATCAGCAAACTTCTTTCTTGTTTCTTTAAAATCATTATATCTGTCTACCAATTCCGAAAGCTTCTTCCCGGTTTCAGAATCCTTTGCTATTTTGTAATATCTATCCATAACTATTTACTTTTTAATTCTGTCATTTCCTCTCTTCCATATCCAGTGGCAAATGTCCGTCAGTACCCTTTCGAGGTTGGCGAAATCTTCCGAGCATTCCGGCAGGTCGGTATTCTTTGAAATGAAGTCCGACACTTCGCGGCTTATTCGCCAGATACTCATTTGCTGAATGGCTTCGCTGTCAAACTCTATCCATGCTTCGTTTCTCAGTAATATGCGGCACCAGGCATCGGGATAGATAAATGTTTTGAAACTTCCTTTCAGCCAACCGTATTTCTTTGCCAGCGCACAGGTGGGCAGCTCCATGTCCTTTGCTTCGGGAAATATCGCGTCTTTCGATGCGAAGTCACGACACAGCCACCATGCCTTGCCATCCTTCAGGAACAGTCCGCCTTTCGCGTGCTTGCCACGGACGGCAAATGTCGCTTCGGCTTTCAGTCCTTTCAATTCGGACGGTCGCTTTATTTTTGGCTCTCCATAGATCCGGCTGGAATGCAACCGGAGAACGGGAGAAGCAGGGATATATTCTTGTCGTAGGGATTGGAAGGGCATGTTATTTTTCTTTTATTTCTCTGATACTTTCCATAAACTCCGGATGATCGAGCATATTTGCCAGACCTCTGCCGTCTTTAGGAATGATTTTCTGTTTCTCCCACATTTCATGAAGGGTATCTTCGCTGAAAAATCCCATGGGGGAAATATATCTACTGAATGACTCCATATCAACGTGTTTGATTCCGTGCTGCCAACATTTGTACTGCATGTAGTTGGCATATTGCACTACAATTCCCGGACGGTCCAGAATGGCACCGAAGAAAACCAGCACAGAAAGCTCCAAGGTGTATGTGTGGGATGATTTCACTCTCTCGTTAAGAATCGCTGCTGCATTCCATCCTTTCAGCATCTTCTGACATTCCGGATTGTGTCTTATATCCGATTCGTACACCGTACATCTGATAAATACATCCGACTCTTCTTCGCTCATTTCCATCTTAGGCTTTCTGTCCAATTCCTCACACCATTTCTGAATGGCATCAGGCCCAAGTTCAGTTTCTTTTCTGAATTTCGTCATAGTTCTATAATATATTATCTTTTAACGGTTCAGCTAACGTGTGAAAAAGTTCTCTTTTATGTTCTGGTATATCTTCATCTGATATACTGAAAAGCATAAGAACAGACTGTGCTACCTCAAGAGCTTCACAAATCATGTCTATATGCTTCATCCAAGGGAAAGTTTTTCTATTCTCAATACGACAAAGCGCATTTACCGATATCCCTATCCTGCCAGCCAAATCCTTCTGCGAAATACCTTTTCGCTTACGGATTTCTTTAATTGCTTTTCCTATATTCATAATCACTCAAAATCTATTTTCTGTTGCAGATATTCATCCGCATAAAACTGTTTGAAAGACTTTCCGCTTATCCACCAGTTGAAAGCCATTTCAGGATTATCTGCTAAACGTTTTTCAGTCCATTTATTTTCCATCATCCACTCTATAGCTTTTATCCAATTTCTTTTAACATGCGGATAATCTCTTATCTCTCTAATCTTATGCCTATAATTTGACATTGGACAGAGAATGCAACCTATTCTTTTATAACCTTTATCGTAAAGACTGCAATGAGGTATATTGTTTGAATTAAGAAACTCCCATACATCACGAATCGTCCAATTAAGTATAGGACTTACAAGTACCTGATCTTTTCCATTCACGCAATTTAACATTTTTTCCCTATGTTCGCTCCATTGATCAAAGTTTCCACTAAACTTATATTCGCTCATTTCTATTTCATTGCGCTTAGACCTTTTTACGCTTTCTTCTCTTCTTATTCCAATTAGCGAAACCTTTCCTGCACCTGAATTTTCTTTAAATTCTTTACAGCACCATCTAATACGTTTAGTTGGCAGACAGCCTTTCTTCTTCGCCATATCATAGATACTCATTTTCGGCTTTATCAGTTCCACTTCAGGATAATGCTGTTTTACGAACCTGATAATCTCCGGCGGATCTACGCTTGTAAGGTTCATGTGGGCTTTAAATTTTACCCCCCCCATTACGGCTAAATGGTATAACACCTGTGAGTCTTTTCCGCCCGAAAACGCCAGACGAAAGCCGTTTTCAGGGTCCATTTCAAGAGCCATTTTCTCACTCTTTTTCAATAGGTTGATTGAATACTCTATTTTCTCTGTCAAATTCATTTTATATATCAGTTTTTATTTTCCACTCCACCAGTTTCGTCCATTCCATACCCCAGATAAAACTCCGCCCCACGATGTAGCACATGATTGAACTCGCATATCGCCACACTTTCGCGGGTGGATTTTTCTATCGAGAGATAAAGAAGATATTTCGGCTCCAGTTTCAATATCGCACTCACCTCGTTGAACAGCTCGCCCACCTGACGCACATACCCGTATTCCAGCGAAGTGAATTTGGCGAACAGTCTGTACTGCTGACGGCTTATTCCCATTTTCTTTATCAGCTCGTCCACCGTCATACCCGATTCCTCTCTGGCACGCTCCAGCCCGTTGCCGAAATGGAAGTAATACCTGTCTGCCGGTCTGTCCATTTCCGATGCCTTCATCGTGCGAAACAGGCGGAGGGTCTTTCCCGTCACTTCCTTGCCCGACGATTCCAGCAGCGCATTGACAAACTTCTTTGTGCCTGCTGCATGGTACATATATTCGAGGACAGTTTTCGGAAGAGTTCCGTTTTCCGAACGGTATATCATCTGTCGGATCTGACGGTATGCCCTGTTCTGTACAGGCTCGCCCTTGCCGTACATCGTCTTGTCCTGCATACACAGACTGAAAAACTGGCGCATCACAGAGTTTTCATCTTCGGGAATGTCGAACACCTCCAGTTTGTCAAGCATATCGTCACCTTCAGGAAGTGCAACAGTGCGAAGCTCGTTTATCAGATTTCTTACTGTCTGCTTGTCGCCCAGACGGAACAGAAGATGTTTCAGCTCCTTGCGGCTCAACGGCTCGCCATCACCCTGCAGACGCATGGCCAGACGGAGAAGCACATAGAGAGCGAAGTCACCGCGTACTGCCCATATCTCGTCGTCCATCGCATTGCGAGTGCGCTCGCCCACAAGCTTTTCGTGTATCACCCTTGCCAGAATGCGCACGTCCTTCAAGTCCTGGTCGCGGAACTGATATTTCTTTTCGTCATACAGCGCCCGTAGCAAATCCTTTCCTGCCTTATGTATCTTCGCGTTGTACGGCGACATCCTGTATTCTATTCCCTTGTCGAAGTTTGCCAGAAGATTCGTCACGCGCTGCCTTACCACCTCGCAAAACTCAATGTCCGTGTTCACCAGGAACATAATCATCTGCACATGGTTCACCACGTCGGGATTCGGACAGCCGGTGCGGTTCAGCATATTCTTCGTGCAGTAGAACATACGCTGCATGTCGCTGTCCAGGCGGTTCTTGATGCGGAACACGATACGGCTCGTCAGGTCGCCACCGTCGTTATAATACTCGTCCGCCATAGGTGCGAACATAGGTTTGCAGAACACCGTTACCTGTGCCTTGCCGTGACCGTTCACCAGTTTCTGAAGACTTTCCACCTGCTGTTTCAGTTCATTCACCGAGCGTTTCAGGTTAAACTTCATCATCCCCTTCTCCGTTATCATCTGTTCCAGCTCGCGCACGTACTTATACATCAAGTCCGCCAGAAAGCATTCCGACGAAATAAGCTGGAAGTGCCACATATGCGCCATAGCCTCGCGGTCACGCATGGAGAATTTGTCGTAAGGGTCGTTCACCTGAACCAGTCTTCGCGTACCAAGACTGCCGAAACTGTTGCTGCATTCGTTATGATTCATCGCGCTGTAAGAACTACAGCCTGTAGCAAGATTGCCCCCTGCAGCGATACCTGCACCAAAGGCTTTTGTCGTTAAGTTTTCCATCACATACCCGATATTAATATTTAAAATTTTTCTGCAAAGATAAAGAAACTAAATCGAAACGATATTATTTTTTGTATGTTTTTGGGCAGTAATAAAGAAATATTTTTCTTTTCTTATGGATTTAACATTTGGATAAAGAAAAAGGAGAGTGCTGCAACACCCTCCTATTGTCAAATTTTTAAATTATGATGAAAAAAAAGAGAAGTAACGTCCGATTTTCACAAACCAGACGTATTAGAAGCTTAATTTAATTACTAACTATTCTATGGATTTTTACAAACTTACTTTTTTACTTGTTTGAAGAAGAAACCTGCCCCGGTCGCCCAAGGCAGGAACCCTTCAATAAAAACGTCAGACTATTTTCCCAAACAGTATTCACACGTCAGAACTTTCAGTTATTATAAACCTACAAGAACCTTTAGTTGCCAATAACACTTATTTTATCTAATAAACAAATATGAGAAATTCATCATTATAAAAAACAGGACAGCGCAAATCTGCTTCAGCTTTGTCACGTTTCCGCAACTCCGTTCATATCGGCGTGGTTTGCACTGCCTGTTTCCGACATTCGGACCCAGTTTAGCGAAGACCTCTAACCGTGAAGCGAACATCAGTGTTCATTTCGGCAGTTGGGCTATTTCCTGATGCAAAGATATGAATAGATAAAGAAATAAAATCACTTCGATGTATGTTTTTTAGCATATCACGCAAAATTTTTCGATTTTAACATTACGATAAAGATTTAATTACTATATTTGCAGCGTAAAGATACACCCGTCATAGTTCGACAATTAAAAGAGGTTTCGAAAAATGGGAAAGCCAAAAAGAAAATACGACCGCTCCGAAGAGGAGTTTGACGAACCAAAGGGCGAAACTTCATCAGGACCCAGTGTTCTCGACTTCGTTTCCTACCACAAGGTAGAAGCTTTTGTCAAGTCATACACTTACACCGAAAGCGAAGCCGAAGCCGATGAAGTTTTCGACGAAGCCAGACTCCGGTCGTATTTTCAGGCTTACCCCCGTCCGCTGGGCGATCCGCTTGTAACTTACCTCGAACTGCTGGCGGCACAAGGATTCCCGATGAAGACGGGAGTAGCAGGAGAGCCTGTGATTTGTGTGGATTTGAAACTTTGAAACTCTGAATGAGTTTCTCAGCATAATTGATTTAAATTTGATTTATCAAGCCGGACGCGACCGGCGGAAAGACAGCTTCGATGTGAATCGGAGCTGTTATTTTTTTATATCACCCATTCCAAAAAGAAAAAACCTTTCGATCGATTTTCTCTAATTTCTTCAGTTTATCTAAAGTTATATAATTAAGTGGAGCATAACATATTAATAACCAATAATATACAAGCGTATTTTACGACAAATGGTGCAGATGTTTACGACAAATGGTGGAGATAACTTACGACAGATAGTGGAGATGAAAAACGACAAATGGTGGAGATAGCTACGACAAATGGTGCAGATTATCTTTCTGTTTACGACAAATGGTGGAGATAAAATACGACAAATGGTGCAGACGATAAATCTTTTTACGACAAATAGTGTAGATAACCAACCGTCTGCACTATTTGTCGTAAAAAGGCATATCCCGTTCTCTCTATGAAAAAAATCTTCATCCAATCTAATTTTTACTACTAAAATTATAGTCTAGTTTAATTTTATCGCTATATTTGCCGTGTCGAATTTAAAACAAAACAAAAATGGCTCAATTAAGAATTAAAGAAATCCTTAAAGAACAAGGAATCTCACAGAAAGAACTGGCAGACCGTATCGGTTTTACCTATGCCGGAATCAGTAAAGCATTGAACGGCAACCCTTCTCTCGCCACTCTTGAAAAGATAGCATCAGCCCTGGGAGTGGAAGTATCTGCACTATTTGTCGTAAAAAAGGTGTTCATCACCTGCCCTTACTGCAAGAAAGCAATACCCGTACAAACCGAAGAAGAGGAGGTGTAATCATGGCACGTAAATCGAAAGAAGATAGTACCGACGTAAGATGCTATCCTAAGAAAAACCTTCTGCCCTTCAAACGTGAGGACTATATCCGTCAGCCCAACTCCGTTTCGCGCATGGAGTATAAAATGGAACTCCTCCAGCTCCGCGCCTTTGCCCGCTTTCTTGAAAAGCTGGAACCTTTCGTGCTGAAACTTATCAGCCGTTATAATGCAAATATCAGCGTACAGAATGTTTCGGACACTCCGGAGCAGAAACTTTCCGTATTCGACCTGGAAGAAGCAAAACCGTATATAACTCCTACCGGACGACTGGAAGTAGAGATTCCGTATATGGACTTGGGCATAGGCTGGGGATATTATGCACGCGCAAAACCTATCCTCGAAAACATGGCAAACCTGAAAATACGGTTTTTCAAACGCGAGAAATATGTGGATTCCGAAACCATTGCTCCTGTGTTCAGAGTCACTACATGCTACCTTAAAGACCAGAAGAAAAAGATTAAGGCTTTCCGTCTGTCCGTGGAACGTGATATACTTGACTTGATGATAGACCTCTCCATAGGTTATCGCGACCAGCTCAAACGCATAGCTTTCGTGGCATCCAATATCTACACCGCACGCCTGTATGTATTTGTTTCCGCCCACATGAAAAGCGACGGACGCAACACCTTTGAAGTCCCGATTGAAGAGCTGAGAAACTTCCTCGACCTCTACACAGAAACGAAAGGCGAAAAGAGTATCAAATACCCCCGCTATTACGACCTGAAAAAACGTGTGCTGGACCCTGCCGTCAATGAACTGAAAGAACTGGCAGAGCATGGCAATTCCGATTTCTGGATAGACATCACGCCCATAGGCCGTGGACCGAACAGTAATCCGCTACGTTTCAGTTTCAAAGTTCATTATTCAGACCTCGTTTGCGACCTCGAAATGAAGAAGGAGCAGCAGAAAGAAGATATGGAACTGAACGCCCTGCTCGGTGGAAAGCTGAAACAAACCCCGTCGAACATCAGGAAGATACAGCAAAAGCTTATTCCGGAAATGAAAGTGTCGTTTCGAAAGGAAGTGGAAAGACTCATATCAGTGATAATCGAGCGCAAGGATATAGAAAATATTCGCGCCTTCGCATGGACTTCGCTCAACACATGGATAGAAGACCACACGCCCAGATTCGAAGAAACAACCTCCGAAGCAGCAACCAAGGCAGCACCCATACAGACAGAGCTTTTTCCCGACGAGCCTGCCGACATTCCGCAGCACGACGAAAAGTGGCAAATGTTTATAAACGAGCTGAAACGGAACAGCAAGGACAACTTCGACAAATGGTTCTATATCCTTTCCCTGGCATCGGCGGACGATGAATATCTGTCAGTCAGAGTACCCAACCAGGCTTTTGCCTCTATACTGGCAGAACAGTTCACCGGCGAACTCTACTCCGCAATGTCGGTTCCATATCCCGGACTGAAGCTGAAATTCGTATTATAAAAAGAAAGAAAGCTGTTGCACCATACATGCAGCAGCTTTTTTTATCCCCTAAAATTTGCATTTTCGAAAATTGTTTTTAAATTTATGCCGCATTCCGGTAGATGCAGCACAATACAAAACACAAAAAACTAAACCTTAAAGCATTATGCCATTAAATTATCAGGTACATAAAAAGACTTTCGGGTTCGACAAGACCAACACCGAAAAGTATGTGGCATCAGCCAAGCGCGGCCACACAGTCAGCTATGAAGACATTCTGAAAGAAGTTTCCAAACAGTCGCACCTCAATCCCGGCGAAGTCTATACAGCCATCGAGGCATTGATAGACGTAAGCATCACGTTCATGCAGCAGGGACACGGCGTGAAACTGGGCGATTTCGGTATTCTGAAACCGTCGTTCAGCGCAGCCAGCAGCACCAAGTCCGAAGAAGCGAACGCCAGCAGCATCAAGCGTAAGAAAATCCTCTTCCGTCCGGGCAAACGTCTGACAGAGTTCATCGAAAATCTGCCTATCACTTCCATAAGCTCGTGGGATGAAGAAACCGAGGAAGTAATACCCGAACCGGAGCCCGGAGGCGGTAGTGACGGCGGAGGTGAAGACGGAGGCGGTGGCGAACTGACTTAACATTTTCCCTTGATTAAATAGTTTAAATTTGTTAACTACATACCATGCAATACTATCGGGTTGCATGGTATTTTTATGCTCTTTTTCCTACCTTTTTGAGGGTTTTTCGCGCCAAAAATTCCGTAACTTCCGCTAAAACGTAAATTTTCTGTCATTGCAATGAAAAATTTCCATTATTGCAATAAAAATTTTCTGTTATTGCAATAACAGGATTTTTTCGTAGTAACGCCGATTTTCGTGTTCCGGAATGGTTTTCTGGCTTAAAAACGGGCATGAAAAACGCGGGCAGTATGAAGAAAAATGCTGTCCGCGTTTTGTTAATTAGTGTTTGTAAATGTTTAAATGATTTCTGAAAAAAAACAGTGATTTCTGGCAAGTTCCATAGAGTGATTTTTCTCCGAAGCCATAGGCTAAATATTCTCCGCAAGCTCTTTAACTATGCCGTCCAGACGCTTCAATTCTTCGCTGGTGCAGGCATGAATGCAAAGGATAATTAGTTTGTTTATACAGATAGTTCTTCGGGCGATTGTGTCCTCACGGGTCATGCCTGTGTTTGCCAAAACGTCCTCCAGATAATTGTTTACTCTTGCTTTCAGGATTTCCCAAGGCTTCTCGTCAAAAGACTTTGCGAAAGCTATCATTTCGTCCACTGCCACTTCTTCCAGGTCGTCCAGCTCTCTCTTTTCCGCATAGCCGTAAGTTCCGCTCTCGTCAAGATGAAAATCTTCCAGACTTTCGTATTCGTCGCATCCGGTTTTAGCTTGAATTACATTCACTATATCCAGATATTCTTCTGCCAAATCTCTTCTTCCGCGTTCAATCTGCTTGTCGCACATGTCGGCAAACACGTCGCGTATAGTTACAAATTGTTCTATTGTAAAATCTTTTGCCATGGTTGTTGTTTTAGGGTTTGAAAAAATCAGTGATTTCTGAAAAGTTGCATAGGCTAAAGAGTATTACCCGCAGACAAACCCCTTTCTTCTCTTTCCTTTGGCCAGATACGGCGGAAATAGAAAGTCTTTTCTTCTTCTCCCTGATAAAGAGTCAGATAATTATCCGCTTTCTCCGGCTCTGCTATTTCCCAAAGTGTATTGCCTACAACGCAATAATAGATGCTTAACTCTTCAACGTATCGGGTGCCGACATTTGCGGCTATCAGGGCAGCATAATGTTGCCAGTTGTCATCTACTTTGGACAAAAGTCCAGGATCTATATCAAAACGGCCTAAGAAACCTAATTTCGCCGGCTGCCCCGGAGTCACGATAAACACACCTCCACCCTCAGTCGTAGTATATACGATGTTTCTTTCATCATCAAAAAAGACTTCCGCTACATTGTCGTGCTCTATCTCCTGAACCAGCCTTACGTCCAGTTCTTCCGCTCTCAGATTGCGGACAATTTCCTTTGTTCTCCAGTCAAGAATAGGAATTTCTTTTTCTAAAGTATATTTTTGTTTTTTCATAATCTTGTCTTTTCAAAAAAATCAGTGATTTCTCAAATTCTCCATAGAGTGATATTTCCGTCACGCCATAGGTTCGATATTGAATTTCACCTTCTCACTATACTTTCCCGGTATCTTCAGGCTGTTGAAACGTTCCTCGCCTGTTTCCGATTTCAGTTTATCCATTGCACGATCGTACGCCTGTTCCTTGCACTCCGCCTGTATTGTACCTTTGAAATCGTAATACTTCACCGCGTCGCCATTTTCGGAATAAACACCTACAGGAATGTAGAAACTGTACATGCCCGGATTGAAGCTGTTCCAGTCCTTCTTCACCTCGTCCAAAATACGGGCATCTTTCCAGCGATAAAACTCGCCATATCGTTCCGACACTTCCGGAGCGAGCGAAATCTTGAAACGTAGATTGTCGTTTATGCTGAGAGGACAGACTATGGCCTGACGCGGCTTGTCGGATTCCTGAAGCTGACGGAAGCTGTCTTCTATGTTCCTGACATCTTCGGGCGAAAGAGTGAAACGACGCGACATTACGGAATAGAGAAATGATACCGCTTCGGCTGCTGTGCTTACCTGCTTTTTGCTTTTGTGGAAACAGGCGAAATATGTACGGTTTTCAGGTGCCATGACCAGGCGACGAAGGTCTTCAGGCATTTCGGCTGCACTTCTGTTAGTTTGCGCTGCCGGCTGTTGCGGTCCGGTTGTTTCGCTCTCTGTCGGTTTGATCCTGCGGCGGTGCCACGGACGGCCTACCTGCAAAGGAATGTTGTTTTTCTGCATCAGACGCTGCACTATACCCCTGTCGCATCCGAACTCCTTAGCCACTTCAAGCGAGGACATTCCGCTATGAAGCATTTCAAGCATACGCTCCTGAGTTTCCGGAGTGAATCTGTATCTTTTCTTCTCCGATATATTGTTTTCGCGGAGAGTCTTGTAAACTCTCTGTGTGTGGGTACCGAGCTGTCGGCAAATATCAGACACTTTTACGTTGCTCTGATACATTTCTATTATCTGTTTGTCTAATTCTTCCATAAGTCCAATATTTTAAAATAATCAGTGATTTCTGTGAGCCGCCATAGGCTCCTTTATAAGCTTGCCGTCGATATATCTCAATAATCTGCCATTTACAATATACCAGTTCTCGCGGCTCGTGCCATACGCCTGAAATGAAGGATAAAGTTCCGGCGCTTTGGTGAACAGGCGTTTTCTGTGTTGCTCGCAAAGGCTGTCAGTCAGGAACGGCGGACGTATAGCGTCTGCCTGACGGCTGTATGCTTTTGCCTCCTGAGTGTTGCCGGACATGTAGGCCTGCAGGCAAAGGCGGTAAAGCTCCAGCCATGCAGTGTGGTGCGAATACATCAGGGTAGCAGGATGATGATGCCAACCTTTACCCTCACCTCTTATGGCTTTAAGGATCTGTCCGGCTTCTATAATCTGTTTGTTGAGTCTTTTCTTGTCGAGCTGTGAGGCGGTTTCGATACACGATGTAGATGTTACGAATACTTGCATGATGATACGGTAAAAAACAGTGATTTTTCTGAGGTGCCATAGAGTGATGTTTGCATCACTCCATAGGCGTTAGTGTTACTTCCATGTTCAGGGCTTCGGCCAGGGTGCATATAAGATCTATTTTCATATTGACGTTGCCGCTTTCTGTCATATATACGGTTTTGGCGCGGATGTTGGCGCGTTCTGCCAGTTCTTCACAGGACAGCCCGGCTTCCTGGCGCGCGCATCTAATCTGCCAGCCAACCATTTCGGCATAGTTCATTGTGCGGTCCGGTATGCTGGCCAGAATATTCAGGTTCTTTCCGTCGCCGGTAATCGCGGCGTTGCGTGGCTTAATAAGGAACAGGCGTCCGTCGATATCTATCACGAAATCGCGGTAGTTCATTTTGCCTGTTTCTCTGTCATATACCGGCACATCGCCTGACAGTGGAAAGGTAATTACTGACTCGTCGCTGTTTTCCGAAGAGAATGGATATATCTGGTCTGGGGATATTTTGAATTTTTTCATTTGTGTGTGATTTATTGTTCGTCATTAGTCTGATCCTGCAAAGCTTCCTCCAGCGTAAAACTGCCTTTCGGGTATTGGGCATATCCCAAACCGGTATGTGTGTTTATAAGCCAATAACTTTCAGTTTCGACAACCGTAACATTTAATCCTTGAAATTCATAGTCTGAATAAATTTCCTTTGCAGACATCAACTCCGGTTCTATTTCTTCAAATAAACCGTCTTTACATTCGCTTCTGATAATTTCAATATTGTCCTGTATTTCTTCTGTATAGTATGCGTTGAAAACGTCGTATAAATCGAAAAATTTCATAATTATGTGGTTTTAAAGATTAGAATAAAATAGTGATTTTTCTGTGAGCGCATAGGCCCGATATTTCAAAGAAAAGCGGAATTATTCTCGTCGTATATTCTTTCCTCTTCCTCTTCCTGTTCAATACAGAAGTTCCAGAGAGTATTCAAAACTTCTTCCTGTTCTTCCGGCGTTCCTTTGTCTGACGGATCGAGCCAGTTTACCTGTACAAGCCCACCTACAAAATCCTCGAAGGTGGAAAACTGAAACTCCTTACTGCTTGGTACCAGGACGAAACAACGGGGAAAGCCGAGGTGTAAAAGTCCTATCTGTTCGGGGTGATCCAGGATGTTGTCACAGTACCAACATCCCGGATATTTCTGTTTCTTAATCATATCGAAATCTGTATATAAGTAGATGAAACAAAATTAGTGTCTATTAATTTTGATTTGATCTCAGCTATTTTATTGTCGTGTTTTTCCTGAGCTCCCTTTATTGCGTTACGTCGTTCCTGCATCTTTTTTTCTACAGCCAGACGTTTAGGATTATTTGCACCCCATCTTTTATCCATTCTTGGGACAGGGAAATTAATACTCGCATAATTCATAAAGTGAAGGAGGGAAGCGTCCAGACGAGCCATTTCGCATTCTAAATCCCATCGGATTTTAACAGCCGCCGGAATGTCTATGTCAGTAACATAGACAGATATAGCGCCACGGCCTTCCGGTTTGTTATTCCATTGAAACACCTTAGAATCCTTGAATTGTTCTACAGTCTGATAATAACCTTTGTTATTGCCTCTGTAATGATCGGATTCTACAACAATCCATTTTGCGCCAACTTCTTTTGCAAAATTATAAATCTGTTCCTGAGTTGATTTTTTTTCGACATAAAGTAACATAATGTTCCGCTGAATTGACGTGTTGCCACCACGATTAAAAGTAAATAATGTTTGTTCCTTAACTCTGATACAAAGATACGCATTTATTTCATACCGACAAAATAAATGCGCAATTATTTTACATAAAAATCAAAATTTTTATGCTATTCCAAAAACACCCAAAAGATTTATCATTCTGACGTTATCCACACCGGTTTCCGGCAATGATTCTATTCTCTGATATTCATCTACATACAGAGCTTTTTCAAGTTCCTGGTATGTGATATGTCCGTTATCAAAATAATGATGCAGCCACGACGGATTTATACGGAATACATTCCCGCGTGGTGTACACAGAAAATGAATGTTCCAGTGCTGATCCTTACACATTACTTGCCTCCAGACGTATTCTAACGCCTGTTCGTCGTTCTGGACTGACAACGGCGCGGCATGATTAATCACGATACAGTTTTTCTCTGAGAAATGTCTTACTACGTTGTCGCTTAAAGCGGTTGTTTTTATGTCTTTCATCTTTTTACGAATTTAAAAATTATACATCATGCAGCCTTACCCTCTGCCATTTCCTGAAGTGTCGCCTCCGATATTTCGCGGATTCCATAACGGTCACATAGTTCCGTCTTCGTGTCGCCGGCATCATCGCCAACTATCAGAAAATCTACATTCTTTGTGACGCGCGGAAGATAATCGCCACCGTTGGCCAGAATGTAGGCTACAGCCTGTTTACGCTTCATACTGAGAGTTCCGGTAATGGCGAAAGTAATACCTTTCAGGCGACGCGGACGCGGTTCTTCAGTCTGGCGGTCTGTGGTGTTGCTCAGGAACAGGGCCGGCTGGAATACCTTCACCATGACGGGAAGCAGAGGAAGTGACGGATCGAGGTTCATGTTTTCAATGCGCTGCCATGCAAGCGGATCATAACGGAATGCGTCGCCGGTATTCTCTACCAGAATTTCCGTACGTTCCGCAATATCAAATGCAGATACGCCGTACTTCATAGCTACCTCAAAATCATAATAGATGTCTTCCATACACTGATATACAGTGTCGGCGGCATAACTTCTAAATTCCTGTGGATGCTCGTATTTACCTGACTTGGTAAAAACGGTAATGATAACCTGTTTTTTCATTTTTGAAACTCGGTGTTTATGGTGTTGCCCCCACCTCAAAATGGTTTATTTCTTATTTTTGGTACAAAGATACGGTTTTATTTTATAATTGCAAAATAAATACGCAATTATTTAAGTGGTGCGCCACGATTTTTTACTAACTTATTTTCGCCGGTATATAATGCTATGTAATTTCGTACCAAAATCAGGCGGATAATAGTATGCAGCGCCGCCACCTCCCGCGTATATGTGGCCGTGTGGAAATATCCGGGTGCGTATGTCCGCGGATCGTGCTCCTGGCGATTGTCCGGCTGTTTGCTGTTTTCGTTTTGAGCCGCCGGAGTCTGGACGGTATTCTGTTTTTCGGTTTGGACGGCATCCGCCATTTGCGCCGGAGTTGAATCCGGTTGTACGGTCTGAACGTTTTCCGGTTGTTCCTGAGCTTTCACTTCCTGACATTCTTTTACGGCGGTTTCCTGTATTGGATCATCTACAGGAACGGGCACCGGAGTTTCTGAAGGAGCTGGCTCAGTGGCCGGCTCCATGTTTGCTGATGTAACGTCTTTTGTAAGATCCAATTTTTCAGGCTTGAATCCACCGGGACGGAAATACACATCTGTGGTAGTTCCTGATATATTGTCATATATGGTGGTATCACTGTCAAGTAACCTCGGCATGACGAGTGACAGGTTATTGCATTTGCCGTCAAAATATGCAGCATAACTGCAACCTTTTAGCCAGATACGGCCGTTCCAGTCGTTAAGAACACACGCCAGGATCTTTGCATCAAACTTAATGTTAAGATTGAAAGTACATTCATCTTTCAGGCGAAATACATGATTTTTGTTTATTGCAAAATCAATGTCATTGTATGTCACAGACAGGTCTGAAGAATCTTTTACGAAGTGGAAAGTCAGGTCTGTCAAATACTTGTTGCTCTTCATGACAGACTTAATGTACGCCGAAAACTCTTTAATGGATTCTTTGTCAAAATCCACATACGCATCCTTAATAACAGGATTGAGTACACTTCTATAATTTGGATATCGGCCGACGTAATCCTGAGTGAAAACAAGACCTGTATTATCTGATACAACGATTTTCTTAAAGTCCTTAGATACGCTTACAGTAACAGTTCCGGTACATTTGCGGAAAACGTCCGAAGGCAATTGTATCATTGTTTCAGAATAATCGCCGTTATCTTTTGTCAGATTCTTAATAGATACCGGATAAATACCCAGTATGTGTCCGTCAGAGGCCACAAGTTCCTGGTTGGCAATATGCAGGTTGACGCAATCCATAACAGGACGTAGCCCGTCGGTAGCGACATATTTCAGAAGATTCTTATATTCTTTACGCATATCGAACTGGAATTCAAGGCAGGTTTCCATTTTTTCGGCCACTGTGAAAAGAATATCACCTTTTGCACCGGCCAGTTTCTTATAAGCCGGAAGATGATCGAATATTTTGCACGCATCAAATGATGTACGGAAAGTTTCTATTTCGATAGACACGATTTTTCCACTATTCAGGACAGTTACATTATATCCACCGTTCTCGTACTTAACGCTCTTAACAAACGGATCTTTTTCGTTAAAATCCTGTATTTTGTGAAATACCTGTCTTTCCTGAAGAACTTCACTCCGCAACATTAGTTCCTTAACCTGTTTGCAATTGTATGTACCTGCAGGAAACTTTGAAGAAATTTCTGAGAAATAGCTTTGAGCCTCTTTTGCCAAAGCTTCATAGATAGCTTTATTAAGATCCATATTTTCACACGGTGTTTATAGTGTTGCCCCCACTTTTTAATGATTTATTTCTTATTTCTGATGCAAATATACGGCTTTATTTTATATCTACAAAATAAATGCGCAATTATTTTATATAAATCTGCATTTTTATTTTTTATCGAGGCCGTAATACTCGCACAGCCATTCGGCTGCCTGTTTCTTAACCGTCTGTAGTTCCTGATATATCAGTTCTACATTTGCGGCTGTCATAGCTATATATATTTTGTTTCCGGCCGTCCGGATAGCTATGTTATGATCAGGATGCACCTGCAGGCATAACTGTGTGGAGTCTTCCATAAGGGCACGGAAATTTGCGGCATCCGTCGTGCGGATAATCTGGAAGATATACTGAGGGGAAGCAGATTGAATGACACATTCAACGCCTTTTTCTGTCGATATATAAAAGTCTTTATTCATGCTTGCAAAGTTAGAAAAAAAATCAGTGATTTCTGTGAAAGTCCATAGGCTGCAATATATACAACCTATGGAATATTATTCTATTCGGTAGTTGTGCGGTCTGTCCTGGATATTACTTTTTTTTGCTCCAGTGGTGAGCTGTCCACGATACCGACGCGGACGCCGTGACGTATCAGGCGCGGCAAATACGTATCCAGCTCGTAATGGCGGAAAGCGGTAAACGGTATTCCCTGAATTTCCGATAGCGGTATGCCCAGAATTTTTGCAGATTTTTCGGCATCATCATAAAACAGTCCGTAATGATCACGCAAACGGAATATTATCAGGCGTTCAGAGTGAGTTTTTTTTATTCTCTCGTATTCCTGAAAAATCAGTGATTTCTGAAGATTGCCATAGAGTGCACCGGGGTACAGTGATTTCTCAGTTTCTCCATAGGCCGTGCCGTTTGTTTCCGGCTCAGGAATAGTGACCAGAAAATCTTCCGGCACTACCTTAAAACCTGATTTATTCATGAACTCGATAAAAATCTTTTGCCAATATTCCGGCTCTACATCGCCCTCCCTGAGTCCGGGATTTTCGCTAAATATCTGATAATAGAAAACGCCTTTTTCTGCATTGTAAATCACAGCCAAAAGCGCGCCACAAAGCGAGAAACTTATACCCCACAAAAATTCATCTTGAAAATAATGATATTCATTATCATTGCAAAGAGCATCCGGCCTGACTCTTTGCAGGTACTTTTCCAGAAAAGAGTCAAGGACCCTGATATGATTTTTAAAACGTTCAGGAACTCCGGGCGCATTTGAATAAAACAGTGATTTCTCAGAATCGCCATAGGCCGGACCTTCAGTCAGTGATTTTTCTGAACTTCCATAGGCCGGACTGTCCGCCATAGACTCCGACGCCGCCGCCGGAATATCCTCCGGCGCTGCATCGTTGGCCATAGTTTCCACGGCTTCCGGTTCCTGAGTCTGGACCGGCTGCAGGTCGTCGGCGCGATCAGTAAATAAAACAGAGAAAAAAGCGTCAAAAAGGGGCTCCAGTGCTTCGGCCTCCTGGTCTGTTGGGTATGGATAAAAATCCTGTCGGCTGTACTCGTCGATCGTTTTATAATTTACTAAATAGTCGTTGCAATATCCGGCTTTTTCGAGTTTTCCGCGTACGTATACTTCAAAAGCACGCGCGGATAGTTCTACCATTGTACCCCAATATTTTTTGCTCTTATAAGTGTCTATTTTGCACGATCTGTCGGCGAAAGGACTGTTATATATACCACGATACAGATCGGCGGCTACAGCCTTTAAATTTTCGTCCTGAAGCTGTCTGTAATCGGCGACGGCGTACAGACTTTTTTCACCCTGTAGAGTCATAACATAGTTATCCAGAGCGTGCCACCACTCATGGGCCAGGCAACCGGCGCCGGCTCTTTTGGTCAGATTAATAACGCGCTTTATCGGCTCGTAGTGTGCCGCGGCGCCGCTTATGCCACGCGATCCGAACGCCATCGCCAGGGTGCCGGCCTGTGTAATATCTTCCGGCTTAATCTGTAGCACGCCGGCCAGATCCTGAAGAGCGTCGGCGCACTCGTTCAGGGCCGCCGATCTCTCCAGTTGGTTCAGCCAGTTTCCGAACTCCACGCCGCGAAAATTAAGAATATTTGTAAACGCGTCCGGAGTCAGGTCCAGGCCGTTTCTATAGTCCGCACCTGTGCGCGGGCGGTTCCAGTCTCGGCGCTCGTCCGGGAAGGTACGCAATTTGTCGTAAATCTCCTGCAGCTTTTCGGCGTGATTCTTCACCATGTCACGAGCTTCCTCCAGATTTTCAGTCTGGAATAAATTGATACCTGATTTTCCAGCAGGACAAACAAAATACAATTTTTTAGTAGAATAAGAATAAATCGCAAAACGTTTGGAAAGATCGCTTTCTTTCTTTTCTGTTAGCTTCCTGATTCCAGCCACGGCTTCCTCTATCGTGTTATAATATCCTTTATAAACTCTTTTAGTAGAAACTGTAAAACAGTCCCTATACCAGTGTTTTTCTACACGGTACACGCCGCGCGTGTATTCCTGATCAGGCCAGCCGGCAATTTTTATCTCACGGAAAAACAAAGCACGTCTTTTCTGATCATTCGTTACAAGGTGAACGCGTTCACCTTGTAATATCTGGATAATTTTTTGCAACTTAATATAAGTCTCATTTGCCCATGACTCCAGGCGTAAAGATCTGGATGGCTTAGCCTCTATAGAATCCCAAACATACCACGCGGCGCGCGCCTGGCCTTTGCTTATAATTCCACAAACGTACAGTTTACGAAGATCTGGCAAACGGAAAACCTTACTAAGTGGCTGAGATATAAGCGCGTTATTTGTTACGCCTAAAAATCTTTCAGCGAATTCTTTTACAATATCTTTACGGGCTCCGCCAATCTTTTGGCCAAAATCTGAAATTTTCTTTGTCATACACTTGTGCGGCAACCGGCCGCGCGGGTTCTAAAAATGTTTATAAATAACCTGTATAAATCAGTGATTTTTCTGTGACTCCATAGGGTGATATATGGATCACCCTATTATGAAAGTTTTGTTTCCAGGTCTGCAATACGTTTATAAAAACCGGTGCAATGTATTGTTTTTTCAAGTTTTAAATACTCCATATCATAATGATGTATAAATTCATGCAAGAATGTAGCCGCAAAAACTTTTATAGATACGGTTTTTTTCTGGATCGCTGTAGCGTTATAAATTGTAATAACACGGAGTCCGGTTGTATAGGTGCCCAATGTTTTGCGCTCCAGGCGTCCGCTGTAGCCTGTTTTGTGTGGCTGTGCCCTGTTTGTTACTATTACTTTTGCCGGTACTATCTTAAACTTTGCACAAAGATAGTCACAAAGCTTTTGCGCCGCTTTCGCGCGTTCCTGAAGACTTTCAGGCGCCGCCAATAGGTTTTTATATTCCTTACTTGAAAAACGCTTTAATGATACGTTTCCTATGCTGTTCGATTTACTGTAATTGTCCATAATACTATATAAAAAAATCAGTGATATTTTTGAGGTTCCATAGGGTGATATATAAGAGCCTGGACCGGATCAGGCTCTTAAAAATACGTATCCTTTTTCAAAGATATATTCATTTATAAAGATGTCACGCGCGTACGCGTCATAATCAAAGTACATTTTTACAAAATCAGAAAGATCGTTTTTTCTGTCAATCAAGGCAAAAGCAAAATCTTTTTCACTTTTATATTTGCCTATATATCCATCATGAAAATCATTTATAAGGTCCTCCGGATCTTCTTCTGTGATATCATTATAATAATATTCAAGCCACGCAAAAAACGCGTTTTGCTCATCGTCGCTTAATTCCTGCAGCGCGTCGCGAAGTTCAAAAAACTTTTCAGAAAGAAAGCTTTCATTTATAAAAGAGTCTGGAATGTTTTCCCAATCCTGGTACATAAATTCCGGATCTGTTTCGCTTTCATGGAGTTCATAACACGCGTTTAAAAACTCGTCTTTGTCGCTATAGTCTGATAAATCGAGCCACGCACCGGCCAAAGATCCGTTATTATATCTTTTACAGGTACCTACATATATTTTTGCTTCAGATAGATTTTTCATTTTGTGGCCGGTTATCCGGTCCGGCGCCGGGTTCTTAAAATGTTAGTAATAAGTTTATAAAAATCAGTGATTAAAATTTGACTCCATAGGCCCGTATTATTTAAACAAGTGATCCAGTTTTCCGGACCTATACAACCAGACCAAACAACCGGCGCCGGCTATCAATAGAGGCAAAGAATAGTGAAAAAAGACTATTTGCCCGGCAAATGATAACGCCGGATCTTTGCCGACAAAAACGGCCAAACAATTACATACAATAAACATTATATTAAGAAGGGAAGCAACGGAAAAAAGGAAATAGCTTATACAAAAATACTTTATTGTCTTCATAATTTAGCCGGTTAACCGGTCCGGCGCCGGGGTCATAAAAAGTTTATTAAAAATATTAATTCAATATTGAAAGAACTGTATTTATAAAGTATAATGATAACGGGCTATCTTTACGCAATAAAAGACAAACAAAAGAATAAAATCCGAAAACGCCGTTACAGGCTTTTATTTGTGTTTTCTGGAACTTATAAGTAAATTCAGAATCATTCTTTATTTTATAAAATTTGCCGTTTATTGATACTTTTTCATTATCAAAATCAAAAACAAAGGTTAAACTTTTGCCGCACCTATTTAATATAATATTCGTAAATATGCAATTTGAGAAGTCTGTCAAATCTTTACTATATTTAAAATCAAACTTTTGAGCAGAAGAAAAATTTTTTTGTACCTGAATTTCTGAAATATCATTATAAGAATCTGTATTTGTCAACGTTGAAAAATTCAGATCATTTGAGACTTTAAATATATCATTACCTTCTAATTGTTTTAGTACGTGTTTACTGTCGTATTCTTTGAAAATAGTTTTCATACTGTAGCCGGTTAACCGGCCCGGCGCCGGGGTCCTATATGATTAATAAATTATTCTTGTTCTTCGATTCTATAAACTCTGGAGTCATATTCATATTGGCGCGTCCCATCGTTAAAAGTTGGCGCGGCCAAGCGGCCCGATATATTAACCGCTATACCCCAATTAACAGCGAACCAGCCGCGATCCTCGTAGTCTTCGTTGAACATATCTAATAATTTTTTTTGAGCTTCGCGGAGTGTGAGATCCTGATCTATTGTTATTTCTGTTTTTCCGTTAAACTTAATATCTCTGTGAGCTATCCAACTGTTAGTTTTTCCGATAATCATATATTTTTTTCCCATACTGTAGCCAGTTAACCGGTCCGGCGCCGGGGTCCTAAATGATTAATAAATTAAAGTCTTATTTCCTCCATGTTGTTTAAATCGAAGATCGCCAACTGATTATTTAACCGGCCAAGCTCTATAGCTTTTTCGCGATCCTGAAGCACTACAACAGCATCATAATAATATAGACCGCTTTCAGAGTCAAGCCAACCGCCGACGGCGTTTGCGCGGCCGGATCTGATCACGTCATAAACACGCGCTAAGCCTTCTTTGTTAAAACTGTTTTGAGTTTCGGCAAGAGCAACACAATAACCGGCCGTTTCTGGAGTCATATCTTTTGAATTAATTGTAAAACCTTCAGGGTTAACGGCTGCAATTGCAGCAACAGCGGAAATAAATAAATCTTTTTTCATTTTTCTTTGCGGCTATCCGGCCGGCGGGGTCTTAAAAAATTAAATACTATTTGTTTTATTTTTCTGATACAAAGATACGTTTTTTTATTAATACAACAAAATAAATACGCAATTATTTTACAGAAAAAACGAAAAAAATAATACCGGGGAGCAAAAAGAAAAACGGATCAGGAAAACAGACGCGGCGCGTCGATCCAGGACACGCACCGACACACGAAGCACCCACGCACCCACGCACCAACGCACGCACCCGGCACGCCGTACCCGTCGCACCAGTCCAGTCCGCGCCGCACCACGCCGGACCCCTTCCAGGGTGCACCCGGACCCCCTACCCGCATATTTCCAGCCCCGCCGGCCCCTCGTGCGAGGCGCCGGCTCCGTAGCGTGGCGGCGAGTTTTCCGCGCGAAAGACACTTTCCCCGTGCCGTTCACCGCTTAGAAATCAGCGTTTTAGCATTGCTTTCGTACCGCGTTAACAAAACGGCTGCAAATATTTAACTATTAATTAACACATATATTTCAATCAGAAACTTATCTTTGCCAGCGGCATGTTTTGCACGGCACGGAAATATCGGCTTTAAACCATGTTTTTCGGCATATTTGCTCATTTTTTCGGCTGAAAATGGTGGTTTTTTCAAGGTTTTGGAGTTATTTTAAGCATGGGGCTAACTTCAAAACCTTTTTTTTATGAGAAATTTTATTGTTTTTTGCTTCGCGGCTGCTGTGGTTTGCAGCGGTTGCAGCAGGTATGTAGTTGACGAGAGTGCGGAAAAATCGGACGAAAATGCTATGAAAATGAGAAAAACGCTTGTTTTTCTGCCTTCATGGGGACTGGAAACGGATGTTGCGCCTTTTCTGCCGGACGACGGACTGAAAAGCAGGGCTTCGAGGGCGAGTATGGCGGATTATGCGGACTCGCTGCTGTGTGTGGACTATATGGACGGCACGGCGGTGCAGAAGTTGAGCCAGCCGAGCGACGAGCCTTTTTCGGTTACTATGGATTATGGGGAACATGAGCTGAGATTTATGGGGCACAGCTCGACGGACTGGTCGGTGGACGGGGAAACGGGTGTGTTCAGGGCTGCAAAGGTGACTGAAACGTTCCTGAAACGTGTGCCTCTGACGGTGGACGAGAACACGGAGGAGAGTCTGACGGTGCAAATGGAGCGTGTGGTGACGAAACTGACGCTGATGATTCAGGATGCGATTCCTGCAGGTGTGGCGAAGCTGGAGCTGACTGTAGGCGGTCATATAGCGGCGCTGGATATGGCTACGGGACTGGGAGTAGCAGAGGAGAAGAAGGATTTCAGTGTGGCGTGGGACCTGGACGGAAGTTACGCCGGTATGCAGGGACTGAAACTGACGGTGTTTTCGTTCTGCGAGGAAGGCGAGTTTGATTTGTCGCTGCGTGTAGTGGCTCGCGACGCGGAGGGAAATGTGCTTGCTGACAGGAGTGCGAGCGGCATTCCTATGCTGATGAACAGGTGTACTGTGGCGAAGGGACGGATTTTCTCGATGAATGGCGGTGTTACGTTCTCCGAGCCGGGGGATTGGATGTCACAGACGGAGATTGAGATCTGATGCAATATTATATAATGAATAAAGGCTGCAACCGGCATTTTAGCGTGTGTGCAGCCTTTCCTCAGAGAAAAAGTAAGTTTAGTGTTTGTGTTGTGGTGTTCTATGCGTCGTTATGTCGTGTCAGGGCTGATAAACGAGGGCGTTTATGCGGTTCATCCAGCCTTTGCGGAAGCGTTCCTGCGAAGGGTCGCGCTGGCAGATTTCGTCGATAAACTTGATTCGGTCGTTCTTTATGCGGAAATGAAGCTCCATCGGGTCCATTGAGTTGACTGCGGCAAGGGTTTTCGGGCCTACTATGCCGTCGGGTGTCACTCCGAGGATGCGTTGCGGACGCTTGATGCCGTGTGTGCCTGATGCCCATACCCAATCTACGAGGATATTGGCTACCGACTGGTTGAGTATTTCGTCGGCACGCCAGCGGTTCCAGTAATGCGGACGGAGGACACGTTCTATCACGTCTTCCTTATCGAGAAGGTGAAGATCGTCCACGTCGATGTCGCCGTCGCCGTCCTTGTCGTAGCCTACGCTGCGCCATGTTCCTATTGTTACTCCCATGTTTGTCGCTCCGCCCTTATCTACAGGGTCGTTTACGAAGCCTCCCTCCCAGCGGAGGATAAAAGGTGCTAATTTGTCGATGTTGGCCATAAGTTTAAGTTTTTAAGTTTTTGAGTTTATAGTTGACAAATTGACGAGTTGACAAGGTTTTCCGTCCGGACGGAGTCTTGTTAACTTGTAACTGAAGCTTTGTCGTCTTTATATTCCGGATTTCTGTCTCTCCTTTCCCTCTTCTCGCCGCTTATCTTGGTGAGCGCGCCACTGCCTACAAACACGCCGAGGGAGGCTATATACATGCTCATTTCGGACAGACTGGTGCGGATATAGCCCATTTTGAACCATTCTACAAGCAGACCGATGCTGATACATACTACTCCGAGGCATCCTGTGGCTGCTGTGAGCAGTAGTGTGAAGCTTTTGGAACTGGCGAGGGAATTTGCCTTGCAGAGGGATTCTATGTAATGGAAAAATGCTTTCATAAGGATGTGTTTTATGTGTTTGTGTAGTGGCTGTTATTTCGTGAATTGTACTTCGGGCAGGATATACTGGATATTCAGTGCTGCCACTTCCATTGCGCGGCGTGCTTCGTCTTCAGAGGGAACATCGTCGGTGGTATAATCGCACACGAGGCTGCCTATCCAGTCGTAGGTACCGTCTTTCAGACGGTGTATGTACATCTGGCGTGTTCCGTTTGTGGCGAAAAGAGCACGGGCACGCATACCTTCCATATCTTTAAGACTTTTTATATGAAGAAAATCTGTTGATGAAATGACGGAGCAGAATTTCGGAACATCTTTCATGTGCAAGTCTTTTATAGATTCTTTTATGAAAGCTACTCCGTGGGTGGTAACTTCAAACTCCACGGTGATATAATCGTTTCTGCCAAGCGGATAAGTCTGGATGATATATACGCGATCGGCACGGAGCTGTCCGAGCAAATGATGTATTTCTCCCCATACCTTCGAAGTGTTGTCATTACGCCGATTGCTTTTACGGGTTAACTCTTTTTTATACTCTTCAATTTTAATGTCGGTCATTTTCTGGAAACGTATCTGATAGATTCCCAAAAGTGCAGCGACCGTAACTGCCAGAAATCCCCAGAATCCCTGTACGTCTGCTCCTGTGATTGTTAATAATTCCATGATGTTCTTCGTGTTTGTCTTGTGTTTGTATATGGTTTTCTTATGATTGCGTTTCAGTTTCCTTTTCGCAAAGATAGGAGGAGCAGAGGGAGCGGTAGGGACAAAAAGAGGCAGGCCGGCAGAACCCCTTGCGCTTTTACCATGGAACGGGGTATGCCGGTCTGCAATCGTTATCGTGGAAATCGAAACAGTTTACTGATACATGGAAGCGTAACGCATCCAGATTTTGCCTTTTTCGCCGTCGTCGTCAATCAGATAGTTGACTGCGGATTCGGCTACTTTCTGGGTAAGGACTTCTTCGTCGGCTTCAGGCCACCATGTCCGGTACATGCAGATATTGTCGTGCCACATCATGTGGATTGTGACGTAGAAATCCCAGTAATTGTATTCCGAAAGGGCTTTGTTCTTTGAAGCCACGCCCATGAATACCTGTTTTACCTGTTCGGGCGACCAATGCTGTCCGCGTACTTCCATGCCGGTCTTGCTGTCTTTATGATACATTTGCGCTACCTGCCAAATGGCAAAAGCTTCGTTGTAGTGCGGTCCGAAAAGCATCTGGTAGTGGCGACGTTTCAACGCCCAGGCTTCTTCCTTGTTGGTGAGAGCCATTTCTTCTATGCCTTCGCTCATGTCGCAAAGGATTTCGTACGCTTTCTTCTCGTTGAAGAGTCCGGCTTCCTTTGCTTCGTGGATTATTTCCTTATAAGTATATCCCATAATCGTTATTTTTTAATGGTTTGACTTGCTGCTGATGCGATTCCGTCCTGCTGGCAAAGCATTTCCTTCAGGATAAGGAGGTCGCTTTCTGTTATCTTTACAGAGCCGAAGTCGCCGAAAACGCTTGATACGAACGGTATCTCCGGGATGTAGATGCGGATTGCTCCAGCGCCGATGGTTCCGGTAAGTCCGAAGTCGAACGGGGTTTCAGGCATATCCCTAAGCAGGGAGATTACGTCGTCCGAAAGCATTCCGAGGTCGTAGTTTCCGTCCTTGTCGGTGACGAAAAGGAGTGCGTTGTTAATCTTCTTCGTGATAGCTTCGCCCTGCTGTGCTATGAAGTTGTCGCGTCCGCGCTTGATATACTTCACGGCAATTTTAGGAAGATGATGAGCCTCGAAAAAATTGTCGATAAGCCCATCACTCCACATCTGAACGCTATCCATTATCTTACTTTTCAGCTCTAAAGCTTTTTCGTTTACATTCATGTTTTATTTTGTATTTATGCGGATAATCGAATTATTTTTCTGATTTTGTGGCCTTTTGAGTCTTTGTATGGGAAGGCATTGATACAGCTTTCTCTAATACTTCAATTCTGCCGTACAAATCCTTTATGCTCTGTTGACTTGAAATTAAATCTTCTTTTAACTGAGAATTATATACTGCCTGCTCGTTTGTGAGCTTTTCAAGACTCAAAATTCTTAATTCCAACTGGTTCATTTGGCGGGTCCTCCACGTTTTTTGCCTTTCTTCATTTCCATGAATTCGGCGAAAGACATATCACTGTATTTTTCCATATACTCGTCGAAAAGGGAGTATTTCTTGTTCACCTCGTCGCGTGCATAGTTACGTAGTCTCTTTATCAGGGTAAGATGGTTTTCCAAAGCCTGCTTTCCGTCTTTCGTAGCTTCTACTACCGGTCGCATGATGCGGAGGTATTCGCGCTGCAAAATGTTCTGCACATTGGCGGAACTTTCCAGGAATTCCTGGTTAGAGTTGAGGAACTGCATTTCCTGGTCGCTCAGTCCGGACACAATAGCATCGATTTCATCCCAAACGGGTGCCTGCGGACGTACCTGCTGCTGCGGTCCTGTCTGGCGGAGCATGGCCATCTTGTCTTCAAGCTTTCTTTTCTCCTCTTCAAGCTGGGCCATTGGGTCGGGCTGCGGAGAATAGGGCTGTGTAAAAAGTAGCGGATCTTTGTACATAATGGATATATGTTTTAATGTTTCAGAATTATTTGCGGAAGCTTAAAGAGAGCGGACGCACGCCCGAAGGCGCACTGTCCGCATACTCTGTTTCTTGTAATTATCAAGCTGTAGCTGCTGACTGTGCAGGGCAAGCACACGGAGTGTAGCTTGGATAACCCGTAACAGTAGGAGTGCTCGGCAATACCAGTTCGCCCATGATAGCGCGACAAGTCTTGCGGTCAGTGTAGTTGATACCTGCTGTGTAAGCACGTTCAATTTCGCACTGGATAAGCTTATCCTGGTAAGGACGGATGGCAGTGTTGACAGCCACTTCTTTTTCGAGGTTGCTGATACGAGCGTTCAACACGTCGAAGCTGTCGCGATTCCCTTTGTACAAAGCAAATACATCGGCATTGTGCTTAGCGATGATAGCATCGTCGGCATCACGATAGCCTTTGTACAGACTGAAGTCGGCATCAATCTGGCTCTTGTAAAGCTGGAACTTCTCGTTCACGTCAGTTTCACGGTGTGCGTAAACCTGGCGTTCGCCGCTAAGCTGCAACTCCCAAATGGTGTTCGTGAGTTTCAATGCGTCCTCGCAACCTTTTTCCCAAGCCTGGAAAGCTGTAGGAGCTACGCTTGAACCTGCAGCCGGCATCATTGTGTTGATGTTTACGTTTTCAGGAGTTCCGTAGTTACCACCGAACAAACCGCGGTTTCCGTGCATTCCATTCAGTAAAGCCAGACCACCAGCTACGGTACCTACAATACCCAAAGCACGAGCTGAGTTATCCACGCCACGACGACGGTAACTGTAACCATATCCGTCGCAGTCATTCCAACAAGCCGGAGTATTATGCACGTACTCCTTTTCCTTGATAATTTCTTTTGTTTCCGCTTCCATAATGCTGAAATTTAAGTTCAACGGTCAATATTAACCGCATTACAAAAGTATGTAAACGCTTAATTTTCAGCCTTAAATTCAGTTTTTTAGGTGTTTCGATGTTTGCGCACTCAGGTGACTATGTGATTGTGTGAGAGTTTCGCGCGAGTTGCGCAACTTACGAAGGATCGTGGAATATGCGCGAAGAAATAACGTCGAGGTGCTGTTCCATGATGTGATTGGAAGAAACACGGTCGTGAAACTGTCCGATCGCCTTGCGGACGTTGGACGGAGTGCAGTTCATAAGCTCTGCTATCTGACGGGGATAAAATCCGAGCGAGTGCATGATGTACATCAGGATATGCCTGGCATCGACCACTTCGACACATGTTTCCTGGCTAAGAATTCTTTCACGGGATATTTCAGTCTGCGCCACCACTTCCTGCAGCGCCTTTTCGAAAACTTCAGATTTCAGCATAATGTTCTTCTAATTTTAAATTGAATTATCAGTATGACGCAAAGATAAGGGGAAGCAAGAGGGAGGTGGGGACAAAAAAGAAGAGCGGATTCGCAACACTTTGCTCCGCTCTTCAAGCCAATTAAAAATACATGATAAATGTATTTCTTATGCAAACATAATACTTTTTATTGCCAGTTTCAATTTTTTTTATTATTTTGGAAAAGCCAATTAAAAATTCATGTTATGAAAATCAAGTATTCTATCTGCGTCAAAGAATTTGATTCAGGTATGTTCAGCGTATATGTGCGCTGCGAACAGTTCGGTAAAAGTATCTTAATTGATACAAACGTACATGTGTTTCACGATGAATGGGATGGTGAAAACGGGCTTATTATCCGTAACCCAAATGCAAGGAAACTTAATCTGTTTATCCGTAAAACGCTTTATCAGCTTGAAGAGTATGAACTTGATTACGACGGAGAGTTTACACTTTCAAAGCTGAAGGAAATATGGGACGGGCGTGAGTCATCTAATGACTTCTATTCGATGATGGAATATCAGATAGAACACCGCGATATTCGCGAAGGAACAAAAGGAATACACCGGCGTGTGCTAAAGCATCTCAGGAAATTCTGTAAAGAATGTTCAGTTTCCGATATTACGGAAGATTATGCAAAGGGATTTATACGCTATATGCGTGAAGCCGGTCTGAATCAAACTACAATAGGTATGCAGATACATGTGCTTAGGTGTTATTATAATATTGCCAGGAAATTGTTTGGCAATAAGGTACCTTCCGGTAGTTTCGACTTTTATCATGAAAAGCTTTCAGACCGTCTGAAATATAAAATGAAGTCGCTAACTGACGATGATATTCGTAAAATTGAAAATTACATAGCACGTACCGACACTCCATCACGATTCATTGTTACACTTGACAGATTCCTTTTTATGGCTTACACCGGAGCAAGAATATCAGACTTTGCTTCATTCTCCCCGAAAAATTTCACCATAGAAAATGGGAAAATGTGGCTTACCTATACTTCCATAAAGACAAATACAGGCGTTAGGATACCTATTTCTTCTATATTCGACGGAAGAGCAGAGCAGATAATAAATAAATATCTTTACAGGCTTGATGATTTTTTCGGTATAAAAAAGGAATTGTTCAATGCCAGATTAAAAACTGCTATAGGTGAGTTCTATCAATTCAATTTATCCTCTTGTATCAGACAGCAGAACTCTTTAACTGCCCAATTTGTGAGC
>OOCP01000114.1_pt1 | contig 100491 bp, 77 predicted proteins | sample 1671511 | NCBI WGS metagenome assembly OOCP01 (sample SAMN06348164, study PRJEB24527) | human gut metagenome | biome: human gut; feature: ankylosing spondylitis patient; material: feces | host: Homo sapiens | place: China | collected 2015-10 | reverse complement strand
CTTTTGGCTGTATGATTCCCGCTATTAGGGCTCATTGGGGACTTGCACCCGTTAGCTAATACTCATGCCGAGCATACGAAAAAAGCATCTTGGATTTTCTCCAAAATGCTTTTAATCTGTTGGGCTACTCGGACTCGAACCAAGAAAAACAGGACCAGAATCTGTTGTGTTACCATTACACCATAGCCCAAACTTATATTTACGGTATCCTCTCCATGAAGACTTCCGCTTTTGTAAGATGTTGGGCTACTCGGACTCGAACCAAGAAAAACAGGACCAGAATCTGTTGTGTTACCATTACACCATAGCCCAAAATCTATTGTTTTGTCAGCCTCATTTGATTTTGACGGTGCAAAGGTACAACTTTTTTATAATATACCAATATTTTGGAGCTTTTTTTTCAAAAAAATACAAAAGAAAAAGAGAATTAAGCCTCATTCCTTCGTGATATACAGAAAAGCAAGTATATTTGCTACATTAATTTATATATGAATAATAAATAAAAACGGAAACAATAATAATGGACGAAACAAAAGACTTAGTAAAGAAAATTACAGAAGGCATTCAAGAGAAAAAAGGAAGAAACATTGTAATAGCTGACTTAACCAATATAGAAGATACTATTTGTAAATACTTCGTTATTTGTCAGGGAAACTCTCCCAGCCAGGTTCTGGCAATCGTTGACTCAGTAAAAGAATACGTCAGAAAGACAACCGGTCATAAAGTATACGGAATGGATGGTGTGCGTAATACACAATGGGTTGCAATGGACTACGGAGATGTACTGGTACATGTCTTTTTACCTGAAGTGAGAGATTTTTACAACCTGGAACATCTGTGGGCAGATGCCAAATTAACATCTCTCCCCGATATTGACTAACTTCATAAAAAAATTGTATGAGCGAAAATTTAAACAACAATAAACCTAAGATTAATGTACCCCGACCTAGTTTGAGTTGGCTGTACGTTATAATAGCACTTGTTTTTGGTTTTCTTTATTTCTCGAGCGAAGACGGAAGCGCTAGCAAGGAAATAACCTATACCGAATTCAAGGAAATGGTAAGCAAAGGATATGCAAGTAAAATCATTGCTTACGATGACAACACCGTAGATATGTTCATCAAGCCTGAAAACATTGTTGATGTGTTCGGAAAGGATGCTAATAAAGTAGGAAGAAGTCCTTCTGTAAATGTCAAGATAGGCTCAATGGAAGCACTCGATAAATTCCTTGACGAAGAACAAGACAGCGGAAACTTTACAGGTTCTATCAGCTACGAAAAGCAAACCAATTATTTTGGTATGATTTTCTGGAACATTGCTCCTTTCTTATTATTAATAGGAATATGGATGTTCGCCATGAGACGTATGAGTGGTGGCGGAGGTCCGGGAGGAGCCGGAAGTGTGTTCAGTGTAGGAAAAAGCAAAGCACAGCTTTTCGAAAAAGGAGCAAACCGCATCACTTTCAAGGATGTTGCTGGTCAGGCAGCAGCTAAACAGGAAGTAGAGGAAATAGTAGAATTTCTGAAACAACCTCAAAAGTATACGGAACTGGGAGGAAAGATACCTAAAGGAGCCCTGTTAGTAGGTCCTCCGGGAACAGGTAAGACATTGCTTGCCAAAGCTGTTGCAGGCGAAGCTGACGTACCTTTCTTCTCTATATCAGGTTCCGACTTCGTTGAAATGTTTGTCGGAGTGGGAGCTTCACGCGTACGCGACCTATTCCGCCAGGCTAAAGAAAAGTCACCTTGTATCATCTTTATCGATGAGATCGATGCCGTAGGTCGTGCCCGTGGAAAAAACCCGAGCATGGGAGGTAATGATGAACGCGAGAACACCCTGAACCAGCTGCTTACAGAAATGGACGGATTTGGTTCAAACAGTGGAGTTATTATCCTGGCTGCAACCAACCGTGTAGATATTTTGGATAAGGCCTTGCTTCGTGCCGGACGATTCGACCGACAGATTTATGTAGATCTGCCCGACTTGAACGAACGTAAAGAAGTATTTGGCGTACATCTCCGCCCATTGAAACTGGATAATACGGTAGACGTTGACTTGCTGGCTCGCCAGACTCCGGGATTCAGTGGAGCTGATATTGCCAATGTTTGTAATGAAGCTGCTCTGATAGCTGCCCGCCACTCAAAACCGTCAGTGGGAAAAGATGACTTTCTGGCTGCAATCGACCGTATAGTCGGTGGTCTGGAAAAGAAAACCAAGGTTATGACAGCAGCAGAGAAACGTGCCATTGCGCTGCACGAAGCAGGACATGCTACGATTTCATGGTTCCTGGAACATGCCAATCCGCTGATTAAGGTTACAATCGTTCCTCGCGGACGTGCATTGGGAGCAGCATGGTATCTGCCCGAAGAACGTCAGATTACAACCAAGGAACAGATGTTGGACGAAATGTGTGCTACGCTGGGAGGACGTGCTGCCGAAGAAGTATTTATCGGTCACATCTCAACCGGTGCTATGAATGACCTGGAGCGAGTTACCAAACAAGCTTACGGCATGATAGCATATGCAGGTATGAGCGACAAGTTGCCTAACTTATGTTATTACAGCAATGACGAATACAGCTTCAACAAACCTTACAGTGAACATACTGCTGAACTGATTGACCAGGAAGTGCAGAAGATGATCAACGAACAATATGCTCGTGCCAAGGCATTGTTGCAAGAGCACAAGGAAGGTCACAACCAGTTGGCACAGCTTCTGATAGACCGTGAAGTCATCTTTGCAGAAGATGTAGAAAAGATATTCGGAAAGCGTCCATGGGCATCTCGTTCGGAAGAAATCATGGCTGCTGAAGAAAAAGCTCTTCCTGCTCCCGAAAAGACAGAAGAAGCTGCAACAGCATCTGAACCGGAAACTAAGGAACAGACTGAAAACTCCGGAACTTCTGCTACACAAGATGAGGAAAAGCAAGCCTGACAATCATCTGATAAACAACAGACAACATAACTTTTGTCATTCAGAAGGCTCCAAACGAGCTTACTGAGTGACAAAAGTATTTTTAATAATAAACATTAAAACCTTACTGCCGTGAAAAGCAATTTTCTTCAACGAGCCATCACAGGAGTGATATTCGTAGCCGTACTTGTAGGCTGTATTCTGGGAGGGCCCATTTCATTTACAATTTTGTTTGCATTGATCAGTGCACTTACGATCAATGAATTCGGAAACATTGTCAACCGAATGGAGCATACGCACATGAACAAACCTATATCCATTCTGGCTGGTTTGTTCTTATTCCTCTGTTTCGGATATATCGGAGTAGTGCCGGGAGCGAATGAGATATTCATCCCTTATCTCTTCCTGATACTTTATCTGTTTATCAGTGAATTGTACAAGAAGCAACCTAATCCGCTCAATAACTGGGCATATGCCATGATGAGCCAGATATATATTGCCTTATCATTCGCTTTGCTCAACGTACTGGCTTACCACAGCAGCGCAACAGAAAGCGTATCTCAGTATAACCCTATACTGCCCTTATCCATTTTTATCTTCAACTGGGTAAACGATACGGGTGCTTACTGTACCGGCATGCTGTTTGGAAAACACCGTCTGTTCGAACGTATTTCCCCAAAGAAATCGTGGGAAGGTTCTATCGGTGGAGCTGTGTTCAGCATCATTGCAGCCATCGTTTTGGCACACTTCTTTACATTCCTGAGCACCGGTGTATGGATTGGACTGGGACTGACTGTAGTAGTATTTGGAACATGGGGTGACCTGACCGAATCGCTGATGAAACGTACCCTCGGCATTAAAGATTCAAGCAATATCCTGCCTGGACACGGAGGTATGCTCGACCGCTTCGACAGTACTTTGATGGCCGTTCCAGCAGCTGTAGTATACCTGTATCTGGTAGGACTTATCCTTGCATAAGAGCATAAAAATCGCCCTTCATTTCTTCTATACGTTTCAGATATGCATCTTGCTATGCAACAAACTGATTCACAACGCATTGATAAGCAGAAGAAATGAAGGGCTTATTATGTCTGAAATTCGTACAAAAAATAAAAAAAACATCAAGAAGTTTTTCTACACTTTTGCTCTTCTTTCAACAAAGTCTCCATGTAAAAACAGAAACCAATGGTATCAGGCTTCGTGATTCGACTTTAACAAAGCTGTAATCTGAGATGCAGCACGTTCCGATGCTCCGGGTTCTCCTAAAATTGCTATCAGTCGGTCGTATTCTGAATGCATAAGTGGACGTCCGCTTCCTCCCGGTACAATCTTAGCCAACTCCTTTTTTATATTGGCAACCGTCATACCGTCGGCAACCAGTTCAGTTACCACTTCACGGTCGGCTATCAGATTTACCAATGAAATGTATTTCACCTTCAAGATATGCCTGCGAAGGAAAGAAACCAACTTGCCTGCTGCCGTATAGTAACATACCACCTGAGGTACACGGAACAAAGCTGTTTCGAGCGTAGCTGTTCCCGAAGTAACCAGTGCAGCCTCAGCCTGCTGTAACAAACGGTAAGTCTGCCCGAACACAATCTTCGTACTGCTGTCGATATATTGTTTGTAGAAATCAGGCTCAATACCAGGAGCTCCCGCCACCACAAACTGATACTGCGGAAAACTGCGTGCTGCCTCAATCATACGCGACAGATTATCTTTGATTTCCTGCCGGCGACTTCCTGCAAGTAAGGCTATGACCGGTCTGTTTTCCAACCCATTGGCAGCAATAAATTCACTGAAAGTTTCCTCACCATTCTTCCGGAAATCATCCACAGCGTCGACACAAGGATTGCCCACATAATGCACCGGATACTGGTGTTTCTTGAAAAAATCGACCTCGAAAGGCAGAATAGAAAACAGTTCATCTACATCGCGCTTGATATTTTTGATGCGATATTCCTTCCAAGCCCAAATCTTAGGCGAAATATAATAGTAGACAGGTATCCGCGTATGCTGTTTGATATATTCGGCTATCTTCAGGTTAAATCCCGGATAATCAACGAGGATCAGCACATTTGGCTGCCACGCTTCAACATCCTTCTTGCAGTAGTCCATGTTACGGAAAATAGTACGCAAGTGAAGCAGTACAGGAATAAAACCCATATATGCCAGTTCACGGTAATGCTTTACGCAAGTACCTCCCACCGCCTTCATCAAATCGCCTCCGAAAAAACGAAATTCGGCCTGCGGATCTTCGTGCTGCAAAGCACGCATCAGGTTCGATGCATGCAAGTCGCCCGATGCCTCTCCTACTATCAGATAATATTTCATACGTTCCAGTTCCAGTGTTTCAAGTCTTCCATCAGCGAATATGCCGTCACATCAATTTGCGTAGGAGTAATAGCCACGTAACCGTGTTCCAACGCCCAGTGATCGGTATCTTCAGCATCAGGCTCGTTATTCTGATACTCACCTGTCAGCCAGTAATAATATCCGCCACGCGGATGATCTGCCTTAACAAATTCATTGGTCCATACCCCATCAGTCTGACGGCAGATACGCACACCTTTCAGTTCGTTTGTATCAGGGAAATTCACATTCAGACACTTACCTACGGGAAGTTCCTTTGCAAGCACTTCTTCTACAATGCGGCGCACATAAGGCAGCGTTGCAGAAAAATCAGCATCCGCACTATGATTACAAAGCGAAAATCCTACCGAGGGGATTCCTTTCAGGCATCCTTCTATCACCACTCCCATCGTACCAGAGTAGTGTACATTGACCGACGAGTTGTCGCCATGATTAATACCTCCTATCACCATATCGGGCTTACGGGGAACCAAAGCGTGCAAAGCAAGTTTGACACAGTCGACAGGACTTCCCGAACACTTATATACAATGAGTCCCGGCTCCTGACGCATCTTTGTACAGCGAAGCGGATGCTCGGAAGTAATGGCTCCCGATGAACCCGAACGCGGCCCGTCGGGCGCAACAACAATGAGGTCGGCAACAGTGCGTAACGCAGCGATAAGTTCTTGTATTCCTTTGGCATTCACGCCATCATCATTCGACAGCAATAAAAGAGGTCTTTCGTTTGTCATATATTTCTCCATTAATAATCGCCGGTAAAGTTACAACAAATATTAATCTTCCCAAACCACGACGAATAATTACAGATAAATCGTTATCTTTGCCTCGCCGAAGTTATTAACAAAAGCCGTAAGTTATCAACATTTTCAAGAAATGTAGACATTTGCTGATACATAGTTTCGACGATTATTTGTTACTTCGCAATCAGATAAACTGATTAATATGGGAAAAATTATTGCTTTAGCCAACCAAAAAGGTGGCGTAGGTAAGACTACTACAACCATTAATCTGGCTGCATCATTAGCAACTCTCGAGAAGAAAGTGCTGGTAGTCGATGCCGACCCGCAGGCGAATGCTTCATCCGGTCTGGGAGTAGATTTAAAAGAAATAGATTGTTCTATTTATGAATGTCTTATCAATCAGACCGATATACGGGAAGCTATTTACACGACCGATATTGACGGATTGGATATTATTCCTTCTCACATCGACCTCGTGGGAGCAGAAATCGAAATGCTGAACCTGGAAAATCGTGAGAAGATTATGAAAAAGGCATTAGAGCCGATGAAAAGTGAATACGATTATATTCTGATAGACTGTTCACCGTCGCTGGGGCTGATTACCATCAACGCACTGACAGCTGCCGATTCGGTCATCATTCCGGTACAATGCGAATATTTTGCACTGGAAGGTATCAGCAAGCTGCTGAACACCATCAAGATAATCAAGACAAAACTGAACCCTTCGCTGGAAATAGAGGGTTTCCTGCTTACAATGTTCGACTCACGTCTGCGTCTGGCAAACCAGATATACGACGAAGTGAAACGTCATTTCCAGGAACTGGTATTCAAAACCATTATCCAGCGAAACGTCAAACTGAGTGAGGCTCCCAGCCACGGAATACCTGCCATCTTGTACGATGCGGATTCTACAGGAGCAAAAAACCACCTGGCTTTGGCAAACGAAATTATAAACAAAAATTAAGAAGCATAGAAAGCTGAAAGAATAAACAAATATGGCCGTACAGAAAAAATTTGCACTGGGCAGAGGACTCGACGCGCTGATTTCTACAAACGACGAGGTTAAGACTTCGGGCTCTTCTTCCATCAACGAAGTGGAACTGAGTAAAATCTCGGTAAACCCGAACCAGCCACGCCGCGAGTTCGATCCGATTGCCCTGCAAGAGCTTGCCGACTCAATAGCTGAAATCGGCATCATACAACCTATCACTTTACGCAAGCTGAATGAGGATTCATATCAGATCATAGCAGGAGAACGACGTTACCGTGCTTCTATACAGGCAGGGCTGAAGACTATTCCTGCTTACATCCGTACTGCCGACGATGAGAATGTAATGGAAATGGCTCTGATAGAGAATATCCAGCGCGAGGACTTGAACTCGCTGGAAATAGCTCTCGCCTACCAGCATCTGATCGAACAATATGAACTGACTCAGGAACGTCTGAGCGAACGTGTAGGCAAGAAGCGTACTACCATCGCCAATTACCTGCGACTGCTTAAACTTCCTGCTCCGATACAGGTTGCACTGAAAAATAAAGAAATAGATATGGGGCACGCACGTGCCTTGCTTGCGCTGGATGACCCGAAGACACAGATACGTATTTTCAACGAAATAATAACCCAAGGGTATTCGGTCCGCAAGGTAGAAGAAATAGTAAAAGCCCTTTCAGCCGGCGAAAGCGTAGAATCGGGAGGCAAGAAGATTGCTCCCAAAGGCGCCAAACTGTCTGAAGAATATACGATGTTGCAAAATCATCTGTGTACCTTCTTCGGTACAAAGGTGCAGCTTTCGTGCAGCAACAAAGGAAAAGGTAAAATCAGTATCCCGTTCAGCAACGAAGCTGATCTGGAAAGAATCATGGAGATACTGGACTCATTGAAACCAAAAGAATAAAAAGGACAAGTTTTGAGAGAACGATCGTTTACATATGTATTGTATATCGTACTGATGCTCTGTTTCGCATGGGGAGGAAGTACGGAAGGATATGCACAACGTGCACTCAAGCACCGGAAAGGCTTACTGAATGCCGATTCGATACGCGCACAAAACGTGGCCGACCGCCTTGCTTTACCCGATACGCTGAATATACGTCAAAAGCGCATCGAGGAACTGGAAGCTCCGGTAGATACGGCCAGACTTATGCGTCAGAGTGACTCTTTGCAAAGCCGGAAACCTGTAACCATAAAGGAGAAAAAGAAATGGCTTCCCACTCCTAATAATTCTATCTGGTTGTCGCTTGCCATACCCGGAGCAGGTCAGATATACAACCGAAAGTATTGGAAACTGCCTATCGTTTATGGAGGTTTCGTGGGATGTACTTATGCATTGACCTGGAACAGCAAGATGTATAAGGATTATACACAGGCATATCAGGACATCATGAGTGACAATCCGAATAACGACAGTTACATGAATATCCTTAGAGCCGGTCTGACAAAGGAAGATGTACAAAACAACCTTGCTTATTATCAAGAACTGATTCGTAAACGAAAAGATGTCTTCCGTCGTCAGCGAGATTTAAGTATAATCTCTTTTATCGCGGTGTACCTGTTGTCAGTTATTGATGCATATGTCGATGCTGAGCTATCAAACTTCGATATATCGAACGATCTGGGAATGACACTAGAACCTGCAATATTTAACGATGCATACCGCAAGCTTCCTCAAGGAATAGGCTTGCAATGCAGTATTAGATTTTAAATTATGAAAAAACTATGTATTGGCATACTCGCCTTCCTTAGCTTTTCGCCCCTCTTTGCCCAACAAACGGAAAAGAGTATTGTCGTCCGCTCCAGTTCAGGTGTGGAGGCAGCTGCCGATTTGCCCGAAGGTATGCTTTCTGAAACAGACAGTTTATATCTGGACTGGATTTCGAAAAATTATATCAATCTGGGAGAAAACTGTACTGCGACTTCTACCAATCCGGAAGTAAGCGACTCTATCTACATGGATCGTCTGCAACGTATTCCGGCCATCATCGAAATGCCGTATAACGAAGTGGTGCGCAAATTTATCGACATGTATGCTACCCGCTTGCGACAGAAGATTGCATTCATGCTGAGTGCTAATAATTTCTACATGCCCATCTTCGAAGAGGCACTCGACTTGCACGACCTGCCGCTGGAGTTAAAATATCTTCCTGTAATCGAATCGGCCTTAAACCCGATGGCAACTTCCCGTCAGGGAGCCGTAGGCTTATGGCAGTTCATGCTGGCTACAGGTAAAATTTACGGACTGCAAGTAACCAGTCTGATAGACGAACGTCGTGACCCGATCAAATCTACTCGTGCCGCAGCACGTTATCTGAAAGACTTATACGATATCTATCACGACTGGAATCTGGTACTTGCGGCTTACAATTGCGGTCCGGGCACAATAAACAAAGCTATCCGACGTTCGGGAGGAGAAAAGGACTTCTGGAAGCTATACAATTATCTGCCTCAGGAAACTCGTGGATATGTGCCGGCATTTATCGCTGCAAACTATATCATGACCTATTACTGTGAGCATAACATCAGCCCGCTGGAAATGAGAATGCCGGAAGGAACAGATACTATACACATATCTCGTCCGCTCAACCTCCAGCAGATAGCCGCCGTATGCAACTCAAACATCGATGAACTTCGTGCCTTGAATCCGGAGTTTAAAAAAGACATCATTCCTGGAAATGAGAAGCCTTATGCGCTTCGCCTGTCCAACAAGATGATGAGCTGTTTCCTCGAAAACGAAGACAGCATCTATAACTATAAACCGGAGGTCTATCAGACACGACGCAGCAAAGTAGAAGTAGCCGATGTTAAATCGTCTGCCAAATCAGGAAAAGCCGTTTATCACAGAATCAGAAACGGAGAAACCTTGGGAGGCATTGCAGCCAAATATGGAGTAAGCGTATCGCAGTTACGCAGATTGAACGGAATCAAAGGCAGTAACATACGTGCCGGAAGATCACTCCGCATCCGATAAGTATCATATTTTTACACCGAAATATCATAAAAACCATCCCGACAATCCCAAGATTTGTCAGGATGGTTTTTCATTTTTCTATCTTCCTTTTCCATAGCTTTATAAGAAAAAACTTCATTCTACTTGTTAAATTCTTTATTTTCTTTATTTTTGCAATATAGATTAAGGGAGTAATACAATGACGGATGAAAAACTTACACAAGAGCAAGCAGATGAAAAGCAAATAAATGATGCCTTTCAAGAACTTTTAGATCGATACCTGGAAAGCAAGCACCGCAAAAAAGTAGAAATAATCACCAAAGCATTTAATTTTGCCAAGCAAGCACATAAAGGTGTACGACGCCGTTCGGGCGAACCTTATATACTGCACCCTATTGCGGTAGCACGCATTGCGTGTGTAGAAATCGGACTGGGGTCTACCTCCATCTGTTCGGCTTTGCTGCATGATGTAGTAGAGGATACCGACTATACGGTGGAAGATATAGAAAATCTGTTCGGACCTAAAATTGCACAGATTGTAGACGGACTGACAAAAATATCCGGAGGCATTTTCGGCGACCGCGCTTCGGCTCAGGCTGAAAATTTCAAAAAGCTCCTGCTTACAATGAATGACGACATCCGAGTCATTCTGATAAAAATAGCCGACCGTCTGCACAACATGCGTACCCTCGGTTCCATGCTTCCCAGCAAACAATATAAGATTGCGGGAGAAACCCTTTACATCTATGCTCCTCTTGCCAACAGACTAGGTCTGAACCGCATAAAAACAGAACTGGAAGACCTGAGTTTCAAATACGAACATCCGGAAACTTACAAAGAGATACAAGACAAGCTGCAAGCTACTCAGGCAGAGCGCGAAAGCGTCTTTACCGAGTTTACAGCTCCTATACGTGCACAACTGGATAAGATGAAAATACCTTATCGCATTCTGGCACGTGTAAAATCTCCTTATTCCATCTGGAACAAGATGCAGACCAAGCATATCACGTTCGAAGAAATCTACGATATCCTTGCTGTGCGCATCATCTTTACTCCTAGAAACGAAGAAGAGGAACTGAACGACTGCTTCGATATCTATGTAGCTATCTCGAAAATATACAAGCCTCACCCCGACCGTCTGCGCGACTGGGTAAGCCATCCGAAAGCTAATGGCTATCAGGCACTGCACGTGACACTGATGAGTAACAAAGGGCAATGGATTGAAGTGCAAATCAGAAGTGAACGCATGAATGACGTTGCCGAGCAAGGATTTGCAGCTCACTGGAAATACAAGGAAGGTGGAGGCAGTGAAGATGAAGGCGAACTGAGCAAGTGGCTGAAGACCATTAAGGAAATTCTGGACGATCCACAGCCTGATGCGCTCGATTTCCTCGATACCATCAAACTGAACCTGTTTGCATCCGAAATTTTTGTCTTCACCCCCAAAGGAGAAATCAAGACTATGCCGCAAAACTGTACGGCACTCGATTTTGCTTTCTCTATCCATACATTCCTGGGCAGTCACTGTATCGGAGCTAAGGTAAACCATAAACTGGTTCCACTAAGCCACAAGCTACAAAGTGGTGATCAGGTAGAAATACTTACTTCCAAATCACAAAAGGTACAGCCTTCGTGGATAAACTTTGCCACCACAGCAAAAGCCAAAGCTAAGATACAAGCTATTCTGAAGCGTGAAAAGAAAGAAATGCAGCAGAAAGGTGAAGATATGCTTACCGATTTCTTCCATCAGGAAAACCTGCCGTCAAATGATGAGAATATCAAGAAGCTCTGCAACCTGCATCACGTAAAGAATTACGATGAACTGACCTTAAATATCGGTCAGGGAATATTCTCATTAGGTGAAGCAGACAAAAACGAACTGAAGGAAAAGCCATCGCCTACCAACTGGAAGAAATATATCAGCTTTGCATTCGGAGGAACCAGTAAAAACAAGCAGGAAGAGAAACAAGCTGAACAGCCTGCACTGAATATAGACAAAAAGAAAATCATCAAGCTGACTCCTGATGCCATTCAGAAGAATTACATTCTGGCTGATTGCTGCAAACCGATTCCGGGGGATGATGTACTTGGTTACATTGACGATAACAACCGTATTGTCATTCATAAACGCCAGTGCCCGATTGCAGCCCAGCTGAAGACCAGTTTCGGTAACCGACTGCTTGCTGTAGAATGGGAAACAGGCAAAGCATTAAACTTCCCGGTCAATGTATACATTAAAGGTATAGACGGCATAGGAGTCCTCAATCAGGTTACACAAGTTATATCTCAACAGTTGAATGTAAATATTCATAAATTGAATATTGAATCGAACGATGGTATTTTCGAAGGTCGCATTCAGCTTTACGTACACGATGTAGATGATGTGAATACCATCTGTACAAACCTCAAAAAGATAGATCACATCAAGAAAGTAACCCGTATCGAAAACTTTGAAGATACAATTGCCGACTAAAAAGACGTATCTTTCTGATGATGACAATAACAGATTACAACCATTAAGACGAAATAAAGATATTCAGCAAATATCCCTAAAAAATACAATGGCATATGAAGATGATAAACCATAATCACTTCATATGCCATTTTTATTGTTGTTTTTCGTTGTTTCCTCGCATATACGACGTCCGGAAAAAGTCTGATGATCGCTTAAAAAGACCTAGAATTAAGTCACCAGCCAAACAATTCACACCTGCAAGCATCAGGTGAGATAATCTAACTCCTTACGCATACTGAGCAAATCTTCTTTGATACGCCGCAAGCGGTCGATGATTTCGGCCGTATCACGAATGCTTTCTTTATTCTGCTTCAAACGCTGTCTGGCTCCGGCAAGAGTCATTTTCTTTTCTTTTACAAGATGATATACCAGGCGAATATTTTCAATATCCTCTTTCGTATACTGCCGGATATTTCCTCCCGCCTTCTTGGGAGCAATTATAGGAAACTCCTTCTCCCAATAGCGCAAAAGCGACTCGTTTACATCAAACATTTCCGCCACTTCACGAATAGAATAATATAATTTCAAATTTTTATCGCTCTTCAAAGCCATGTCCTTTCTGTTTAGTCTGTAATATTAATCGAATACCTTACCGTGGTTGGCAGCAATCTGAATCATCTTGTCGTAATCATCCGCATCCAAATCCATGAAGTAATAGTTCACCGGATTCATAATCTGCCCTTTCAGATGCACTTCGTAGTGTAAATGCGGTCCGGTACTCTTTCCCGTACTTCCTACCTTGCCAATAGTTTCTCCACGCACTACTTTCTGCCCTACCTTCACATCAATTTTACTCAAGTGAGCATATCGGGTGACATAACCGAAACCATGATTAATGACAATACAGTTGCCATACAATCCTTCCCAGCCTGCTTTCTGTACCGTACCGTTTCCAGTGGCATACACCGGTGTACCCACGTTTGCCGAAAAGTCCATGCCCGCATGAAACTTAACAGTCTTATAAATAGGGTCGATACGATTTCCATATCCCGAAGCCGTCTGCTTCAAATCCTTGTTGGCCACCGGCTGGATAGCAGGAATACATGCCAGCATATCATCCTGTTTCTTACACAACTCTACCACCTCGTCAAACGATTTCGACTGCATATAAATCTGACGTGAAAGCAAGTCCATCTTCTGAGTAGTATTCACTACCAGCTTGGCATTTGCCATATCCATCAAATCCTCGTAACGGTTCGTTTTACCGTAACTGGCCGAACGCAAGGCATCCGCCACGGGATCTGCCTGCATAATCACCCGGTACAGATTATCATCACGCTGCTGAAGCTGCTGCATCACACCAAGAGCCTCGTCCAGACGGGTAGATAAAATATGATATTGTGAAAGTAAGCGCGAATTTTCCACACGCAGGTCCTTTTCCGAAGGAGAACCGAAAATCAGCAACAGGATGATAAAACATCCTGCACCCAGTCCCATACCCACAAACAGACGCCGCAAATAGCTCATCGCCCGCTGGCGCATAGTGGGATAAATACGGTCGTATGTACGCGTTTTCGGATTATAAATATAATAGACTTTACGCATTCAAATCTAATTTTGAAAAATTTTAAGATGCAACATGTCAAGTTTTTGCATCAAACATACGGACAAAAATAATAAAACCGATTATCTTTGCAAATCAATTTTGAGAATATTAACTACAAGACATTATAAGCATTATGTTGACAGCAAACGAAATTCGCGACTCATTTGTAAAATTCTTTGAGTCGAAAGGACATCAGATTGTGCCTTCAGCACCGATGGTCATCAAAGACGACCCGACATTGATGTTCACCAATGCAGGTATGAACCAGTTTAAAGATATTATTCTGGGTAACCATCCTGCGAAATACAAACGTGTAACCGACTCACAGAAGTGCTTGCGTGTGAGTGGAAAACATAACGACCTGGAAGAAGTAGGTCACGATACATACCATCATACCATGTTCGAAATGCTGGGTAACTGGTCTTTCGGCGACTACTTCAAGAAAGAGGCTATCAGCTGGGCATACGAATACCTGGTAAGCGTACTGAAACTTGATCCGAAAGATCTGTATGTAACCGTATTCGAAGGAAGCCCGAGCGAAGGTATTTCCCGCGATGACGAAGCAGCAGGCTACTGGGGACAATTCTTCCCAGAAGATCACATCATCAACGGTAACAAACACGATAATTTCTGGGAAATGGGTGATACAGGTCCTTGCGGTCCTTGTTCAGAAATTCATATCGACTCGCGTTCGGCTGAAGAAAAGGCTGCCGTTCCGGGACGTGAATTGGTTAACAAAGATCATCCGCAGGTTATCGAAATCTGGAACCTGGTGTTCATGCAGTACAACCGTAAGGCTGACGGAACCCTGGAACCGCTTCCAGCAAAAGTTATCGATACCGGTATGGGATTCGAACGTCTGGTACGTACTTTGCAAGGCAAGACATCCAACTACGATACTGACGTTTTCCAGCCTATCATCAAGGCAATCGGCGATTTGTCTGGCAAGAAGTATGGCGACGATGAAAAGGTAGACGTAACTATGCGCGTAGTAGCCGACCATATCCGTACCATCGCCTTCTCTATCACCGACGGACAGTTGCCGTCTAATGCAAAGGCTGGTTACGTAATCCGCCGAATCCTGCGCCGTGCCGTTCGCTACGCTTACACTTTCCTCGGACAGAAACAAGCATTCATGTATAAGCTGCTTCCTGTACTGATTGAAAATATGGGTGGTGCTTATCCTGAACTGAAAGCACAGCAGGCATTGATCGAGAAAGTTATGAAGGAAGAAGAAGAATCATTCCTCCGTACACTGGAAACAGGTATCCGTCTGCTCGACAAGACAATGGCTGAAACTAAAGCTGCCGGTAAGACTGAAATCAGCGGTGTAGACGCATTTACACTGTATGATACATTCGGGTTCCCATTCGACCTGACTGAACTTATCTTGCGTGAAAATGGTCTGACTGCCGACGTAAAAGGCTTTGAAGCCGAAATGCAGAAACAGAAAGAACGCGCACGTAATGCTGCTGCCGTAGAAACAGGCGACTGGGTTACACTGAAAGAAGGAGAAACAACTTTCGTAGGTTACGACTATACTGAATACGAAACAAGCATCCTGCGTTACCGTCAGATTAAACAGAAGAATCAGACACTTTACCAGATTGTATTGAGCGATACTCCGTTCTATGCAGAAAGTGGTGGTCAGATAGGTGATACCGGTGTATTGGTAAGCGAATTCGAAACTATCGATATCATCGATACCAAGAAGGAAAACAATCTTCCTATCCATATAGCAAAGAAACTTCCGGAACATCTGGAAGCTCCGATGATGGCATGTGTAGATACAGACAAACGTGCAGCTTGTGCAGCCAACCACTCTTGTACACACTTGCTGGACGAAGCATTGCGTCAGGTACTGGGTACTCACGTAGAACAGAAGGGTTCTCTTGTTACTCCTGACTCTTTGCGTTTCGACTTCTCTCACTTCCAGAAAGTAACTCCGGAACAGATTCGCGAAGTAGAACATCTGGTTAATGCTAAAATCCGCGAAAACGTTCCTTTGACTGAATACCGTAACCTGCCTATCGAAAAGGCAAAAGAACTGGGTGCAATCGCTTTGTTCGGCGAAAAGTACGGCGATGAAGTACGTGTCGTACAGTTCGGTTCATCTATCGAATTCTGTGGTGGTACTCACGTATCGGCAACTGGAAAGATCGGTATGGTGAAGATTATCTCAGAAAGCTCTGTTGCTGCCGGTATACGCCGTATCGAAGCTGTTACAGGTGCGAAGGTTGAAGAAATGTTCGATACTGTACAAGATGCTATCAACGATCTGAAAGCTTTGTTCAACAACGCTCCCGACCTGAAAGCCGCTATCTCGAAATACATCGAAGAAAATGCCAGTCTGAAGAAACAGATGGAAGAATTCATGAAGGAAAAAGAAGCTGCTGTAAAGAACAAGCTGATTGAAGGTGCAAAAGAAATCAACGGTGTGAAAGTTATTCAGGCTGTTCTTCCGATGCCAGCTGACGCAGTCAAGAATATTGCCTTCCAGTTGAAAGGACAGTTCCCTGAAAACTTGTTCGTAGTAATTGGTAGCGTATTCGAAAACAAGCCGTTGCTTACTGTTACCATGAGCGACGATCAGGTGAAGGCCGGACTGAATGCCGGACAACTGGTTCGCGAAGCTGCCAAACTGATCCAAGGTGGTGGTGGTGGTCAGCCTCACTTTGCAACTGCCGGCGGTAAGAATCCTGACGGACTTAGTGCAGCAGTCGACAAGATTGTAAGCCTGGCTGGCTTCTGATTGTAAATTACAAGAATAAAATACAAAAAGGTTCTATCATTTTCCCGCTATGGGGTGATAGAACCTTTTTTATTACAGATTAGGATGGTTAGCGTACAAATCAATTATTGCAGTCTGACAAGAATCTTCAATCCAAAGATAGAGTATTGATGAACAAGCAATTATCCTACAGAATTCAGCTATGCAGGTTATCTACAGGAACAATGCTGATAAGCTCATATTCATATATGTTTATCGGACACTTATCTAAACCAATAGCTCTTCTTTCTTGAATTGGAATTCCGGCCTCTACCTTTTCTTCTTTCCGAACGTGTTTCTCTTATCCTACAAATCCAGATAAGTCTTCAGTGCCTTTATATATTCTTCCATCGCTTTTCTGCCTGTTTCTGTAATCCGGCACGATGTACGAGTCTTTTTTCCGACAAACTCTTTCTCTACCTGAATGTATCCCGCCTTGCTCAGTTTATCCAGTTGCACACTGAGATTACCGGCAGTAGATTCAGTCTTCTCTTTCAAGTACACAAAGTCGGCCTCATCTACCGATAATAGGATAGACATAATCGCCAGACGCAGTTGCGAGTGTATCAACGGATCTAGTTCAGCAAGCATAAGCAGCGGCTTTTTTATTCAACAAATGTCCTGGTATCACCATCATAAGCAAGAAAGGAAAACCGAAATATAGATTCCATTCCGGAGCCACTCTACCGCCATTTGTCAGTACCATCAGCATATAGACAGCAACCAAAAAGGCAACAAGAGGTGAATACACCAGGGCTGGAACCCGAACAATCAGACCGGTAATCGAAGTTCCTATACCCGCATATAGCAAACACAGCGGAAGCATCAAGCCAAAATTGCACGAACCAATCACCATACCTATCAGTAGCATAGCCACAACAGTCAGTCCGAACAACGATCCTACGATGCACCAGGTATGAGCAAGCATCTTATCCATATGTGTTACCACAGAAGGTTTCTTACGAACCTGAAGTACTTTCATAACAATGGCAGGAATAAACATCAAAAACCACAAGGCGTTCCACAACGGTCTGCCTGTGATATACACGGCTGCATATACAACTACAGAAAGCGCTACTGCAGCATATCCATAAATCAGAAAAACATTGCCACTACCCCGTTCCAAATTTTCTTTCGTCATTTGAATCATCTGGGAAATCAGTTCCAGACTTTCTTTTTCTGTAAACATCTTCTTTTCTTCCATACTCCTTACATTTTTAAAAGATAAAACAGTTTATTTTATAAACCACCACTGCAAAAAAAATAGAAATCCGCGCGTTTATTCCTATTTTCTATCACATTACAAATGTAAAGTAGTCTATTTTATAAACCAAATATTCTGTAGTTTTTTTCTGAAAAAAGTAAATTTCCTACCAAGTCAATTGTAATAAAACCCAAGTATCCATGAAGATTTTGCTGTGATCAACGCATAATAAAACATTGCTGTCCGACAAAACATTTTCGAAAGCTCATAGTCGCTTGTAATATAGCAGTTGGTTTATTCATTGATACAACAGAGTTTTTAAAGCCTTAAATACGACTGAGAATCAACCTATTGATGAAATTTATCATACACTGATAACAATAAAAAGACTCTTCCCAAAGGCTTTTAAAAAAGACCTTCAGAAAGAGTTTCTATAATATCAGCAATTTCTGCCCAAAATATCTCGATGTTTTTTTATTTTCTGTACGAAAGTTCAGCAAGTTCGTACAAAAATTTTCAGAGAAATTATGTACTCCGTCGCAAGCCCAGCAATCAAAGATTACCGAAATATGTATCGAGCAACTTTTTCGCAGCCGAGAACGAAGTAGCCTTTCCCTGCAATACCTCCTGTTCCTGAGCTGTAAGCATCGAAGCGATAGCCGGATTGTTGTAGAAACTATCACGCAAATGTTCGTTTATCGTTTCGTACATCCAGTATTTAGCCTGTTCGTTGCGGCGGTAATCAAAGTATCCGTTCTTCTTCACAAAGTCGATATAACTGTACACCATGTCCCAGATCTCCTTGATTCCGATACCATAAAAACCTGAATATGTCAGCACCTGTGGTGTCCATCCCGATTCAGGAGCCGGAAACAGATGCAGTGCATTGCGGAAATGAGCAGCAGCCAGCTTTGCCTTCTCGATGTTATTACCATCAGCCTTGTTGATGATGATACCGTCTGCCATCTCCATTATACCACGCTTGATACCTTGCAGTTCATCTCCTGTTCCGGCAAGCTGTATCAGCAGGAAGAAATCCACCATCGAATGAACGGCTGTTTCGCTCTGTCCTACTCCCACTGTTTCGACAAAAATTTTATCGAAACCTGCTGCTTCGCACAAGATAATCGTTTCACGGGTTTTACGGGCTACACCACCCAGCGAACCGGCAGAAGGGCTGGGGCGGATAAAGGAATCTGGATGAACGGAAAGTTTTTCCATACGGGTTTTATCTCCCAAAATACTTCCTTTCGAACGCTCACTGCTCGGGTCGATAGCCAGTACAGCCAGCTTACCTCCACGTTCCAGTACATGCAGGCCGAATACATCAATCGACGTACTCTTCCCCGCTCCGGGAACACCACTGATACCCACACGGATAGAATTGCCTGAATACGGCAGACATTTTTCGATAACCTCCTGTGCGACTGCCTGATGCTCGGGTTTCACACTCTCTACCAGCGTGACAGCCTGACTAAGTACGGTTACATCGCCTTTTACGATACCTTCCACGTACTCGCCTACGGTAAACTGACGGCGCTTGGGTTTCTTTCTCAGGTTCAAATAAGGATTTATACTGGAGGGTTGTTCGATACCCTTGTTAACAGTCAATCCCTTGTACTCCTCACTGTTCTCAGGGTGTTCCATAGTCTTAGTATTTTAAGTTGATAATAATAGCCTTACGAGAGATCTTAAGGCTGTACGATTTTTGCCTTTACCCGAATGGTAACCGACGGTTTATTCGGGTCGTTGGTAATCATCAGTACACGGGGAGTACCTTTCACACGCGAAAGATTCTCACCAAGTACGGTAATCTTCAGCTTGGCAGATTCACCCGGCTTCAATACCGTTTTCTTCAAATTGACGGCTAGAGCGATGTTGAACACCTGCATATCCTGAATAACCAAATCGGTCTTTCCCGTATTGGTAATGATGACATTCTGTGATTTTTTCTGTTTCGGTTTCAGCGGAGGGAACTCCAACTGTGTAGTAGAAAGCGAAATCTGCGGAGGATTGTTCTTCTGCTGTTCGGTCAGTCCGGAGAAATCCGGCAACAAGACTGTCGATACAGGTATTTCGTTGTCGCTTCCCACTTTATCGCCCGGATAGCGTGACAGATACACCGATGTACGGGTAATACCGAACTTTGGAAGTTTTTCCGTATCGAGCGTAACGATAATCTTACCGTTCTTACCTCTTCCCAGCACTTCGGGAACTGCCTTTGCACTCAGATAAGGAGGCAGATGCATCAGCACCGGAGAATAAGCTTTATTGGATGTATTGGCAACCAGAATACTAAATTCAGGATGGTCGCCTTTATTGACATCTTTAAATTCTATTTCATCTTTGTCCAGACGGATTGCACCAAACCCGAAAGGATGGGTAAACGAATAATTTCTGGCGTCGGCTGTTACTTCACCATTAAATTCCAGATAAATAGGACGATAAGAAGCGTTGCAGTAAATACCGACTTCTTTATAGAAATGTCCGATAGCCTCTGCGTCGAAAACGGCTGTTACCGTACCTTTTCCACCGGCAGGTATCGGAGACTTAGTCCAGTCGACCTCCGTACAGCCGCAGGAAGAAGTTACTTTCGAAATAACCAGCGGTTTGTCACCCGTATTCGTGAAATTATAAGTAATGGTCACCGGATTGCGCCAAAGCACATATCCCAACTCCTGCACATTCTTGTCGAATGTTATTTTCGGCTGTGCCTGAGCAACCAAAACTACGGCAAACAATATATTGAATAGAAATAAAATGCGTTTCATCTTTCAGTGTGTTACTTGTTTAGAGTGAACAAAGATAAAGAGAAAATCAAAGACGAACAAAGGTTGGTGGTGAATTAATATAAATTTGCCGATACAGCGGTAAAAAGAAATACAGGCTGATGCAGATTTTTCCAGTATGGAAAATACATCAGCCTGTACTGTTTTCTAATGAATTATTCTACTGTCAGAGATTGTCCTCCTGTGTGTCCGCTGAACTCGGGAGCATAAACCGACTGGATGGTTGCCACACCAGCCTGATAATTTCCCGCACGGTCTAAATAAACTTCATACTCCAGCGTATATGTACCCTTCGGCATCCGGTCGATAAAGAGTTCGGTCGAAGCATCCCGGTTCACCTGATAATATCCCAGACCGTTGTTCCAATGATAGCCGGACAACTGGTTTTCCGGTTCCATACATGCCGCACGCTCATCCTTTATCCGGATAAAGTCCATGTCGCGATCGGCCTTTACCGTCAGTCGTACAGTCAGTTTATCTCCAGCATGCAAGGCAGTCTTCCGCGAAACCTGCTTACCGTCGAGCCAATACTCACGTACTATTGAAACGCCGTTACCTTTTGCCGGAAGTACCTTATCCATATCCTCCAGATACTGCGCATATACAGCTCCCCAGCCTATACCGGTTCCCGACTTCGAAACGACAACACGTTCCACACGAGTATCCGTTCCGGTCAGCGTCTTTCGGGTATATCCTAAAGCATCGTCCGGAGTACGTACCTCGATATTACCGGCTACTGCCTTCATCTTTCCATTCACCTGTAACTGCTTACCGGAGCCATTCAAGAAAGCATACACCGCATCTGCTGTTGCAATACCGCTTTCCCATACCTGAACCTGCTTCTGTTTGAGCAGCCAAAGCTTCATACCGGCCAGCATATCCGCATCGGGAGCAATCTGCCGGATAGCCTCCATAGCAGCCACCTGTGCAGGGATTCTGTAATTGCTCCATGAATAAGGTGCTTTCGGTGTATCGAAATAGACTCCCAGTTGCGGCGTGCTTACCGTATACTCCTTAACAGACTGAACCAGTTCCTGAGCCTGACGCTTTCTGCCATCAGCCTGCATAATGAGAGCAATCATCGCCTTCTCACCGATAGAATACTCAGCCGAACGGTTTTCCAGCTTATCCGTCATATAGGCGTTTATCTGTTTATCTGCCAACGAAGCAGCCTGCCCGTCGAGGGCACAAACATACAGATAGTGTACCACCTGCCCGTTGGGAACAAGGTTTTTCGCACCTTCCTTTTCCGCCTTCTTCATCATTTCATAATCTTCTTTCACTGCGTTCTGCAAATAGCGCAAAGCCTGTGTATACATCGGAGCAACCTTTCCGTCGAGCGTCACGTTCATGTGTTGCAAACGTGCCAGCATCTCCACAATCTGCGTTGTAATATACCGGCTACCTGTCATACCCTTATACCAGCTCCATGAGCCATCGGAAAGTTGCAGTTCTTGCAAACGTTCTACCGAAGTACGCAGGCGGTTGTCCATCGAATTCAGATCGAACAACAAGGCTATACGCCGTTTCTGCTCACCTTCCTCAATTGCTTCGGAAAGCCATGGAGTTTCTTCCAGCAACAGATTCTTCAAATCCTGATTGCGTTCGAGATTACTCAAAAGCGTTTCTTTACTTCCTCCCTGAGCAATCCAGGTATCAAACACCTGTTTGATGCGGGGATTTGCCTTCACAATAGCCTCAGCAAGTGAATTGGCATAATAGGCAGTTGCCCACGACAATGCATCTTCTTCTGCCGGATTGCCGATAACAGGCAACGCCTGAACAGCATACCAGTCGGGATTTGCAGTCAGCTCCACTGTCAGCCGTCGTTCGGTAGCCGTTTTGCTCTGCTTGTTGAACAAGTCTTCGGTTCCGACTTCCGTCATGCTTTCTCCACTCAATTGGACAGGAATGGTTTCCGTCATCCACTGCTTGTCGGTCAGTACCGGCAAGTAATGCTGTTCGCCGTCGCTATATTCTCCAGCCTCGGCCGTAATCCGGCATACCACTATATCATATTTATCAGGAATCTGGCAGTCAAACCGTACGACTCCCGTTGTTCCTTCTGCCACACTGAACGGTTGCTGATAATCGTAAACCACTTCTTCTGTCACCGGATCGTATAATTTGATACCGGCATTCCCTTCAATCTTGTCCATCGACAGATTGACCAGCGAAGCAGCAATAACGGTTCGGTCACCTTTGCGGACGAAGCGCGGCATATTAGGTTGCACCATAAATGGCTTGCTCGTCTTCACGGTCTGCGTCAGCATGCCGTAATCGACATCCTGTGTATGCGCCAGTCCTGTGAACTTCCATTCGGTCAATGCATCCGGTACGGTAAAGACGATACTTACCCTACCCAGTGAATCAGTCCGCAAATTCGGATAGAAAAAGGCTGTTTCGGCAAAGTTCTCACGCACCGGAATCATCGTTTCTTTACCATCTGTTCCTTCGACAGCTGCATCATTTTCTACAATCTGCAAGACTTCTTCTACACCAGCACTGCCGCTTTCTTTTTTAAAGCCAGACGATACAATATCCGGAGAGGCGACTACCGCCGATTCCTCAACAGTCATGACAGGCTGATATTTCACCTCTACGGCATTTCCGGCATCGTGTTTCGCCAGAATACGGGTTGATGTGCCAGCCAGATTGATGCCTCGCATATAAACATTTCCGGAAAAGACCAGCAAAGAACTATACTCACCATTCAGCAGATTCAGTCCGGTGTATGTCCTTACGTATGGAAAACCTGCAAACATGCCGATTCCCTGGTTTGCCGACAACATACCTGCATAAATCCATGGAACAGGGCGAGAGAACCACAGATTAAAACGCCAGTCGTGCTGATACAGCTTATCGAGCGAAGCATCGTAAAGGGATGCCATCACATTAGCTTTCACCGGATTTCCGGCCGCATCTGTAATATGCATGCTCCATTCTTCCTTATTGCCCGGCTGCAACTTATCTCTGAAAGTTTCCCACTTCAATGTCAGTTTCTTTTCCGGTTCCGGCCGGATGATTGTCGCCTGCTTGCTATACAGGCTGCCGTTCCGCATGAAAGCAAAGTTTACGGTAATACCATCGCCATACACCTCCCGATACGGATAACTGAATTTCTTGATTTCATCATTCAGTGTCAATCGCTGAGAATCGATCCGTTTGCTTCCACTGTACACATCGACCAGCAGATACACATTCTTTTCACTGGTTCCCACATACAAGGTTGCCGGAGCCGATTCGTTAAACTCGGTTCCATCCTGATAGAACCAGTCGACAGCAGGATACGGGAGTCGTGTATCCAGACGCGAGAACAATGTAAAATCTTGCTCTGCCGTACATACTCGTCCCTGCGCATCCGTTGCAGAAATTTCAATGCGATATCTGCCCGAAGGCAATGCAAGCAATTCGGAAGGAACAAACGAACGTTGAGCTTCCGCCTTGCCTTCCAGTTGCAATCCGGCTTTCTTGCCCGCTTTATCCAATGCAAACACACGGTAAGCGACCTCTGTCTGTACAGGAGTTCCATTCGGGTTCAATGCCATAAACTGCACCTTTTCCTGTTTCTCACGCATGACCATACCCGACAGTCCGCGTATCTGCAAGCCCAACGACTGCTTACCCACCGGAAGTGACAAGGTGTTTGTCTGTGTTTCAGCCGCTCCATCGGTTACCTCTGCCTGTACTTCATATACATAATAACGGTGCTCCAGCATATCCCTTCCGGTTGTTTCCGGGGCAGTAAGCACCACACGGACACTAAAATTTCCATCAGCATCCGTCTGCACCTCACCGTTATCCAACTCTACCTTATTCATACCTCCCATACGGAACCACATATATTCCGAACGGGATATCGTATATTTTACCTTTGCCATACGGACTGGTGCTCCGGCAAATGTCTTTGCTTCTCCTTTCACCACAATGGAATCGCCCATATTATATGTGTCTTCGTACGGAGTAAAGACCACATCAAAAGTAGGACGCTTGTATTCCTCTACCTTGATAATGGCAGAAGCTCCATCCATCGACACATAATAAGTACCGGGAAGCAGGTTCTGTGGCAGCACAAATTCACCCGACAATACGCCAAAGTCGTCTGTCGATACGGTATATTCGGCTACATTACGCTCGGAAGAATACAGTTTCAGAGAACTTTTTTCGCCCTTTATCACACGAAGAGAATCACCGTTCTGTTCGTAAACCATACCGGAAACATATACTTTCTGTCCCGGACGATACAACGAACGGTCGGTAAACAGATTTACCTTCTTCTTCCATCCCTGCACTGTTTCTCTGACAAACGAAGCATTTCCTCCTATACTTGAAATAGCAGTGAAATCATTTCCTGCCATACGGACATTGTAATAAATCCTGCCCGAACGGGGAACATCTACCGTAACACTGCCTTTACCATCGGTCTTATATACCTGAAGCACATTGTATTCATTTCCGTTCGACCGATACGTAACCACTTCTGCACCCGGAACTGGTCTGCCCGTCAGTTTATCTACAGCAACAAGCTCCTTGCGTCCCTCTGACACAGGAATACTGATGCACTGATAAGGAGAAACAAACAACAACGAATAATCAATACCTTTCGCACTCCCTTGAGGAATTTGCTTTAACATGTAAATTCCCGCTTCGGGCAATGTATAATGCAATACCGTATCACGCTTTTCGTAATCGGGGGTAGAAGGCAAAGCGTAGTAACATGAAGCCACTTTTGTACCGTAATTCTGTATCAACGTTTCTTCCTTCAGATTGCCGCGAATCAATGAAGAAGCAGGAGATATATTCAGACGATACAATTCGAAAGACACTCCTTTCAGATTGGCATACGTCAGGTTCATATCCGCCTCATAGTTGGGATATACAAAAGGAATATTCATTGAAAGATACGGACTGGAAGCAAAATCAATGTATGAACGCAACTGAGACACCCATTCGTGCTTAGGATATTTTTCAATTCCTTCTCGTGCCGCCTCAACCGACTTAAGCAGTTCATTGTTCATACGATAGACATAGGCCAGCTTTACATATACATCGGCACAGACAGGCAGATCCTTGTATTCTTCTGCCAGCTTACGCAATTCCTCCGCTACCTGCTCCGGTGTCAGCGCTTCACGTACGATGCTACTTCCCGCCCCTTCCCAGCAGTACAACAAACGGGCTTCCTTAGTCAGTAAAGCTGCCTGACGGTTGCTTTCACCGTAGAAAGCAATCAGTCCGTCGTACAGTGACAATGCTTCCGACACACATTTCAGTCTGTCGGAATTAAAACGATAAACAGACAAACGTTCAATTGCCTGCCGGGAAAGCAAGTCGAACATATTATCATCCAGATACTTTTCACTCAGCTCGCCGGAAGTTGTCATCGGACGGAAATCCTTGGCAGAAGCCTTACCCAGTACCTCTCTGTCTTTCAGCGAAAGACGGAAATACCGTATCGCATCATCTTCCGTGCCCAACTGCTGATTATCCAGTATCAGGCTACCCATTACATGATTCAGTGCGGCACACCCCACCCTATCTGTTTCGCTTTCTGCCCATTTCCGGATACCATCGTACTCTGCCTGTGCACTGTCCGGAGTAAGCTGGATGCGTGATTCAGCACGCACAATATAGGCCTTCATCATCTGAGGGATGTTCTTTTCACTTTTCGCTTTAGTGTATATTTTATCAACTACACCAATAACCGTTTTCGGCAAGTCCTTCTTTTGGGCTGCTTCTACTTCTTTCCAAAGTTCATTATAACTCTGTGCCTGCAATACAGATGGAAACAAACTGAAAAACAGTATCAGCCAGCTCATCAAATGTACTTTCTTCATATCGCATATAGTTTGGTTTCACATAACATTGTTCTATAAAGAAAAGAAATTTTCACTTAAATGCTGCACAGATTTTAATTAAATTATCTGAAAGACTAAGTAAGTTACCATAAAAGACATTGAAACCTTATCCCAAAACATGCTGATGTTTCTTCTAAAAGATGCTCATGTTTTCCCCAAAAAATGCTGATGCTTTACAGAACTTCTGCCCGTATTTTTCAAAAAAAATCCTTCGCGCTCCTGTATTTCCAAAGAAATTCCAAGAAGCGCAAAGGATTATGAAGGCATCCTTTAACGGGCTGTGGTACAAAATTTTCTGTCGTATCCGACACTATCAACGGGGTGCTTAAACCTTTCTGTCATTACATTTTCATAAGCATATCAGTTTGCCTTCCAAATTATATAGAGATTGTGTACTGTGTTGATTTTCAATTAAATTAAACGATATTCATCATATACACCCCAACAAATAAAAAGCGCCCACCTTATATATATTCACATCTATTGTTTCATATCTTATATCCGATTATAAACCTTCATTCAGATAGACTTCCAGATTGGTATATCCTTCACGACTTAACGTTACTGCTGATCCATCTGCCGGATTCTCGGAATCCAATCCGTGTTTTCTTTCCCACACATCGGGCATACCGTCACCATCAGTATCCAGAAGAGCCTGCAAATCGGTATTTCCGTCGGAAAGGTCCACCCATGGTGATGAAGCTCCTTCAGGCATGACATCCTCGGGCAAGTCGATTATGCCAGGCGAACTGGCAGCCTTTTTATCAATGCTTCCCATATAAGTCGCCGTACCGGTACGAGTTTCTCTTACAATCCGCTCATCGATTTCATCTCTCCATTTGGAACATCCGGCTGAAGCCAGCACTTTCTCGAAGGCTTCGGCAGCTGTATGTGTGGTAACAATACCTGCTTCCAATGGAGCTTTCAGCCGTATCGTATCGCGTGTGACGGAAGAAAAGTATCCGTCGGCACTTGCCGTATCAAGCTGTTCGTATATACCTTTCGTCCAGTTATCGGCTGAAACTTCGGGAAAGCCTTCTACTACATTACCGTCCACATAAAACTTTCCCCACACATGCAGCATGGGATGCCAGATGTTGGGCTCCCCTTTCTTGTTATAACAATATTTTTTAGAACGCACACCGACAGAAGCAATCCGATAACGCACCTTATTATGAGGTGTAGCAGGACCGGGTTTATAATAATTATTCACGATATTGACTTTCATTCCTTCGCCTCCATAGCAGCCATTGCCAGCCCAGTTGTAGTACACATTGTTACGGATATCCACATACTCTCTGGTCTGTGTTCCCGGACGAGGTCCCATACGCGGAACTCTACTCACATGATGTGCCATGAGATTATGATGGAACGAGGCATGATCTCCTCCTACTATACCGCCATATCCGTGCGCTCCCTTGGCATGCCCTCCGTTATTCAGACTTTCTGAGATGATACACCATTGTACGGTAGTATTCTCATTTCCATATACAGAGCAAGTTTCGTCTACCGACCAGCTGATGGAGCAATGGTCTACTATGATATTGCGATGATCGGTAGCTCCAAGTCCGTCGGGTTCTCCCTTGTTTTCGTTGCCAACCCGAAAGCGTACATAACGGATTATAACATCGTCTGCCTTGATAGTTACCGGATAACGTGCAATACATACTCCACGTCCCGGAGCTGTCTGTCCGGCAATGGTCAGGCTATCGTTCACTATTTGCAAGGGACGGTTCAGAAAAATGTTACCCGAAACATCGAACACCACGGTACGTGCCCCTTTCTTATTTACAGCATATCGGAGAGTTCCTTCCTGCTCTCCATCTTCGAGTGTGGTAACATGATATACCTTACCCCCTCTTCCTCCGACAGTGTATCTTCCGAATCCTTCAGCTCCCGGAAAAGCCGGAAGAGCAGTTCCACCGTCAGCTGCAATCATCGTTCCAGTTGGGAAAAACAATAATAAGATTAATAAAAATAACGGATGCTTCATAACTATCAGATTTTATTCCTGCTGTTTTCGATAACGCAAAAATAAGATACCCCTGAAGAAAAGACGTGCATTATTTAAGTAAACAATGTATACTATTTAGGCAAACCGGCGATATGAATAAATATTGCATGACATACGGACTATTTTTCAAGACAAAGCAATGGCGCCATCAGCAGCCGGACGATAAATCGTACAGCAACCAATAACGCCATGCCTTAATCAACAACTATTTCCAGAAATTACTGCTGTTGTTTCTTTATAATATCCTGCACCAGACTATGCAGATACATTTCAAGATTTGTATATTTTCCAGCCGGATCGAGTGTATTCGCATTACCGTCATCCGGATTATTGGCATCGAGCCCGTATGCCGTTTCAAAAGCATCAGGCATACCGTCGCCGTCTGTATCGGTCACATCACGCGAGGTATCTTTCGCAAGTTCCGGATAAGGATTGTCACCCAGTTCGGACAATGCCTGCAATACATCTTCAGGTTCGTTGATGTATCCAGGCTTATTTCCTGAAGCCGTACACGTAGCTTTTCCTTCTTTGACATCCGAAAGGACAAGCTCGTCGATTGCATCCCGATAATTGCAGGCTCCAGCATAGTTCAATACCGCCTGATAAGCTTCCTGTGCCGAATGCTCGGTTGTCATTACCGGATCGACTACCGGCGACTCCTTACGGATAGCCTTCATGGTTTCTTCAGTCCACAGATTATCTACCTTACTGCCGTTTTCCTGCTGTGCGTAAATACCTTTTGTCCAGTTGTCTGCCGTAACATCATCGTGTCCTTCCACCACGTTTCCCGTTACATAGAAAGTTCCCCATTTATGCAAGGAAGGATACCAGTCGTTGTAAGAACCATCGTCTTCAGTCACATAATCGAGAGTACGAACACCAATCTTGGCTATACGGTAACGGATACGGTCTGTTTCCTTACCCGAATTAGTAGCCGGTCCCGGTTTATAATAATTGTCTACAATATTTATATTCTGATTTTCGGCTCCGTAACAGCCCTCTCCTGCCCAGTTATAAAATACATTATTCCGGATATCGACATACTCATTAAGCTGTGTGCTGGGGCGCGGGCCCAGACGAGGAACACGGCTTTCGCAATGTGCTATCAGGTTATGGTGATAGGAAGCTTTGTTTCCACCCCAGTTTCCTCCGTAGCAATGTGTACCCTTGCCATGAACCGATACACGAAGTGCCTGAGCTGCGATGCACCACTGCACGGTAGAGTTCTCCATACCGTACACCGAGAAACATTCATCCACACTCCAGCTCACTGAACAATGGTCTATGATAATATTCTTTTTATCCATACCTCCCAGTCCGTCGGGTTCTTTTCCACTGTCATCTCCGGGACGGAAACGAAGGAAACGGATGATAACTTCATTCGAATTGATGACAAAAGCATAATCGGCAAGACAAATACCTCCCGGAGAAGTCTGTCCGGCAATAGTCAGATTATCGTTATTGGTTTTTAAGTCGGCTTTCAGATGAATGGTTCCTGCGACATCAAACACAACAGTCTTTGCACCTTTCTGTTTCAATACCCAGCGTAATGTTCCCTCTGCCGGATTGTTGGCATCGTCGTCCAGACTGGTCACGTGATAAACCTTTCCTCCTCGTCCACCTACGGTATTCTTTCCATACCCTTCTGCACCCGGAAATGCAGCAAACTCTACCGGATCCATCTGCAAAGGTCCATCAGGATTATCTTCACCTCCTGGTTCCTCGGTTTCTCCACTCTCTGTACCTCCACCAGCTGGCTGTTCTGGTGTATCATCCGAACATGCTGTTCCTCCCAAAGCAGCAAGCAGACATGCACTGAAGAGGATTCTTTTAAAATTTCTGTTCATAATATTAAATGTTAAGTAATTTAGGACTTGTTTCGGAAGCAAATTTAGGGAAAGGCGAGTATACGGAGTTGCACAAATTGATTTATGATGTACAAACATTAGTCAATCGTACATAAATATACCTTGCAGAGAAATTGTACAACGAATTGCATAAATACTATACAAGGCTTTCTGGTATACGGGCTATTTTTGTGAACAACACTCAAAATTGTATCTTATGCATATCCTGAAAACTTCAATTTTAAGCGGTTTACTGCTGACAGCCGCTGCATGTATATCCTGCCAGACATCAGAACCGTGTTCATGGAAGGAGATGGAAAAGGTGTACAACCAGATTTCTCCTCCAACTTTTCCCGACAAGACGTATGTGATAACCGATTATTACAACGGAAAAGATTCACTATACACCGATGCGATTAATCGGGCCATCGAAGCCTGCTCTTCACAAGGAGGAGGAACCGTACTCGTTCCCGACGGCGAGTTTCTCACGGCTCCTATCCGCCTGAAATCGAACGTCAACCTTCACCTGTCGGACAGTACCATTCTGAAATTTACAACCGACTACAATCTGTTCGAAACCGTACTTACACGTATAGAAGGCATCGACTGCCATAACATATCTCCGCTGATTTATGCATACGGAGAAAACAATATTGCCATTACCGGAAAGGGGAAACTAGACGGACAGGCTAGTACAGACAACTGGTTTGCAGAACAGCGCATCCGTGGCATTAAGGCAGAAAACGGAGAAACGGTCAACGAAAAGACCCTGCTGTACCAGATGAAAGCAGATTCTATCCCCGTAAAAGAACGCGTCTTTGAAAAAGCGAACGGCATCCGCCCGCAGTTCATCAATTTATATAAATGCAAGAACATTCTGCTGGAAGGATTCACCATCAACCGTTCTCCGTTCTGGCTTATCCATCCGCTGCTGTCGGAAAACGTAACCATAAAAGGTGTGAAAATGCAAAGCCACGGTCCGAACAATGACGGATGCGATCCGGAATCGTGCGAAAACGTGCTGATAGAAGACTGCGACTTTGACACGGGCGACGACTGCATAGCCATAAAATCGGGACGCGATGAAGACGGTCGTTACTGGAACATTCCCTGCAAAAACATCATCGTACGTGAATGCCGCATGAAGGACGGACATGCAGGAGTAGCCATAGGAAGCGAAATAACCGGAGGATGCCATAATGTATGGGTAGAGAACTGCCGGATGGACAGCCCCGAACTGGACCGTATTATCCGTATCAAGTCCAACCCTATGCGTGGTGGAAACGTAGCAAACGTCTTTGTACGGAATATCACCGTAGGCGAATGTAAACAATCTATTTTAGGAATAGAGCAAAAATACTGGCATGTAGACGAAGGTCCGTATCTGCCTCTCTTCGAGAATATCCACCTGGAAAATATAACCAGTAAGAAAAGCCAGTATGTGCTTCATCTTGACGGATTTGATGATAAATCTCAGATACGCAACATCTACCTGAAAGACTGCTCATTCGAAGGAGTAGAAAAGCCGGAAATCAACAAAGTAACAGGAGCTGAAAATATCCGTTTCGAAAATGTAACTGTAAACGGAGAACCATTCCACGAAATGTAATTATTTCGTGGAATGGTTTTCCTTATATTCCGTAGGCGTACATCCCATTGCAGCCTTGAATACACGACTGAAATACTGGGGAGAAGAAAATCCACACATATAGGCAACTTCCGATACCGTATATTCTCCCGACTCCAGTAACTGCACCGAACGTTTCACACGCATATCTTTCACAAAGTCAATCGGTGAAACACTCAGAATCGATTTTATCTTCCGATAGAACATCGAACGTCCCATTCCCATCGAGTCGGCAAGATCCTCTATCTTAAAGTCCGAATTATTCAGGTTATCTTCTACACTCTGTATGATATTCTTGATAAACTCTTCATCAAAATGAGTGATTTGCGGAAGTGAAGGCGACAGATCCTCCAGCCGGTGTTCCTGCTTTTCTTCAGTTGCCGTTACGGTCACCTCGTCCAGACTACGTCCTGCCAGCAGGAAGTCTTTCAGGTGAGTGCGCTGCAACAATACCGATTTCAGACGTGCACGTAAATAAGCAGAACTGAACGGCTTCGTAATATATCCGTCGGCACCATACTCCAGTCCCTTTATACGATCGTCCAGCGAAGCCTTTGCCGACAAGATAATAACCGGAATATGGCAGACATTATGATTTGTCTTGACAGCATTCAGCAGTTCAATACCATCCATTTCAGGCATCATGACATCACTAACCACTACATCGGGGATTTCTGCCAGAACTTTTTCCAGTCCGATTCGTCCGTTCGGAGCCTCCAGTACACGATATTCTTTCTGAAGGATATGAACAATGAAGTGACGCAGCTCATCATTATCTTCTACAACCAATATCGTTATATCCTTCTGATCTTCCAGTTCTTCGGGCATCTGAACTTCGGAAGAAACATCCCGGCTGCCGTCATCCAATATAAACTCTACATTCTGGTCATTGCGATAAGCCTCAGCCCTCAAAGGCAATGAAACAGTAAAAGTACTTCCTTGTCCCAACGCCGTATCAACTTCAATCTTGCCGTGCATCATCTCTACCAGATTGTGTACCAGCGAAAGTCCTATTCCTGTAGAAACCGCCGAGCGTTCGCTTCCAAATGTTTCAAAACGGTCGAACAGCTTGCTCAGCTTTCCGATATCGATGCCTTTTCCCTCATCTTTTACCCGAATCAGTACATTATCCGCCTGCATCTCGACGATAAGCGAAATAGATTTTCCCTTGGGAGTATATTTGAAAGCATTCGAAAGCAGATTGAACACCACCTTCTCTACCTTATCTACATCTGTATAAATCTTGATTTCTTCCTGAGGTGCGACAAAACGGAAATCTATCTCCGACTGATGTGCCATGCCTACGAAATCGGAGTATGCCTTGTGGCCCAAAGATACGATGTCGACCTGCTCTATATAAAGCTTCATCTTATTGTTCTGGATCTTACGGAAGTCGAGCAGCTGATTGATGAGCTGAAGCATACGTTCTGTATTACGCTTGGCCACCTGCATGTTCTCCAGTCCTTCGGGTGAAAGCTTTTCCTGTTCAAGTACTTCTTCAATCGGACCTTCGATAAGCGTAAGCGGAGTACGGAGTTCGTGCGATATATCGGTAAAGAAACGGAGTTTCATATTTGTAAGCTGTTTCTCGAAACCGATTTTTTTACGCAACCCCCATATATACACTACAATACCCGAAACCAGGGCCAAAGCCAGCAGAAACAAGATAACGTACAAGACCCATGCCCAACCTGTTTCCCAGAAAGTAGGTTTCACATGAATATGCAATACCTTGATATTATCCGACCATACTCCGTCGCTGTTGTTCGATTTCACTTCCAGATCAAAATCTCCTGCCGACAGATTTACAAGGCTTACCGAACGGTTCTTTCCGATATACGTCCATTCATCACTCAAATTCTTTATCCGATAAGCATATTCCAGATAAGCAGGCTTGGTAAAATCGAGTGCAGCAAACGAAACCGTAATGTTACGTTCATCGGGTTCCAGTGTCAGCGTATCGTTTACCAGTGAGTTTCTGACTGAGATTCCTCCTCGTTTCTGAATGTTGAAACTTGTAAAGGCTATGTTTGGTGCATAAGCAGTCTTTTTCAACTGTTCCAGATCGATGCGTAACGCTCCTTCATTGCAGCCTACATACATGTTACCCGAACGGTCTACCACCGGAGGTACTTCGGAAAGAATTAAATTGGAGTTGACATTAAAGTGGTCATACACTTCGAAATCAGGCTTTTCCGGAGAGAACTTACAGATAATATTCTCGAACATAATCCACAGTCTGCGTTTGTTATCCTCTACCATGGCAAAGGCTATGTCCGAAGGCAGACCGTTTTTCTTATTGTAATGGAAAAAGTCAATCTCGTCGGACAACAGTCCTCCCAGTTCCACCTGACTGATTCCTCCACAGAAGGTAGTAATGTATACTTCTCCGTCGGAAGTTTCCAGTATATGCATCACATCGTTATCACTCAAACTGTTCTCACGGTTCGGTTCACAGTAATTCAAGTAAAAATGAATATCCTCAGGATTGTCAAACTGCGAGGAGAACGAAATCAATCCGTCGGTCGTACCCACAAGTATCACATCATTCGACAACGGACAGACGCTGCGCACACGCATACATTTTCCGGAGGGATAATTTTTTTTCAGCTTGTTGGTAACATTTATAAAGTGCAGATTCTCCGGCTCACCTACGGCAAGATTCAAGCCACCCTCATATGTTCCTACCCAGATATGCCCGAAACGGTCTTGTGCTATAGAATAAACCGAATTACAGTTTATCCCGTCCAAATTGTTTTCCTCAATCTGATAGTGTTTAAAGACATACCCTTCTCCACGAGGTTTGCCTACAAACAACCCGTTACCGCGGCTTCCTATCCAGAAATTTCCACGGCTATCTTCAAAGAAAGAATAAATGTTAGCTCCAAACACCACCGAACCGTCTTTTACGATTCTGCCGTCAGGACTCAGGTTTCCGCAATATCCGAAATCTTTATCGTACACCTTCACCATTCCGTCCTTCGATGCCACCCAGATTCTTCCGCGCGAATCGATGTACAAGCCCCTGACCAATGCACTGGACGTGTTGAGATACTCAAAATTTGTATTCAGAAAAGCAATACGGTCAATTCCGCCTTCCTGAGCCATCCATACATTTTTATGATTGTCTATGTAATAAACCCGGTTGATACCTTCGTACATCGTTTTGGTAGCATCGTTCAACATATAGCTCTGTTGAAACACATGCTTTTTAGGATTGTAATACGAGAAAAAGCCATTATTAGAATACGCCCATATATGACCATACTCATCTTCATGGATAAAACAGGCTTCATCTTCACTTGCCTGTCGGCGGGGATAGTCCAGAAACTCAGCTTGCCGGCACTTCGGATCCAGCCTGACTATATGCTTGAGCTTGTTCTGTACCCATATATTCTTTTTCGAATCCTGAAAAATATAAACCGGCTGAAAATCCTCCTGAGTTTCGTCGAGTAACAATGAAACCGACTTTCCGTCTGCCGGATTATAAACCGCAAAGCTTCTCTTCATCAATATACCCAGCAATCCGTCGGAAAGAGGAAAAATCTGCCGGATATTTTCTGCCGGACGAGATAGACGTACGTCAGATAGTCCCTTTTCCGGAAGGTATTCCATCAGCTTGTTTCTACTATCTGCCACAAAAAATCGCTTGCCGACACTAGCGGTATATCGATAAGCATCATTTCCTTTCAGTGCGTTATTGCCATATACAAAATATCCTTTGTCTGTCAGCACCCACTCATTGCCCTGCATATCGAGTGAGACTGTGAACACGTATCGTTTGCGTTCCGCATCCGAATGGGCAGGCAAGTATACCAGCCCTCCCTTGTCTTTATACCTGAAACAATCGATACGCCACAAATCACCATTCGTACCTACAATCCACACCATTCCGTTTGGAAGGGTGATAATTTTCGAGGCAGCCGTACACAACTTTACCTCCGGATGATAGACAAATACATCCTCAAAACACTCCCGGCGTATATCGAACAGATACACCCTTCTGTCGTAACTCTGGCACACCAGCATCTGATTACCTCCGAGTTGCAGATTCACCAGACGGTTATACTGAAGCTTGACCTTGTCTGTAGGATATGTCTTATAGTTTTTAAAGGAATAGCCATCAAACTTTTCCAGTCCGTTCCAGGTAGCCATCCAGATGTAACCCTCATTGTCCTGCAAGACTCCCTGCACCGTATTCTGCGACATACCGTCCTTCACCGAATAGTGCTTCACATTGACAAGTCCTTGCGCTGCCATGTAACACAGGCTGCACACAGCATATATCACCGTTAGAAATAAACTTTTCCCCATACAAATTCATATCGTTTTAGATACGGCAAAGATATAAGAAAGTTTATAACTAAAAAAAATCCTGAAAAACAAATTTTCCCATTGCATCACGAAAGCTTTCTTCCGGACAAGTCCGGCAAAATATCAAGATAATGTATGGAAAACTACCCGACGTTTTTTTAAAACTTCATATAAAAACTTGCTGTATTTTCCTGACGTATGATATACTACCTGCCTAAACCTTACCGAAAACCTCGGCAAAGCTATTAAAAAGTGTGAAGTAAACGAGAAAACATCTGCAATCGGCATTTTTCGATGTAACGCAAGAAAGGGGGATTGCATTTTTTTATACCTTTGCTTCAGGTAAGTATGAATAATAATAAAAACAAGCATATCTACACAATGAAAAAACTGATTGCATTATTCTGCCTGCTGGCTTTCGTTATCGGAGCACAGGCACAGCGTAAGGTCAGCCTGCAAGATGTAGCACAAGGAACCTACCGTGCACAAAGCATCTACGGCATCAAACCAATGCTGGACGGAGAACATTACACGCAGATGAGTTCTGACAAAAAACGTATCGTGAAATACTCGTTCAAAACGGGCAAGGAAGTAGAAGCGATATTCGATGTTACTACGGCAAGAGATTGCCCCGTAAAGTCGTTCGACGATTATATCATGTCGCCCGACGAAAAGCTGATTCTGATTCAGACAGACACGAAACCCATCTACCGTCATTCGTTCACTGCCGAGTATTACATATACAACGTGAAAAACAACAAGATGGAACCGCTTTCTAAAAACGGTCCTCAGCAGGTTCCACTGTTTTCACCCGACGGCTTCCAGGTTGCTTTCGTACGCAACAACAATATTTTCCTTGTGAAGCTGCTTTTCGGCAACAGCGAATCGCAGGTTACAAAGGACGGTGAATACAATAAGGTACTGAACGGTATCCCCGACTGGGTATATGAAGAAGAGTTCTCTTTCAACCGCGCTTTCGACTTCAGTGCCGACAGCAAAATGATTGCCTATATCCGTTTCGACGAGAGTCAGGTTCCCATGTTCAGCTTCCCGTGGTACAAAGGTATGGCCCCCGAAAAGAGCCAGTATGCCACTTATCCGGGAGCTTACGAATACAAATACCCGAAAGCCGGCGAAATGAATTCGAAAGTCAGTGTACACACATACGATATCAAGAGCCACGTTACACGTAAAATGGATTTGCCGCTCGACGAAGACGGATACATTCCACGTATCAAGTTTACTTCCGATCCTGAAAAACTTGCCATCATGACACTGAACCGCCACCAGAACCGGTTCGACATCTATATGGCCAACCCGAGAAGCGCACTGTGCAAGCTTACTATACGCGACGAAGCCGAACAGTACATCAAGGAACAGGCTTATTCTGACATTGTTTTCTATCCGGAAAATATCGTAATGATGAGTGAACGCAACGGATACAATCACTTGTACTTGTATACTATCGGAGGAAACCTGATCAAACAAGTTACCAAAGGTAAGTTCGAAGTGAAGGATTTTCTGGGATGGGATAAGCCAACCAATACGTTCTACTATACCAGCAACGAGGAAAGTCCGTTGCGTACGGCTGTATACAAGACCGATGCCAAAGGAAAGACTATCAAACTTTCTACCCGCACGGGAACCAACTCGGCAATATTCAGTACCAACCTGTCGTATTATATCAATAACTTCTCTAATATCGACACTCCTACACTGATAACGATAAACAATAACAAGGGTAAGGAGCTGACTACACTATTGGACAACTCGAAACTGAAATCGGAAGTTGCTACACTGAACATGCCGAAAAAAGAGTTTTTCAGTTTCCGTACAACCGAAGGTGTAGAGCTGAACGGCTGGATGATGAAACCTGCCAACTTCGATCCAAGCAAGAAATATCCGGTCATCATGCACCAGTACAGCGGACCGGGTTCGCAGCAGGTACTCGACAGATGGGGCATCGGAAGCTTCAGTGATGGAGGCATGTTCGAAGCTTACATGTGCGACAAAGGTTTTGTCATGGTATGTGTCGACGGACGTGGTACAGGCGGACGCGGTGTAGACTTTGAAAAATGTACATACTGCTTCCTGGGAGTAAAAGAATCGCACGACCAGGTAGAAGCTGCCAAATATCTGTCCTCACTGCCTTACATCGACGGAAACCGCATTGGTATCTGGGGATGGAGCTTCGGAGGTTACAATACACTGATGTCGATGAGTGAAGGTACACCTGTATTCAAAGCTGGTGTGGCGATTGCAGCTCCAAGCGACTGGCGCTTCTACGATACAGTATATACTGAACGCTTCATGCGTACACCGAAGGAAAACGGCGACGGTTACAATGCCGGTTCGGCTATCCTCCGTGCTCCGAAACTGCATGGCGACCTGCTTCTGATACACGGAACAGCCGATGACAACGTGCACTACCAGAACTGCGCCGAATACAGTGAAGCACTGGTACAGGCAGGCATACAGTTTGACATGCAGGTATATACCAACCGCAATCACAGCATCTTCGGCGGCAACACACGCAATCATCTGATGAACCGTGTAGCCAACTTCTTTATCGAAAAGCTGAAATAAACTAATAATCATATATTGAGAGTCATGAGGAATTAAAAATTCTACTGCCGATACAAGGCGACGGTTTTTAATTCCTCATTTCTCATTCTTAGACTAATATACTATGGAACACGTAAAAAAGCCTGAATGGCTGAAAATAACTATCGGAACCAATGCACGCTATACCGATACAAAACGCATTGTCGATACGCATAAACTGCATACGATATGCAGCAGCGGCCGTTGTCCGAATCTGGGCGAATGCTGGGGAAAAGGAACGGCTACTTTCATGATAGGTGGTGCTATCTGTACCCGCTCATGCAAATTCTGTAACACCCTCAGCGGGAAACCGCTTCCGCTCGACACTCAGGAGCCTGAACGGGTAGCCGAATCGGTCCGTCTGATGAAACTGGATCATGCCGTTGTCACCTCGGTAGACCGCGACGATCTGCCTGATCTGGGAGCAGCTCACTGGGCTGCCACAATCAAAGCGATAAAAGAAGTCAATCCGAATACAACACTGGAAACACTCATCCCCGACTTTCAAGGTAGGGAAGAACTGATCCGCATGATAACCGACGCCCGTCCTGATATTATTTCACACAACATGGAAACCGTACGCCGCATCAGCCCGCTGGTAAGAAGCGTGGCAACCTACGACCGAAGTCTGGAGGTTATCCGCCAGATAGCCGAGAGTGGAATAACGGCCAAGTCGGGCATCATGGTAGGACTGGGAGAAACTCCTGAAGAAGTAGAACAGACCATGGACGACCTGCTGGCAAACGGCTGCCGCATTCTCACCATTGGACAATATCTCCAGCCGAGCCGGAAACATTATCCCGTTCATGAGTATGTCACACCCGAACAATTTGCCCGCTACAAGGAAACCGGAGAAAAGAAAGGATTTGCCACAGTAGAAAGCGGTCCGCTGGTACGTTCTTCCTATCATGCCGAAAAACACATCCGCTATAAGTGAACAATTCGGAAAAGAACCTTGTTACACCTATAAAAAAGACCACGGCAGATGATGAAACTTATATTAAAATACAGAAACAAGATAGTATCGCTCGGACTGTTGCCTATCATAGCAACACTGATATGTTTGCATTTTTTCCAAAATACAATAGTGCTGGGAATAGGTTTTATAGTCTGCCTCGGTCTGCTGTTATACGGCATTGTACGCCTGAAGGATCTGAATTTTTTCCTTCTGCTAGGTAGTATAGGCATAGGTTCCTGCTTCGTACTTCGCCTGTTTACAGGCTACAAATTTATTCCATACGGAAGCATTACTCCCATACTGGAGCTGTTGCTGCTCATTGTGGCATTCATCCATATCACAGCTCCCGAAATCTACAAGGAACTGCAAGAACGGCTGCATCTGAGAAACTGTTTCTCTTTTGTTCTGGAAGCAAAAACCATTGTAATACTTTCATCACTGCATCTTACTATCCTGCTTTTTGTAGACCATATCGAACATCTGTTTTTGGAAGAGGGTTCTTTCTTCCTGATGTACGGCATACCGGTTATTATCTATGTGCTGTGCCTGGTCATCAATGTAGTAGGAATCCATCTCGCACTTCAGGAAAACTTCCGTTATAGTCTGGTGCGCATTGCAGTAGTACACGACGGAAAAATCTACCTGAAACAACGTACCGGATGTCCTGATGAAAAATACGAAAACGCTCCCATGTGGGATATTGCTGTAGAAAGTCCTTTTGAGGGACCAATCGAAAAGAGCAGCGAATACACCGCACGCATTGCCAAAAAGATATGTGCTTCGAAAGATACTACCCCACGGCTTATATTGAAATATACAACTACATCATGCGATGCCGACAACCAGCAACGCGTATCGTTGTACATTCTCCCTCTCCAGAACGAAACAGACCTGCAGAAAATAACCGGAGGCAGATTCTTTTCTTTCGACGAAATAAGCGAAACCGCTGCACGCAGATACAGTCCTTCCCTGCTTTCAGAACTGGATACACTTCAGATGGCAGCAGAAATGTGGAAGGCATTCGGTGCTTCCGAATAGTATTTTTATTTATAAATCAAAAATATACACGGTATCTTTGAAAGGTCGGGCAAATGACCTTTCCATTCCTGAACAGTCTTGGTTTTGATATATTCCCCCTCACAGGTAATATTGGCAGCCACACAAAGTTTGGTTTGCGGACGGCAGGCTTTCAAGATATCCTCCAGCATCTTGTTGTTACGGTAAGGTGTTTCGATGAAAAGCTGTGTCTGATGCTCACTGTATACCCGCTGTTCCAGTTCCTTCAATCTTTTCTGACGTTCTCCCGGTTCGATAGGCAGATAACCGTGGAAAGCGAAACTTTGTCCGTTGAAGCCCGAGCCCATGACCGACAGGATAATAGACGACGGTCCCACCAAAGGAACCACCTTCAGATTCTTGCGCTGTGCGATAGCTACAACATCTGCTCCCGGATCGGCAACGGCCGGACAACCTGCTTCCGAGATTACTCCCATGGAGTTTCCTTCCTGCAACGGTTTCAGATAACCCGAGATAGCTTCGGGTGACGTATGTTTGTTCAACGGATAAAACGTCAGTTCGTCGATATTGATATCCCGATCCACTTTTTTCAGGAATCGGCGTGCCGAGCGCACATCCTCTACGATAAAATGACGAATCTGCAGAATGATTTCTCTATTGTACGAAGGAAGGACTTTTTCTACCGGAGTATCACCAAGAGTCACCGGCAGCAAGTATAATGCTGTATCCATGATTGTCTATAATCTATATTTTTGTAGCTCAGTCTAAAGTCAGATTGCCGAAATCAGTACGTTCCAGCAGTGTGGCAATACTCACGTCAGAGTGTTGCTTCATGTATTTTTCTACAAGCTGCATTCCCAGCCATAAGCCTATTACCGGCGGAATCTTCTCACCGTTGAGTACCATGCTCGGATCGGAATGTGTATATGCACGAATCAGCATCGGGTCTGTACTCGCGAGATGTCCCCTTTCTTTCATCCATTTCCACATCTCCTTCTCATGTTCCTTGCACCAGTCTTCTTCCTCGCTGCTATATCCCAGCATTGCTCCGTTCGATTTCATCTTAAGTACCTTACGCACTACCCAGTGTATTTTTCCCTGGTGCATGATGACATCGTATAGCGAACGGTGTCCCGGACGCCATTCAAACGGATATAAGCTAAGCAGATAGAAGGTAAAACAGTCGGGAAGTATCCGGTCCGGATTCATCGAGCGGCGCTGATAGTCGTAATAATACCGGCGATAAAGCGGATAGTCTTCGCCCATGTACTTGTCAATACTGAAGCCCAGTAAGCTGTCGCCCACCACTACCGACTGGTTGAGTGCTGAGATTTGCGAGTAGACTGCCGGTATGGGAAATGAAGGTATCTCTTCCCGCAAACGGTGAAAACCTTCGGTAAATCCCTTTTCAAGGGAAGTCATATCTTTGAACTTCTCGGTCGCATCCTGCATCAGCCGGAGCAAAATTGTGTCCGAGTAATACTCACACAAGCGTTCGTTGATAGCCGGCTCGTCTACTGTACCCAGCATGAGCACATCTTCTATCAGAATCTTGGTAGCACGCGGACAGTCGAGGCTCATTTTCTGCAATGCCGAGAAGCTGTTCATTGCCGTGGCCTCAAATTGCAGACGGTCGTAACGGAAAACCTTTATATTCTTATTAAGCAAAACATCGCCGTCTTGCTCTCCTGTATGGCAGGAAACAAGTACGACGATGCTTAGTAATATGAATATAAATTTTCTCATGTAAACAGTTTATCCGTCAGATATTATCCGTAGATAATATTTCCGTTTTCGTCTTTGTATTCATCCAGACCCTTTTCGTAAGTAGCCATAGCACGAAGACTCATACCTATGCTAGAGAAACCTCCATCGTGGAACAGGTTCTGCATAGTGACTTTACGAGTAAGGTCAGAGAACATTACGATACAGTAGTCAGCACATTCGTCAGCCGAAGCATTGCCCAGAGGCGACATGCGGTTGGCAAAGTCGAACAGTTTATCCATACCTTTTACTCCCGATCCGGCAGTAGTCATGGTAGGCGACTGTGAAATGGTATTGATACGTACGTGATGTTCGCGTCCGTAAATGTAACCGAAGCTACGTGCGATAGATTCAAGCAAAGCTTTCGCATCTGCCATATCATTGTAACCGTAGAATGTACGCTGTGCAGCTACATAGCTCAGTGCAACGATAGAACCGTATTCGTTGATAGCATTCAGTTTTTTAGCCGACTGAATCATCTTATGGAATGAAACGGCTGAAATATCCAGCGTTTTGTTCAACATATCATAGTCAAGGTCATCGTAAGTACGTTTCTTACGTACGTTAGGTGACATACCTATAGAGTGCAGTACAAAGTCGATTTTACCTCCCAATACCTCCATTGAACGCTTGAAAACGTTTTCCAAATCTTCTACGCTTGTAGCGTCTGCCGGAATCACTTCGCAATTCAGCTTTTCTGCCAATGCAGAAACTTCTCCCATACGGACAGCAACAGGAGTATTGGACAAAGTGATCACTGCTCCTTCTTCAACAGCTTTTTCTGCAACTTTCCATGCAATAGACTGTTCATTCAGAGCACCAAAAACAATACCTCTTTTTCCTTTCAGTAAATTATAACTCATACTTTTTTTATTATAAATTTGGGGCAAAGATACAAACAATTCTGTTAATCCTGACATTTTCAGGCATGAATCTATGAAAAATGAACAATATTCCCCCCTGCATACCAAAGAATGCATCTTTTGTCAATTTTTCATATATAAAAACACAAGATTGCACATTTTTTTCACCTATTGAATCAAAATGTTCACATCGTTTTCATGCGAACCTGCTAATTTTGTAAACATCAACAAGAGGTTTTTCATAATATTTATTAAGGTTAGAAATTAGGTTAAAAAAAGGTCTTTATTATCCTGCCTGTCAACCTTCTGTGAAAGAACGTTGCCGGGCGCTAAGGATAATAAGTACATTCAAGAAAACCTCACCTTTATTTAAATAGAGTAAAAGAACAACAAGATAAACATAAATATTAGCGCTCATGATTACATTTAGCAACTTAAGACAATGGGCTTTATCAGTATGCATCGCAGCTTTTGCACTGGGCTACACAAACAGTGTAACGGCAAAAAATGCAACAGAAGCCGATAACATCTACAGTGAACTGCCATTTCAGATGAATAAGGTTCAGCTGCCGGTATTTCCCGATTATTCGCGTTCTATTACTGAATTCGGTGCTGTAGCCGACGGTATTACGCTCAATACAGAAGCTTTCGACAAAGCTATCAAGGCCGTAGCCGAAAAGGGTGGCGGTAAGGTTATCGTACCTGCGGGACTGTGGCTTACCGGTCCTATCGTACTGCAAAGCAACATCAATTTATATCTGGAAGAAAACGCACTGGTTCTGTTTACAGCCGACCACACTCAGTATCCTATCGTCAAAACTTCATTCGAAGGACTGGAAACACGCCGCTGCCAGTCACCGATATCAGCTCTCAACGCTGAAAACGTTGCCATCACCGGAAAAGGTGTGATGGACGGAAACGGTGATACATGGCGTCCGGTAAAGAAAGACAAAATGACTGCCAACCAATGGAAAAAGCTGGTGGCTTCGGGTGGTGTACTCGATGAATCAGGACGTATCTGGTATCCGAGCGAAGGCTCTATCAAAGGAGCTATGGCATGCAAGAACTTCAATGTGCCCGAAGGAATCAATACCGATGAAGAATGGAACAGCATACGCGACTGGCTGCGTCCGGTTCTGCTGAGCTTTATCAAGTGTAAAAAGGTGTTGCTGGAAGGCGTAACCTTCAAGAACTCTCCAAGCTGGTGTCTGCATCCGCTTTCTTGCGAAGACATTACCATCAACAATATCAGCGTATCTAACCCCTGGTACTCACAGAATGGTGATGCACTCGACCTGGAGTCTTGCAACCGTGCACTGATTCAGAACAGCAGCTTCGATGCCGGCGACGATGGTATCTGTATCAAGTCGGGTAAGGACGAAGACGGACGCCGTCGTGGTGAACCTTGCCAGAATGTCATCATCCGCAACAACGTAGTTCTGCACGGACATGGAGGTTTCGTTGTAGGTAGCGAAATGTCAGGTGGTGTAAAGAACATCTACGTAGACAACTGTACATTCCTGGGAACTGATGTCGGCTTGCGTTTCAAGAGTACCCGCGGACGTGGTGGTGTAGTAGAAAACATCCATATCAACAACATCAACATGATCAACATCCCGAACGAAGGATTGATTTTCGACTTGTTCTATGGCGGAAAGGCTCCGGGTGAAGGCGACGGTTACAACAACCCGACAGAACAAAAGATTCCTGCCGTAACAGAAGAAACTCCTGCTTTCCGCGACATTTTCATCAAGAACGTTACCGCAAAGAACGTAGGACGTGCTATCTTGTTCAACGGTTTGCCGGAAATGCCTATCAAAAATATCCACATCGAAAACGTAACCATGTCGGATGCTAAAGACGGCGTAATACTGAACCGTGCAGATGGTGCTACACTGAAAAACGTGAAAGTCATTACTACTAAAGGTGGAAACAACCTGAAAATGCAGAATGTAACAAACGTTACTGTAGGCGACAAACAATATAAAAAGGTAGGAAACCAGGCAGAATCGTATAAATTCTAACCCGAATCCTTCCGTTATCAGAAATAAGAACGACGAAGGGTCTGTAAACATCCGGTTCAAGTCACGCAAGCTTGGTTCTCATGTTTACAGATCCTTTCTTCCTTTTCGGAACTTCCGACTATAAAATCATATACTACTCCGACAAGTTCTTTGATATCCGGAACTTATCGGATACCGATAAAATGCTGAATATATTATGAAAACATTCTCTGCAATCTGTCTGGCACTGCTGGCAGGAGAACTGAGTGCATCGGCACAAGGTCAGGAAAAGAAAATAGAAGTCATCGTTGAAAATCCGTGGAACGCTGAAAAGGTGGACGAGCCTGTCGTTATTGATCTCAGTTCCCTTGGAGCAGGATTTACTGTCAAGTCGGCTACTGTTTTCGACGGGACAAACGAAATTCCCTCACAGCTCGACGATATGAACGGTGACACCCGTGCCGACGAACTGGCTTTTGTCATCAACCTGCCGGCTTCGGGCAAGAAGACACTCAACGTCACACTATCCAGTCTTAAAAGCGACAAAACATATCCGGCACGTGTGTATGCCGAAATGTTGTTCCGCACTTCCAAGAAAAACAAATATGCCAAAGGATATGCCATCTATGCCGACGGTGCTTCGGACACTTACAACGTACAGCATCACCACGGAGCGGCTTTCGAAAGTGAGCTGGTAGCATACCGCATTTATTTCAATGAGAAACAGACTACCGACCTGTACGGAAAATTCCACAAAGGTCTGGAGCTGGAAGAAAGTCAGTTCTACCCTACCGGCGAACAGTTGAAGCGCGGCTTCGGCGATGATGTCATCAAGGTAAACAGCAGCTGCGGAGCCGGAACACTGAGAGGATGGGACGGTACACAGTCTACACTTATCAAACCGGTTGCCGTACGCGGACAGCGTATCCTGGCTTCAGGACCGGTACGTACCATTGTCGATGCAGAGGTAAAGGGCTGGCAGTATCAGAACAAGGAACTGAACATGATAAACCGCTATACACTGTATGCCGGACACCGCGATGCACAGGTAGATGTGCTGTTCGATGCTCCGCTGGATAAGGAAGTATTCTGTACCGGTGTGCAGAACATTACAGGACACGCCGACATGTTTTCCGACCATAACGGACTGGTTGCAAGCTGGGGTACAGACTGGCCGGTAAACGATACAGTGAAATATAAAAAAGAAACCGTAGGACTGGCTACTTATATTCCCAAGAAGTATGTGGTAAAAGAAACATCCGACAAGGAAAACTTCCTTTATACCATCAGCGCTCCCGGAAAAAGTTCGTTCCGCTACTATACATCATTCACCTCGTGCAAGGAAACCTTCGGTTATCCCGACAAGGAAAAATGGTTTGCCTACGTACAGGAATGGAAAAAGGCGTTGGAACAGCCGGTCAAAATTACAGTCGTCAAGAAATAGTCACAACATAAACACCACATCGGGACACAGAAGTTAAAAAAGACAAAGCGAATGGATGTTTCAGGCACTCCGGACGTATTTTATAAAAGTCAGACGATGTGAATAACACACAAATGCGAACAAAATAATTTATTAACTAAATAACCATAATCCATGAAATCAATCGTATTCTCAATCTTACTGGGAAGCTGCCTCGTACCCTCGGTACAGGCACAAAACTATGTATCGAAGGTATGGGTTGCCGACCAGGGTGACGGAACATACAAGAATCCGGTACTATATGCCGATTACTCCGATCCCGATGTTTGCCGTGTAGGCGATGACTTCTACATGACCTCATCCAGCTTCGGATGTCTGCCGGCTTTGCAGATTCTCCACTCCAAAGATCTGGTAAACTGGAGTATCGTGAGCGCAGCCGTTCCGGCTTCACTTCCACCTCATACAGATGTGACGCCTCAGCATGGCAACCGTGTATGGGCTCCGTGTATCCGTCATCACAACGGTGAATTCTATATATTCTGGGGAGATCCTGATCAGGGTATCTTCATGACAAAGGCTAAAGACGTAAAAGGTCCGTGGTGCGAACCGGTACTGGTAAAGGCTGCCAAAGGTATCATTGATACTACTCCGCTATGGGACGAAGACGGACGGGTATATCTGGCACACGCATATGCCGGAAGCCGTGCCGGACTGAAGAGTGTGATCGCCGTATGCGAACTGAGTGCTGATGCTACCCGTACCATCAGTCCGTCACGTATCGTTTTCGACGGTCATGAGGCACATGAAACTTGCGAAGGACCGAAGTTCTACAAGCGCAACGGATATTATTATATCTTCCATCCGGCTGGTGGTGTTCCTACAGGCTGGCAGGTTGTACTGCGTTCGAAAAACGTATACGGACCGTATGAATGGAAAACCGTGCTGGCACAAGGCAACAGCCCTGTCAACGGACCTCATCAGGGAGGCTGGGTAGATACCCCAAGCGGAGAAGACTGGTTCCTGCACTTCCAGGATGTGGGTGCAGCCGGACGTCTGGTTCACCTGCAGCCGGTAAAATGGGTAAACGACTGGCCTGTAATCGGTGAAGACAAGGATGGCGACGGTTGTGGCGAACCTGTACTGACTTACAAAAAACCGAACGTAGGAAAGACATATCCTATCTGTACCCCGCAGGAAAGCGATGAGTTCAATACAAACGAACTGGGCCTGCAATGGCAATGGAATGCCAATATCAACGACAAATGGTACTTTGCCGATCAGGAACATGGAGTATTGCGCCTCTATTCTTATCCGGTTCCCGAAAACTACAAGAGCCTGTGGGATGTGCCCAACATGCTGCTGCAAAAAATCCCAGCTCCAAGCTTCAGCGCTACCATGAAGATGAAGTTCTCTCCTATCGCCAAGTACAAAGGCAAACGTACAGGACTGGTAGTTATGGGTATGAACTATGCAGGTATCGTGCTCGAAAATACCGAAAACGGACTGGTTCTCTCTCAGGTAGAATGCAAGAAAGCCGATCGTGGCGGCCAGGAAACCGTAAACGAAACCCTTCCGCTGAAAGGTAATGAAATTTACCTGCGTGCCGAAATCACTACTACGGGTGAAAAGATCGGCAAGAGCGAAGGCGGACACGACCTGGTGGTAAAATGTCAGTTGAGCTACAGCACCAACGGAAAGAAATTCCACAAGTTCGGAAAAGAATTCCAGGTGAAAGAAGGCAAATGGATAGGTGCCAAAGTAGGTACATTCTGCACACGTCCTGCCATCAAGACCAACGACGGCGGCTGGGTAGATGTTGACTGGTTCAGAATCGACAAGTAAAAACGTACAAAAAAATAAAAAACTTGCCCACGTTTATCACAAAACATGGGCAAGTTTTTTTATATATATCAGCATAAAAAAAGCCCGGAAATCTCACGACTTCCGGACCCCAAATATGCTAAAATACAAAATATTCTATCTTATGATTCTCTTACTTCCCATCCCAAAGCACTAGCTCCGAGTACGGCAGCATCAGCATCTTTCAACTGAGAAAGAAGCAATTTTGTTTTTCCTTTATAGATATTCAATACATTTTCTTCCAATGCTTTCTGGATAGGCTTCATGATATAGTCACCCGACTTAGCCAGACCACCGAAGAGAATGATTGCTTCAGGGCTAGAGAATGCAACGAAGTTAGCCAATGCAGTACCCAAAACTTTACCGGTAAATTCGAAAATTTCCAAAGCCAGCTTATCGCCTTTTACAGCTGCATCGTAAACATCTTTAGACTGGATTTCTTCTGACGGGATGTTTCTCAACAAGCTTGGTTCAGAACGTGCAACGAGGAATTCGCGAGCTGTACGTGCCACACCTGTAGCCGAGCAGTAAGTTTCCAGACATCCTTTACGTCCGCATCCGCACTGACGTCCTGCCGGATCAACAACAACATGGCCAAGTTCACCAGCAAAACCATCGTGACCGTAAACCAGCTGACCGTTGATAACGATACCGCTACCTACACCAGTACCCAATGTAATCATGATGAAATCTTTCAGACCGCGTGCTGCACCGTATGTCATTTCACCGATAGCCGCCGCATTTGCATCGTTTGTAAGTGCTGTAGGAATACCCAGACGTTCTTCGAACATAGCAGCCAAAGGAATAACTCCCTTCCATGGCAAGTTCGGAGCAAATTCGATTGTTCCACTATAATAGTTACCGTTAGGAGCACCTACTCCCATACCTTTAATCTTTTCTGCACCGCCAAACTGCTGGAGCAACGGAAGAAGCTTCTTGCATACAGCGTCTACATATTCGCTTACTTCAGTGTACTGCTGTGTTTTTACAGAATCGGAAGCCAATACATTACCACGAGAATCTACTACTCCGAAAACAGTATTAGTACCACCGATGTCCATTCCCACCACGTAGGGTTTTTCCATATTTATTGTCATGACATTAAATTGTTAAAGGTTAGTTATATGTGGCAAATGTACGCAATCGGAGAAAACCGAACAAATTTTTTTATAAGTTTATTCAACCCTTGTGTAATTTTTTATATTTTAGCCGCGTCTAACGACACGTAACCTGACACAAATCAATCTTAATCATGATACGCTTACAAGGCATCAACAAGACATATCACAACGGAGCACCGCTACACGTGCTGAAAGGCATAGATCTCCGCATCGAGAAAGGTGAATTCGTTTCTATTATGGGGGCCTCCGGATCGGGAAAGTCTACCTTACTAAATATATTAGGGATTCTCGACAACTACGATTCGGGCGAGTATTACCTGAACGATGTGTTAATAAAAAATCTGAACGAAACCCGTGCGGCGGAATACCGGAACCGCATGATCGGATTCATCTTTCAGTCGTTCAACCTGATTTCGTTTAAGAATGCCATGGAAAATGTGGCACTGCCGCTGTTTTATCAGGGAGTGGGCAGAAAGAAAAGAAACGAACTGGCTATGGAGTATCTCGACAAGCTGGGACTGAAGGAATGGGCACACCACCTGCCCAACGAGCTTTCGGGCGGACAGAAGCAGCGTGTGGCCATAGCCCGGGCACTGATATCGAAACCTCAGATTATCCTTGCCGACGAACCTACGGGTGCACTCGACAGCAAGACGTCGGTAGAGGTAATGAACATCCTGAAGGAGCTGCACGACAAAGAAGGACTGACCATCGTGGTTGTGACGCACGAAAGCGGAGTAGCCAACCAGACCAACAAAATCATCCACATCAAAGACGGAGTGATAGAGCGGATAGAAGACAACATCGACCACAATGCATCTCCTTTCGGCAAGAACGGATTTATGAAATAAACGCACACAGAACCAGCCATGACCGACTTGATACAGGAAATATACGGAACCATCATGCGCAACAAGTTGCGCACCATACTGACGGGATTTTCCGTAGCATGGGGAATTTTCATGCTGATTGTATTGCTGGGGGCAGGAAACGGACTTATCCATGCTTTCGAGGGACAATCGCAGAACATGAAAATGAACTCTATCAAAATTTATCCGGGATATACATCGAAACCGTTCAACGGACTGAAAGAAGGCCGAAGACTCTCGCTGAATGAAAGCGATCTTCAGCTTACCGCAGAAGCTTTTCCCGATAAAGTCATCACCACCGGAGCCAGCATCAGCAAGAGCGACGCCATCCTCACCTTCGGCAAGGAACACGTTTCCATTTCGCTGGAGGGCGTCTTTCCCAACTATACGGAACTGGAAGCTGTAAAACTGAAACAGGGACGTTTCATCAACGACCGCGACATGAAGGAACGCCGGAAGATGATCGTACTGCACGAAAAGACTGTCAAGATGCTGTTTCCACGTACCCAGGCGATAGGAAAGTATATCGATGTACAAGGAGTGGCCTATCAGGTAATAGGCATCTACACCGACCAGAACAGTTTCTCGCCCTCGGCACTTGTTCCCTTCACGACACTTCAGCTTGTATACGGCAAGGGCGACAGTATAGACAACCTGACATTCACTACGCAAGGGCTGACAGACGAAGTCACCAATGAGAAATTCGAGCAGAGCTACCGCCGTGCCATGGGGCTCCACAAAAACTTCGATCCTACCGACCAGAGTGCCATCTGGATGTGGAACCGCTTCACTCAATATCTCCAGCAAGAATCGGCAGCCCGTATGCTGCACATAGCTATCTGGGTAATCGGTATATTCACCCTGCTGAGCGGCATCGTGGGGGTAAGCAATATCATGCTTATCACCGTACGCGAACGTACCCACGAGTTCGGCATCCGGAAAGCTCTGGGAGCCAAACCGATGTCTATCCTGTGGCTCATTATCTCGGAGAGTGTGGCCATCACTACTTTTTTCGGCTATATCGGCATGGTGGCAGGCATTGCCGTCACAGAATATATGAATCAGATAGCAGGCAGACAGACCGTCGATGCGGGTGTGTTCAGCGTAACGGTTTTCGAAAACCCGACAGTAGACCTCAGCATAGCTGTTCAGGCCACACTCACACTGATAATCGCCGGCACGCTTGCCGGACTCTTTCCGGCACGTAAGGCAGCCCGTATCCGTCCTATTGAAGCATTAAGAGCAGACTGACATGAGAAGAGTAGATTTTGACACCTGGGAGGAAATCCTCCTTACCATTACACGTAACAAGACACGAAGCGTGCTTACTGCCTTCGGTATCTTTTGGGGAATATTCATGCTGGTTGCCCTCATGGGCGGAGCTCAGGGTATGCAGGACATGCTTTCACGCCAGTTTCAGGGATTCGCCACCAATTCCGGCTTTATGGCGACAAACAAGACCTCGAAAGCCTACAAGGGTTTTCAGCAGGGAAGGTGGTGGAACATGGAAAATCAGGATGTGGAACGCATACGCAACTCTGTGCCAGGCATCGATGTGGTGACTGCCACCATCGCACAATGGGGAGTAAATATCGTACGCGAGGAATACACGCTGTCGGGAACCCTGAAAGGACTTTATCCGGAATACGACAAGATAGAAGAACCGATTATCCGTATGGGACGTTCGCTGAACGAAACCGACATACGCGACCGCCGGAAGGTGTGCGTCATCGGTAAGCGTATCTACGAAACGCTCTTTCCCAAGAAAGACAATCCGTGCGGACAATTCATCGAGATAAATGGCATCTATTACCGTGTAGTAGGCGTAAACGAGGCTACAGGCAACATGTCGGTCAACGGACAGTCGGAAACCTCGGTGGTTATCCCGTTCACCACCATGCAGCAGAACTATAACCGTGGCAAGCAAATCGACATGCTGGGATATACAGCCAAGAAAGGATATTCCATCAGTCAGGTGGAAAAGGATGTGGAACGTACCATCAAGCTGGCACACGCCATTCATCCCGACGACGAACAGGCTGTCATCCGTGTAAATGCGGAAGCAATGTTCAGCATGATGGACAACCTGTTTACGGGCATCCGGATGCTGGGATGGCTCGTAGGACTGGGTACACTGCTCGCCGGAGCCATCGGAGTCAGCAATATCATGATGATAACCGTCAAGGAACGGACAACTGAAATCGGTATCCGCCGCGCCATCGGTGCACGTCCCGACGACATTCTGCAACAGATTCTGCTGGAAAGTATGGTACTTACTACGCTGGCCGGTATGGCGGGCATATCGTTTGCCGTCTTCCTGCTCAACATCGTAGAAACGGCCACTTCAGAACCGGGACTTCCGGCACATTTCCTTATCAGTTTCTGGCAGGCTGTCGGAGCTTGCATCCTGCTCGTTGTTCTGGGACTGCTTGCAGGACTGATACCTGCTTACCGTGCCATGGCTATCAAACCGATAGAGGCGATACGCGACGAATAAACGCTTACCTGCTGTTAGTAATGAAGAAATAAAAACATAAACCAATTTATATGAAGAAGTATATCAAAATAGGCATATTGGTGCTCATCGCACTGATATTTATAGGAACATTCGTTTTCCTGTATCAGAAGTCACAGCCTAAAGACACGAAGTACGACATTCAGAAAGTAGAAACCACCAATCTGGTACAGACTACCGTAGCAACGGGAAAGATTGAACCGCGCGACGAGGTACAGATCAAGCCGCAGATTTCGGGTATCATTGCCGAAGTATACAAAGAAGCAGGCGAGAAAGTAAAGAAAGGTGAAGTCATAGCCAAAGTAAAGGTTATCCCCGAACTGGGACAACTGAACTCTGCCGAAAGCCGTGTCCGCCTGGCAGAAATGAACGGACGTCAGGCAGAAACCGACCTGACACGTATGGAAAAGCTTTACAACGATAAGCTGGTAAGCAACGAGGAATACGAAAAGACACTGCTGGCTGCCCGTCAGGCACGTGAAGAGATTCAGGCAGCCAAAGATAATCTGGAGATTGTAAAAGAAGGTATCACCAAAAACAGTGCTTCGTTCAGCAGCACTCTTATCCGTTCTACCATCGACGGTCTGATACTGGACGTACCTGTCAAGGTAGGAAACTCGGTTATCATGAGTAACACATTCAATGACGGTACGACCATCGCTACCGTAGCCGATATGAGCGACCTGATTTTCCGCGGCAACGTAGACGAAACGGAAGTAGGACATATCCGTGAGGGAATCCCCGTAAAAATCACTCTGGGAGCCTTGCAGAACATGAAATTCGATGCCATACTGGAATATATCTCGCCCAAGAGCGTAGAAAACAACGGAGCCAACCAGTTTGAAATCAAGGCAGCCATTACCGTTCCCGACAGTGTTACCATCCGTTCGGGCTACAGTGCCAATGCCGAAATGGAGCTTCAGCGTGCAGATAATGTGCTGGCTGTACCGGAAAGCACACTGGAATTTTCGGGAGATTCTGCCTTTGTCTACGTACTGACCGACAGTGTTCCGCTACAGAAGTTCGTACGCCGTGCTGTCAAGACCGGTATCAGCGACGGAATCAAAATGGAAATCAAACAAGGTGTCAGCGCCGGCGAACTTGTCCGCGGACTGAAACACGAAGACTAATCTTTATGCAATCATGAAACTGAAACAATTATTTATCATAGCTTCCGTTGTCACAATGCCGGCTTATGCCCAGCAGAAATGGGACTTGAAGCAATGTATCGACCATGCCATTGCAAACAATCTGACCATCAAGCTACAGGAAGCCCAGCGCGAGCAGAGTAAAGTAGAGTTGAGCACAGCCAAAAACAGCTTCCTGCCCGACCTGAACGGAAGCGCATCGCACTCATTCAATTTCGGCCGGAGTCTTCAGGCAGACAATACCTATCAGAGCCTCAACACCCAAAATACGGGACTGAACCTGAGCACCAGCATTCCACTGTTCAGCGGACTTCAGAAAATAAACAACGTAGCACTCTCGAAACTGAATCTGCAAGCGGCTATGGAAGACCTGAACAAAGCCAAAGAAGATATCAGCATACAGGTAGCTTCGGCCTACCTGCAAGTGCTTTTCAATGAAGAACTGGTGAAAGTAGCCAACGAACAGCTTGCGCTGAGCAAGGAAATGCTGGAGCAGAAAACAGCTTTCTACAAAAACGGAAAGGCTTCGCAGGCCGAATGGTATGAAGCCAAGGCTCGTGTGGCACAAGACGAACTATCAGCCGTACAGGCGGAAAACAACCGGCGTCTTTCGCTGCTCGACCTGAGCCAACTGCTGGAGCTTCCCTCTCCCGATGATTTCGCTATCGTATCACCGGCTACCGACTCCATTGCCGGCCTCAAGATACAGACATCACCGGCCGAGGTATATGCCGAAGCGGTTCTGACCAAACCTTCCGTCAAGGCAGCACAGTACCGGCTGGAGGGAGCAGAAAAGAGCATCCGCATGGCTAAGGGAGCCTATTATCCGCAACTCAGCTTCGGAGCAGGTATCAGTACCAATTTCTATAATGTATCGGGCATGGAGAACGGTAATTTCGGTTCACAGTTGCGCGACAACTTCAGCCAGTATATCGGTTTCTCGCTCAGCGTTCCTATCTTCAACCGTTTTGAAACCCGTAACCGCGTACGCAGCGCCCGTATCCAGCAACATACATACTACTGGCAACTGGAGGAAAGCAAAAAGAACCTCTACAAAGAAATACAGCAGGCGTACTACAATGCCGTAAACGCCGAAACCCAGTATCACAGCAGCCTTACAGCCGACGAAGCGGCACAGGCTTCCTTCCTGCTGATGAAAGAGAAGTACACCAACGGCAAGGCAAACGCTACGGAGTACAACGAATCGCGTACGGCCTGGATGAAAGCCGTTTCCGACCGTCTTCAGGCCAAATACGACTACCTGTTCCGCACCAAGATACTCGATTTCTACCGGGGTATTCCACTTACGCTGTAATACAACCCGAAACGATATACGTCTATATAAAAAGAGAGCCGCAGGCGATACTCCACGTACGACCTGCGGCATTTTTGTTGTGTATATTTCGGAAACTCGATATCGTGCCTACTATTTATCGATGCTTTTTATGATAGTTGATGCAATTTTCGATGAACTTTTGCGGCTAGCCTTGCTCAGTTTGTCAGCTTTTTCCAGATTCATGCAAGTAAAGTAATTGTTACCTTTCGTCACTTCTTTCTGGTTTTTGTCGTAAAGCGAGTAGCTCACAAAGTGGAACAATGTGCGCAAAGGTTTTTCCTGCCACTTCAAATAATGCTGGTTCAGGAACAATACATAATCGGCATGCGCTTCGTCCAGCAGCTGCTTGTAATTCTGGCTGTCTATCTGGCTCACATTAGCATAACTCTCTTCGTTTTCTCCACTCACCTGTATGTCACCCAACAACTTCTCTGCATCAGCAAATTTCTCTGAAGAGATAAATGCAAATTCCTTATTCTTGTTTGCATGGATGATATTGTCCGTAATAATCCGGTTGTAAGTATCGCCGATACTGTCTTCCGGAATACCCGTTTCTTCAGTAATCATGCTTTCAGGAAAGTAGTTCGAGCTGACATTGTCGAGTCCTACTACCAGCACCTTAACCGTAGCACTGCTTTCTTTACCGACAGCCTCTTTACCGGCCTCTTCAGCCTGTACGGTTGCAACGGAAGCCATAGCAAACAATCCTAAAATAATGCTTTTCACAAATGTTGTTTTCATTGTTTTTCTGCTTTTAGTTTGACGATACAAAAATAGGGATGTCATGTTACATCCCTATTTCCTGTGTGTGATAATATTATTTAGAATCGGTTACAATCGGAGCAATCCATGCTTCCGCCATTACTTTCCTGCCACCAGAGCAGCAGCTTCCAAAGGTTGGTCGGTCGTGATATAATCTACATTCAGGTCTATCATCTTTTTCATGTCTTTCTCATTGTTCACAGTCCAGACATTAACCTTCATGCCCAGTTCGTGAGCCTCTTTCACCCATTCCGGATGTTTTTCGAATGCTTTATAGTGATAGTCTATGCCATTAGCACCCTTTGCCTTTACGTCCTTGGGAGCGATGTCACTCTTCAGGTAAGCGATTTCCGATTTGGGAGTAAGACGAGCAAGCTGCTCACAGATATTCATGCTGAATGAGATATATTCCACCTGCTTTTCCAATCCGTATTCCTTTACCATCTTTACAGTAGTTTCTGCAATCTGGTCTTCCTGTGCCTTTGTTTTATGAGGCTTGATTTCCAGAATCAGCTGTACATCCGGCAATTTCTTTCCGGCTTCCAGATAATCGGCAAGCGTAGGAAGTTTCTCACCGTTCTTCAGTTTCAGGTCCTTCAGCTTATCGTAAGCCGTTTCACCGATAACCAGTCCGTCTATCGCATCATCGTGGTTTACTACCACCACTCCGTCGGCTGTGAGCTGTACGTCAAATTCAGAACCATACACTTTAGCTTCGGCAGCTTTTTTCAATCCTGCAATAGAATTCTGTGCCGAACCTTCTGCTTTCCAGAATCCGCGGTGAGCGATCACCTGTGTCTGAGCCTGACCTGCCAGTGTAAAGAGTGCACAGGCACAAGCCATCAGTAAATTTCTTGTTTTCATAATCATCGTTATTTATTTTCAGTTTGTTTATCAGAACGCATATCTCAACCCGATCTGAACCTGATAAGGAGTACCGTTCAGACTAGACACACCGGTATTTGCATTGACATTGTATACATACTCTTTTTTCTCCTTATCGAAGCTCTTGATGGTATAAATCTTCTGAGCTCCCAAGTTATGTCCTGCCCCCCAGTCCTTGTTCAGCATATTCAGTACGTTGAATATATCGACCGAGAGTTCCAGACTGTGTTTCTTGTAGAACTGGAATTTCTTAGCCAGACGCAAGTCGAGTGTACCGTAGAATCCGTTTACTCCACCGTTACGTTCGGCTACCTTTCCGAAACTCTTGCGAATATAATCTTTTGTACTTTCCTCTACATCCGGATTAGAAAGAATATTGTTAATACCGTCTTTCAGATACTGCGGAGTATTCGGATCGTTCGGATCGTAAATATAAGCCAAATCATTTGAATCTACAAAGTCACCGTTCACATTTCCACCTACGATGAGTGAATAGCGTGTACCGCCGATACCTGAGAAGCGTGCCCCCACACTGATTCCCCAGAAAGTAGGAGCTGTACCATATACTACCACTTTATGACGGAACTGATTGCTTGAATAGCTCATCTGGCTCAAATCACGCGGATCGTCTACAACCATCTGAGAAAGTGTAGCCGAGTTTGCCACGTTACCGTTGTAAGAAGTATTGTCTTTTGTATCGTTCCATGTATAGCTGAATGAAAGTTCTCCATCCTTGAAATAACGCCATGTACCATCGATAACGAAAGCAAACTGATTAACCTTACCTTCACTTACCATTTCGAGCACACGTCCTACCTTGTCGCTCTTTCTGCTCTCTTTCCAGTCGGCTACCCCCTTATCGTCGATAGTATTTGCAGGGACATACACTCCACGGTTTCCTTCGGAAGCGATACGGAAGTACGGTTCATCCACCATGTTACGGTCTACATACATATAGTTGTTGCGTCCCAGTGTCATATATCCGGCTACACTCATTTTCAGACGGTCGCTGAAGAAATGTGTATACGAGAGGTTAGCCTTATAAATAACCGGCACCTTACAGTCAGCACCATTCATGTTAATGGTAGAAAGTTTTTCCACATTCGGATTATTGAAAAGTCCGGCTCCCGGTGCTGTAGACGGATCCTTGCGGTACGAAGGGAAATCCGGACGGATGAGGTTCAGCATTTCCTGATAGTTGGAAGCTGTTTTGTCAAGTGTAATATCCAGCGAAGCAGTACGTGTACCGTCGAACACCATGTTGTTGATCATGGCATAGTTGTTGATATCGGAAGCAAAGATACCAGCACCGGCACGGATGATATCTTTATGTTTGTCATTGATATCCCAGGTAAACTGCAAACGCGGCTGAACCTGGAAAGTAGACAAGCCATTGTCTGTTCTCAATCCCAATTCATCGTATACAGTCTGATTGAACGTACCCTTGTTGAAATAAGTAGCATTATCCAGACGCAAGCCGGCAATCAGTTCAAATCCCGGGAAAAGCTTAGTCTGCAACTGTGCATAAGCACCGGCATTCAGAATGTTTTGTTTCACACGGTCGTCGGGAGTAAGATACAGTTCACGAACATAACGGTACGGTTCCAGATTGTCGAAAGCGTCCAGTCCGTTGAAGTAGAAACGTCCGTTCGTTTCACTACCATAGCGTGAGTTCATGTGTGTATACATCATGTCTACTCCAAACGTATAATTGATTTTGTTTGTATTGTAGTAGAAATTATCGACAAGCTGAAGCACATGATTGTAGAAGTTTTCAGGGCAATAGCGCTGTCCTCCCAACTGAATGCTGGTAGTAGCCGTCTTACCGTCAATCTGAGATTCTACATTGCTGACAACAGCTCGGGGAATATTGGAAGAAGGCAACTCATCGCCAGGCATAGATTCTTCCAGCGTATAAAGGTGCTGCAACTTCAGTTCATTGGTTCCTTTCGGACCTGCTACCGAACGCAAGGTAGCCATGGCACTGTTGTTCAGCGAATGTACATTACCATAAGTTTCGTACAGACAGATAGAGGTATTGTCCCCCAATCCCAGATTATTCATATCGTTTACAAAGTTATCTGTAAACGTCAAAAGATTGGTAGCATTGATCTGCCAGTCTAAACGGGCAAATACGGCATCAGTGCTTTGCTTCTTATCGAAAGCACCAAACTGAGGATTGGATGATACTCCATATTTATCGCGTGCAATTTGTAAGAAACGGTCGCGTACGTCTGTGGTCAGACTATAACGTTTTTCATCGGCAGCACTCTGGATATCGGCAATATACAGCGGACGAGAGTCTGCCTGATGATCCCATGCAATGAAGAAGTGAGCACGGTCTTTTACCAGCGCGCCTCCCAGTGAAGCACCAAACTGATAAGTAGAGAAGTCATTGTCGCGCTTGTTTCCGCGGATATCATACGGACTGGACAACCAGTTGGCACGGGCAAAAGTAAACGCGCTACCGGTCAGCGTATTGGTACCCGACTTGGTAACTGTACTCACCGTACCACCTCCGGCACGTCCGTTGGTCACATCGTACTGATTGGTTACCACCTTAAACTCACGGATAGCCTCCATAGAAATAGCATACGGCACACCGTTTCGGCTTGTCGTACTACCTCCCGAAGTCGGATTCTTTGCCGTCATACCGTCGATGGTATAGTTGGTAGACGATGCAAGCTGTCCTGACAGGCTGGAGCCGGTACTAAGTGGAGAAAGATCTACCAGCGAAGTAAAGTTACGTCCGTTTACAGGAAGCTTTGCCAGGTCGCGTTCCGTAACGGAAGTAGCAGCTCCGGTAGTGGCAATAGTATTCTTCAATGAATTTGCAACTACTTCTACCGCCTCCATCACTACACTCTCTTCTTTCAACTGAAAATCCAGTCGGAGCAAATCTCCCTGATTCAGTGTATATCCAGTTTTCTTCTGATCGCCATAGCCTACGTAAGTTACCGTTATACTGTATGGTCCACCCAGCGGTAACTGCTTGATGGTATATTCACCATTCTCATTTGTAATAGAACCGGTATTAAATCCGGTTGATTCATTCTTTACCTGAATAGCAGCTCCGATAACCCCCATTCCGGTTTCATCGGTTACAATACCCGAAATGACAGCCCGGTTGTCCTGAGCCATCACTTGTCCTGCCGAAAGCAGCAAGACCATAAAAAACAATAAGAACCGTTTAAATTTTGTTGTCATCATATTCTTTAGTTAAGTGTTTCTAAATTGACGCAACAAAAGTAAAAGCCGGGTATTACACCCACATAAACGCGATGTAAAGAAACCGTGTGATTCGTGTGAAGAAACTATTACAGGTCTTTTCTCACGACCTGTATACCTATGAGTACATAAAAAAGAACGTTCCGCCAAGCCTTATAAGCCTGACGGAACGTTTTCCTTATCTCCTCTTATGAACTTTGTCCAGAAACATTCCGGACAAAGCCATGCAAGTAATATCCCAAAAGATTATTTTTTCATTGATTTAATCATTGACTGAGATTCGATAGAAGTCTTAAATGTATACTTCTTATCCAAGTACTTCTTGACAGCAGCTGCGGCAGCTTTAACATCGAGGTTACCAGCTTTCTTAAACAGAACTTTCGAAGTATTCAAATCCAAATACTTGTCAATTTCTTCAACTGGTGAGTAAGTACTTTCATTTACTTCAAGATCAACTGATCCAACTTTAGAATTCTTTTGAGCCTCATCAATTGTCATACTAAGCACTACCCAACTACCTTCTGAAGCAAGCCACAATGACTGTCTATCTGGAGAGCTATAATCAGCAAAAGCATTCAAAATTACAGCATAGAGAGTTTCATCAGTAATTTCTTCACCCGGATTTTGCTCTTCAACTTGCTTTCTCAAATCGGCCAATTCTTCAACTGTTACCGGATAAGTAAGTGTATAAGTACCGTTAGTTTCGATGTTATTGAACAAAATCGGTCTGCCTTTCAAATCATCTAGGCCCAAATGTGCAGCAAGTTCATCACCATCAAATGCCAATGCTGTCATGTCCAAAGTCAAGTTTTCAACCACCTGACCTTCTTCTGCTGTAAATCTAGTAACAACCAACTTAGTTGTTGCTGTATTGCCAGCGCGTCCGATAGCAGCACAAAATAAGGTATTCATGCTGACACATTGTATTTTCACCTTCCGATCCATAAAAAAAGGCGGAATAATATCTCGCCCAAGATGAAAAAAATTCCCCTCACCATCCGGTCGGCATGGTAAGGGGAATATCGAAAAACTCAGGAATTACAATTCAGTCGAGCACATGTTCGGGCATACTGTGTGTTTGGACTATAAAATAGCAGTCGACACCGGTTTCAGTATCCGTAGCGTGCATGACAATAGGCGACACTTCCCGAGTGACTGCCCCACCGTTCATATACTCTCTCCAGTCCCATCCCAGCAACGACTTTATTACAGCAAACATCTGCTGGTTTATCAAAGATATATCGTACAGACGGATCTTTTTCCCGTCCGTACCCTTTGCAAACGTCAGTTCCAGAAAAGGAGTTTCACCGTCGACATAAAACTTATAGCTGCCACTATCACGCAGCTGCCAGTTTTCGTCGTACAAATAGAAATCTCTATCCTCATTATTTATCAGGAAAAGTTCATCACCCTGAGCGTAAGGTTCATGTACCGGATTGGCTACCAAAAGATTCAGATAAGCGTCTACTATCTTTATTTCCAGACTAACGGTTTCATGGGTAACATTATCTTTCACCGTAACCATTGTTTTCCCTTTTTGTCTGGGAGCTATACGCAGGCTGCCCATCCCGACCGGACTCGACAAATCGACTGTTACCTCCATAATTTCAGGATTCGCCACTTCCACGTCATAATCTCTGTTTCCCCCTCGTACCATGATACTCTTGGTCTCTATCAAAGGACATTCGTAATAATCTTTCTCGAACGAGAGATGGTAAACTTCAGTTGCCGGTTCGTCTGTGTCACTGCTGCACCCGTTCAAACCGAGCAGGCATAACAAGAAAATACATACACTCCATAAAAACGTTGTCTTCATATCCCAATAAATAAAATCAATATATAATAATTTGCCGTTTATTAATATAAGGTAAACTCATCACCAAATATACAATTATTATTATAAAATAATCTTTTTTCCTATAATATTTTGTTTTAAGCATCATTGTTTCAATCTCACACTCAAACAGAGGCAAAAGATATCTCATACAATAATCCCGTTTTTAAACACATTAGCATCAAAAGAATCATTTTCAATTTGTTTTATAGTATATTTGTTTCGTCACATAAAAACATATATACCTGTTGGCGGAATTAAAATAGCGCATATTTAACTCTGTCAATAGGCTTTTCATTTTTGTAGTTAATATATTGGAGGATTGTAAGTGCGCTAATCTTCCCGATAATCCGGGCAAACAATCCATCTGTATCTTTCGCATAATTCCTTATAATCATAAACTGGTCACACAATTGCGAGAATATGGTTTCAATTCTTTTTCTCGCTTTGGCAAAAGCTGGGAATGTTGGCTTCCATTCTTTTTGATTACATCTGTATGGTACCTCCAATCTGATATTGGCAGTTTCAAACAGATCCAATTGCACTTGGGCACTTATATATCCTCTGTCCCCTATGACTGTACAATTACTATAATCCACTTTCACATCCTTCAGGTAATGAATGTCATGCACACTTAGTTGTGCATACGATATTTGTCTATTAAAAAGTTTGGTCACCTTTAATTTACTAAATATCAACAATATGCACAACTTTTTAAACATAAATCTTTTATAATTTAATTCCGCCAATAGGTAATCTATAAGATTTTTACTTTCGCAGTTCCATTTTGAGACAACTCAAAGTGCCTAGTACAAAATGTATACAGCGACTGTTTCAGACCTTACACATCCACTTATTCAACAGCCACTTGCCTTCACGCCCGTCCAGCAATAAAAAAGTGAGGGCTACCCCTATCACTAGGAATAACCCTCCAATGATTCTTTAAGAGAGAAATTAATAGAGAAAATTATTATTATTCATGATAACCAAACGGAGTTTCCTGATTGGTTACAACGATTACATTCTTCGTATTGCCAACTTCAGTCAGCGTCATCTTTGTTGGATTTACCGGATCGTCAGCAGTAACTGTAAATGTAACACCACCGTTCAGGTATGCAATCGGACGAACCACAGTATTAAATCCGGCATTCCACAAATCAAGTCCTGTCTCGTCACAGTTACCAGGCAAGTTCAGGTTAATCTGATTGTCAGACAAAACAGTCGTTTCCAAAAGCATTACTCCATAATAAGATCCATAAGCAATGTTTACAGCATTATCTGCATAGAAATAACTACCAAGAATCAAATAATCCAAAGAATTATTACCCGAAATATTGCTGCTCATCTTCTCCAATCCAGAAGTCACATAACTCTGTCCGTATGAACTCATACCGTCGTAAGTAACAAACCACGGACCACCGTTGGCAAATAACAATGCCGGAGGAGTAGTTTCACCGCTCAATACAGCTTTTCCATCTTCAGACTTCCAAGTACCAGAAGCACTATCGTAAACCAATTTCGATACTTCCATTCCACCCAATGTAATCGGGCTGTAGAATTCCATACCTTCCTTGGTCTGAATGTATGAAAAGACCTCTGTTACATTCTCACCGTCAACTTCATGCGAGATAGCCAGTGTTCGATATGATTTTGTTACGTCATATTTCTCACCATCAACAGCATAAGAGAAAAGTACATAATTTACTTTTTGCTCAGCTTCCTTGATATCAGTGAGATATGCCTCCCAAGTTTCATTTTCCGGCATCGGAGTCATGGTAATGATATTACCTGTCTTTTTACCTTTCAATACAACCTGTTCCGGAGTGGCCGACTGAATAGTAAATTCATAGTCACCTTCCATACCGAGTCCTGTAGCACCTACACCCGAGGCCGGATCAGAGAAGAAGTGGAAAATTTCATTATAAGTATCTACAGTCAGTGTAGGACCAGCCTGTTCTTTCAAACGGTAGAGACTTGTCGATTTAGCACCGGGATCAGCGATATCAGCACTTACCGTTACTTCACCTTCTGCAGTAAACGACATCAGCACGTTGTATCCGCCAAAGCTCTGCTGAGAAGAAGGATAATATTTCATCAACCATCCGTTCGGTGCCTCAACCAAAATTTTCCGGGCGTTTTCCATCGCTTCCTCCACACGGTTCGAAGCCGATTCACCGAACAAGTTTTCCGTTTCTGAAGTACAGCCCGCCAGCAAGAACGAACTGATCAGAGTAAAAATATATAATAACTTTTTCATACTCATTCCGTTTTTATCATTTTAATGTTGTCCAATCCATTTCCAGTATATGCGACTGGCGTTCCTGCACTTCTTCATGCAAAGCCTGAATATCAATTCCCCAAGAGTCACTCAGATATTCGGTAACCATATCCAGTTTTTCCTGAATCAATGCGCCACCTACTGTTCCGGCCTGGCTCATGATGTTCTGCCATTCAGCGTCCGATTTTACCACGTAGTTTGCAATGGTTTCTACAAAGTCTTCATCCGGTTTGCTGGAACCATAGGCAGTTACGAAACCGTCTTTACGTGCATCAGCGTCCTGAATGTTCACCCATCCTTCACCTGTATACTTACCGGCAGTAATGTCATTAAAGTCTGTAGAGTAATTCTTTGTCTGATGCAGGATATGAGCAAACTCATGGTGCATGGTCTTGAAGTACCATTCATTCAACACATCTATATTCGGATTTTCGACATCCAGTCCGTTTACGTTGAACAACGTAATCTTCATACCGCCTTCCGCAGTACCCAATACAATGGAACCGCTGGCTGCGTTATATTCCGGTGAACCTACAAAGTGCATGATTTTCGGACAGTAAGTAGGAAGAAACTCCGGAGCAGCCAGTTTGGCATACACTTCCAGCCACAGGTATTTCACCATCTGCGCCAAAGCAATCGACTTGTTGTAATCGGCCGGTATCACGTTATAGTCCATATCCGATTCGATATCCTCAAAACGATACTTCAAGTCGATATTATATGGAGTTGTATAGTTCGTAAGAATCCATTTATCAAACTCATTGCGCTGAGGAGCCGTCGTATCAAAAATGCTATCAGGAGACAAATCGTCTTCGCTGCATGAGGTAGCAGTACACATGGCTACCAATATCAAAAATAAGTATTTTATCTTTTTCATAACAACTATCATTTTAAAGTTCATTTATCGAGGATTAGCCTCCAGACCAGCTTCTATAACATCTTGTGGCAACTGGAATGCGCGACGCGGATCGTCTTTTGTCAATACGATCGGGTCCATACCGCCACGGTTATGAGTAATTTCAATACCGTAGCGTTTTACATCCATCCAGCGTGAACCGTCGTGAATAGTTTCGATACGGCGCATCTGCAACAAACAATGAATCATATTTTCCTGTTTCTTGTTTACAAACGAGAAGCAAGGATTCAGGTGTTTCTTCACTGTACGCTTGGTTTCATCGGTTACAGGTATCGGTGTATATCCCACACCTTCATAGAAGTCTACAATTTTATCTTCTGTCAGTGTTTCCGGATATCCGTATCTTCCGTCACCCTTCGATGCATCCAGCCATTCGTTCATATATTCTACAGCAGTAGCATAGTCAGGCTGAGCCTTCAGAATATTAGCCTCGATGCAGCAAAGCAATGTTTCGTTGGTACTGAACGGAACGATTACAGCGTGACGCAAACCGATACCGTTTACCTTATCTGTATACTCAAAGTACATACGATACTTGAAGAAACACAACTTCTGTTCCACACCGTTCAGGCTGGCATAAAACAACGGGTTGTTCCATGGAGCGCCTGCCCACAAAGTTTCTGTTTCAGTCACCGTACGGTTCATGCCATAACGTTTTGCCATGTTGTAAGGACCATAAATATAAGGCCATGAACTGTAAATCGGAGTAATCAGCAAGTTAGCGTCTACCGAAGCAGAGATATACGCATCGCCTCTTTCATCTATTTCAGTGATAGAACCCAGATCGGCCTGCAGCTGGCGCAGTGATCTTGCCGGATTTGTACCCAAAACAGCCTTACCATATTCCAGCACCTTTTCATAGTTCGACTTATCTTCTTTTACATAGAACAGGTAGAAACGTGCGGCAAAAGCATTGGCAGCCTTCTTGTTGAAATGATATTTAGGCACTGAATATAAATTGTCATTAATCAGCGGAAGTCCTTCCAGCAAATCAGCCTCAATATGCTGATAAGTTTCTTCCAGTGTACCTCTGGTATATTCAGGAGCTACTTCTGTTTCCGGTTTCGTAGCGTAAGGAATACCCAATTTTTCCGCAGCGGTAGCCGGATCGTAAGCTTCACAGAAGATATTAGCCAAGACAAAATGTGCATATGCACGGCACAACAGTGCTTCACCTTTCTGAGCGTTCAGCGAAGCCGGATTTCCCATCTGTTCGATAGCCTGCAGTGCATGGTTTGCCGAAGCAATCGCCATATAAAGTCCGTTCCACATTCCCTGCGGAGAGTCCTGACTCGTATCTGTCTTGATATCACTCCACAGATAGGCATCCTGTTCCTGCTGGAACTCAAAGCCATACATCTCACCGTTGTCAGCCGTATTGTCCGAAGCCTGCTCAAACATCATTATCGGATAATAGTTAGGATAAGCCGAAACCAGCAGACTGGTAACCTTCGACTCCGTATCAATTTCTGCACGATTATCTGGCACTGTATCCAGGAAATCGCTACACGAAGCGAAAGCCCACGCCATCAATAAAGCAGCACTGTATGTTTTTATATTTTTCATCATAATTTTCTCTTTTAAATCAAATTAAATACCCAATCTCAAAGTCAAAGTAAACTGCTTAGGAACAGGAGCAGCCACACCACCGGTGTTGAAGAATTCCGGATCCTGACCGTTCAGCTTCTTGTCGGCATAAATCAGGAACAGGTTGGTTGCCTGAAGTTTCAGTGACAGGTTGCTCAGTTTCATACGGTTTGCCAGTGATTTCGGGAAATCATAGTTCAGTGAAATTTCCTTCATACGGATGAAGTCACCTTTAGCAATACGTTCTGTAGAGTAGTTGTATGCATTGTATGCGCGGCTCAACTGAGAATCCTGACGGTTCATACGTGTATCGGCGATAACCGGTATGTTGGTAATATTTTCGTCCCCCGGCTTAGTCCAGCGGTTTACAAACTCTTTCGGTGTTGCATCCAAGTCAGTATATTCATTGCTGAATACCGGATCCAGACGGATTACATTTCCGAATGAGTAAGTGATAAATACATTCAACTTAAAGTTCTTGTAGGTAAATACGTTACCGAAACTACCGGTAATAGTCGGATCGGTCGGACCTTCGTAAACCAGATGATCTTTAACGTTACGTTCCTGGAAGTTGATGTCACTTACAGTCACTTCACCTTTTTCATTGATGAATGTCGGGAGACCTTGTCCGTTCAGTCCCTGGAAGTCCATAGAGAACAGTGAACGTACCGGATAACCTTCCAGAGCAAAACCTGTACCTGCAATCAGGTCGATAACACGTGAGTTAGCATCCAGTTCTGTAACTTCGTTCTTCGCGTTAGAGAAGATAAAGTCGGTATTCCATTTGAAGTCGCGTGTTACAATGTTTCTTGTAGACAATGTAAATTCCACACCGTGTGACTTCATGCTGGCAACATTGGCATATTTTGAAATCTGTCCACCTACACCCATTGTGTTGATGATACCGATCAAGTCGTAGTTGTTACGCTTGTACCAGTCCATAGCCAGATTGATGCGGTTATCCAGGAAACCGATTTCAGCACCGATATTCAACTCATGTTTCTTTTCGTAAGTCAGCTCACTGTTTTCCAGTTCTGTAATCTGAAGTCCGGATTCACTTACACTGGCAAACGGGCGGTAAGAGTTATAACTGTTGACGATTACGCGTGAGTTAGAAACCTCAGCCGGACCACGGTCGGCAGTCAGTGAGTAAGAAGCCTTCAGAGTCAGGTTAGACAAGGCCGGTCTCAGGTTTTCAAACCAGCTTTCTTCGTGTACGTTCCATGCACCCGAAACGTTCCATGTAGGAAGCCAGCGTGCCGAACGGCTCTTACCCAGCTTGTTAGAACCTTCATAACGGACTGTACCGTTTATTGTATATTTACCTTTCCATGAATAAGTAGCTGTACTGAAGAAAGCCACGTCACGAGAGCGGGTTGTAGACACACCGTAGTAAGCAGCATTTTCCTCATTACCCTGTTTGAAGTACAGATAGTCGTAAGAAGGAAGCATACCCATATCATACTGCAAACCTACACCCTGGAACCAAGTCTGTGTACGGTCGGTAGCGTTCAACTCCATACCACCGAAGAAGTTGAAGATATGGTTTTCATTAAATACGTCATTGTAGCTGGCAGTAGCACGGAAGTCGTAGCTGTTCATGCCATATTTAGTTTCACGGTAGAAACCTCCCACCGGAAGAACCGATACCGGCAACGCGTTCGATACATCCGGGTCAGTATACAACCACGGGTTAGCGTCACGGATAGTAGCATCATCCATTGCACGGTAAGCCCATGCCTGGTTAGAATAGTCAGTAATCTTGTGAGCCTGAGTAGTAGTAGAATACTTGTAAGCGCCCAGCACACTCAGTTCTACCTTATTGATAGGTTTGTATTTAAACTCACCCTGGAATTTCATATCTACTACATCCAGGTCCATATAGTTATTGTCCAGTTCATGCAAGATATTGAACGGCGCATAGTTACGTACGTAGTATTCATTCGGGTCGAGTGCACGTGAAGTATTCAGCGCGTAAGAATACGGGTTGATATCGAAGTCACGTTTTACTTCACCACTTACAGGGTCCAGATTCGAGCTTAACGAACCCGGTGCACGCTGTTTACGGTAAGAAGCGTTACCGATCAGGTTCAATGAAACTTTCTTGGTAATGTTATACAAAGCGTTCAGGTTGGCAGTGTAACGCTGTACCTTGCTCTGTTTGGTCCATCCCGGGTCGTTCATCACACTCAGTGAAGTATAGTACGAAGCCTTTTCAGTACCACTTGTCATACTGATTGCATGGTTCTGCGAAATGCTGTTATTGAACAAAACATCAAACCAGTCTGTATTTCTGTATTCAGCCTCACGCAGATAAGCATTTCTTGCTTCCGGAGTGTTTGGCATGCCAAATCCTGTGTTTGCGTCGTAACTGTTGATCAAATGATACATCTTACCATATACACCACTGTTAGAAGCACGGTATACATCGGCAAATGTCAGGTAACCGTTGCTTTCCAGTGTCTTGTATACGTCCATCTGCTCCTGAGAGTTCATGATGTTGAAGTTACGGTAGTTCGGTTTCATACGCATGGTGAATTCACCTGTATAGCTGATCTTGTTAGAACCTGCCTTACCTTTCTTGGTAGTAACGACAATCACACCCGCCATGGCACGAGCACCATAGATAGAAGTAGCCGAACCATCCTTCAGGATCTGGAAGTTTTCGATATCGTCAGCATTCAAACCAGAGATAGCCGAACTGATCAGTGTAACGGCATCACCCGAAGACAAATCGTCAGCACCTACTTCCGTTACATCCTCCATGATGACACCATCTACTACCCACAACGGTTTAGAGCTACCGTAGATAGATGTGGCACCACGTACACGGATTTTCGGAGCTGTACCGAAAGTACCTGATACGTTCTGAACCGATACACCGGCTGCACGTCCTTCCAGGGCACGGCTGATTTCCGGCACACCGTCAAGTTTAGAGTCTTCGGCAGATATTTTTGTTGACGCACCTGTAAATAATCGCTTGTCCATACGCTGCATACCGGTAACTACGACTTCATCCAGTACCTCTGTATCCGATTCCAGTACCACCTTCATATTATTTTTGGCAGCTACTGTCTGCGATTTCATACCGATATAGCTGATTTCAAGTTTATCCCCCTTGTTAACTTTCAGTATAAACTTTCCGTCGATATCCGTAATTGTACCATTAGAAGTTCCCTTAACCAAAATAGAAGCTCCCACGACAGGCATGTCATCCTCCGCAGACATCACGACACCTGTCACTTGTACAGCCTGAGCTATCGCCAGACTTATGCCTATTAACAAAAAGGCACAAAAAAGTGTAATTCGCTTTTTCATATTCTAATAAAATTTTAATAACGGACACAAATATACATATCATTTTATTAAAAAACAAAAAATTAAAGCAAAATACATAAATATTCTTGCATATTCTATAAATTATCAAATAGACAGTTTCAGCTTTATTTTTTACTATAAATACCGATATTTTACTAACACATTGAACATCTTTATACCCCCTTCGAGAATCTATGGATAAAACCATATAAAAACAAACAATAACAAATATTTAAAAAATAAGGGACTCCTCAAAAGAGCCCCTTAATACAAATTACTATAAACCAAAGATTTATATAAGTGTTAAAATTTAATAATACACATATTTATTTTACATATTACATTTTGACAGCTTTTTAACATAAAAACATATCATTATAACACTGTACATAAATTTTCTTATAATTCCGTCCCAACATCAAAGCAGGGACACACCTTTGTCCACTCTTCCGGTTCTATCACACCGTCACCGTCCAGGTCCGGACTCAGGTCGCGATGTCCTACTATCCGGCGTGTCTGGAAGTCCATGGCAAGCACTCTCACCAGCACCCTGAGCGAACGCTTCTGAAGTTCCGTACGTGTGTCGGCAGGACGTCCCTGCTCGTCCAGTCCTCCTTCGTAGCACACACCGATACTGTGCCGGTTATATCCTTTGGCGTGCGCTCCGGGACGGTCTACCGGACGCATCGTACATATTTCTCCGTCGCGCCTTACATAATAATGATACCCGCATCCGTCGAACCCGCGCTGCCGGTGCATTTCCTCCAGCTGGCGGGGCGAGAGCGGAACATCCGCTCTCGTTGCCGAACAATGAATGACAATCATGTCAATCTTTCTCATCACACCCTCCTTTCTTTCCGGTCAGTATGCAATACAGACACTTGATTATCCTGATCAGAATCCATTTTACCTTTCCAGTCATACATTCCTCCTTGTTTTTTATATTTCACATCTGTCCGCATCTCCCTTCCGGAGTCTTACTCCTCTTTTTTAGGCTTTACCGGCACACGTTCGTAGCTCAGCGAATTCAGAATGTCCGACAAATCGGCTCCCGGACGGAAGTTGATATGCGCCTTCTTTATCAGTCCGGTGTGATATTCTTCCTCCGTGACACTACCCTCACCGTTCAGACCGATCTGAAACGAACCCAGGTCGCCCAGACGCACGATTTCTCCGGCACACAGACCGTCACGCATCACCGTACCCAGCGAAATCAGCACCGCCATCGTATCGGCACGTGTCACCGTACACATCTGCTGAATACGGTCCGCCATTTCACGGATTCCCATCTCGCCGCGTGCCTGTGCCAGGGCATAATATTTGGCACTACCTTCCAGATCATTAGGTTTCTTTCTTGCTACTACCGAATAAGTCACTGCTCTTTCCATAATCTTTTTACTTTTTAATGATTAAAACGAATACCTGTTGAAAGCTTTCAATCTCTTTTCTGTATCACAAAGATACATAGCCAGTTCCGGGCAGTGTCCGTCACCGTCCGCCTACAGGATTGCATTGTTACGATAAAAATAAAAAAACCACAGGCCGTACAGCTCGACGCCTGCCGGTAGAAAACCGTCTGCGTAAATGCTGTACAGCCTGTGGAACCTCTCTGTTACCGCACCTGTCAGTTGGCGCGGCTCAGTTTGATATTGTCGATAAACCAGCGGCGATAGACACTGCTGCCCGAAGTAGCGGCAGTTTCACCCCATGCATCCGACTTGATGGTGATGCGTGTATCTTTCGTGATGGAAACACCCTCCAGCACCACATCGGCATGCAGCCATTCCAGTTTGTCTACCTCATTCACAAAGTTATGTCCTATCGGATCCAGTCCGACTGTCTCGCTGCCGTTGGTCACGGTGATGATCAACTGTACCGGGTCGAACTTTCTCGTACCGCCCACCATCGGCGCCCAGTCGAACGAAAGCATTACCTTCTCGCCTGACGGTATGCCGTCTACAGCCGGCAGTGTCAGTCCTGCCTGATAGTCTGCCTTACCGAACTTCAGGTAACATTTCTGCAGGTAGATAGAAGCACCGCGACTTTCTTCCAGTCCGTATCCGTGAGCCAGCAACGCTTCGGCAGCCGTCTGTCCCTCGTCGTTCTTCGCACTGTAAATCTGCGGAGCAGTACCCGATCCGTCGTTTTCCACTGTCTGTCCGGCGCCGCTGTTCTCTGCCCAGGGCAACAGCCACTCAAAGTCTTCCGAGAAATAGATCACCTCTACCACACCCTTGTCTTCGATGCGTGCAGCCTGTATGCGCAGTGCCATCCCCCTTCATCATCTGGTAGAACTGAGGCAAGACTCCCTCGGCAGGAACTTCATACCCCGAAGGAACGGAGATAAACACATACCCCCATTTCTTTTCCGATTGAAGCTGGTAGATACCCCGTTCGTCGGTCACGCTCACCTCTACACCGTCCGATACCACAACACCCTGCACCGGACCGTCGGCTGTCGATACCACCCCGTACACCGTCGTTCCGGCATCCGGCGTGAAATCAATTCCCTCTACAATATTAATATAGGTAGTACCAATCTGTTTCTTGCGGTCACCACGCTTGACGAACACCCGGTACGTACCGCTTTCGCATCCGTCGGCAAGCTTTATGGTAAAACTGTTTTCCGAAACACTCACCAGCACACACGTATACGAGATTCCCCCTGTCGATTCCAGAATAATCACATCCGATTCCGCCGGCTTGTTACTCCCGGTCACCTGGAACGTATATTCCCCTCCCTTGGCCACTTCTATCAGCGAAGGGCATTCAAACTGTACATCAAAGCTGCCTGCCACAGCCTCCGTCATTCCATCGTTGCTGCACGCCATCAGCGGCAAGACAGCAATCAGCAAAAAGCAAAGTAAATACGCTGCAATTTTTTTCATTTTATTTTTAAATTGTAAATTTTCCCAACCTGCTCCTTACCTTTTCATTACCAGCTATCTACATGACAACCAGCGTTTTTCAAGCAATCAAAAATCCTTAATTTTCATTGCGCAAAATTAAAGGCAGCGTATTTCAAAACAGAAACGCGCATGTGGCAATCCTGTTTCAAAACGGTTAAGTTTCCGATGCAGCATACACACAAAAAACGGGGTGTGAACCACGCCGCGATGCCGCAAACGTAAGGTTCACACCCCGTGCAAGTATATATCATAGTTTCTTAATCTTACGGCTCCCCCAGTCCCCGCACGATCACCTCCACCTCCGGCTTGAGGAAAAACTTGCGGTGTATAAGCAACAAACCAGCAAGAACAAAAAATACCCCCAAAATGCTAACTATAGTATGTTGAATTTCAATCTAAGCCTACATATTTTTGTAAAAAAACATACTATGAGTAGCAATTCCATTCTAGAAATATTCGGCAGAAATGTCCAGAAGTACCGAAAAGAGCAACACCTTTCGCAAGAAAAACTTGCGGAATATGCCGGACTTCACCGTACCTATATAGGAATGATAGAGCGTGCAGAAAAAAACATAACTCTTGTCAATATAGAAAAAATAGCAAAAGCATTAAATATTAATCTAACTAAACTACTAGAAAACAATGAATAAAAAACAAGAAGAAGGTATTGACAGAAACTGGCATCCCGAATTTCAAAAATACACAGAAGCCATTGTTTCAGCTTCCGAATATGAAGGGCTTTATTTTGAAAGAAAAAAAGACACGCAGATTAAATGGGTTGCTACCAAGAAATCTTCCGCCGGACAGAAACGTCTGGCATGGTGGAACAAGAAATGCGAGGAACTGGGTATTCCCGTAAAATCCGGAAACTATGCCGTTGCAGTCAGGGAGATACATCCTACAAAAAAACATGTATGCCAGATCTGTGGAAAGGCGCTCAGCATATATTATGAATACCCCACTAAGCAAACGCTTTCCAGAATCAACCAGAAACTCGGCACCAAGCTGAAGCAGACAGATTATACCATAAAGGAAATAATAGAACAGTTTTGCAAGAATACCAATGACCTGCAAAACATAGCCCACATATTCAAGGTAAAATCTTTTACAGATACAGCCGACCTGATCCGGCAAATATATGATACACATGTAGCCAAGTGTTCAGGCAAACTCTCTCCGGGAGCCATGTCAAATTGTCCGGACCGTTTCGACGGCTACCATTCCGACGGACTGTGCTGCCGGCAGTTTACCGACAAGGGCAGACATACAGACAACATGAAAACCTATGTGCAGGACCGGCGTGCTTATGAAGAATGGTCCGACGGCAACTATAACCTGGCCAACAGACTGATGGGAGAATACCAGAAAGCTCCAAAGTGCACATGTCCGGTCTGCGGAGAAACAGCTAAAATGACGGCCGACCATATAGGTCCGATTTCGCTCGGATTCTGCCACAGTACGAACTTTGCCCCTAAGTGCAAAGCGTGCAACAGTGCGAAGAACAATCGCCTTTCCCTGTCGGATGTCCGTAAGCTGCTGACACTGGAGGCAGACGGCAATCAGGTGGTAAGCTGGCATTCCCAATATATCTGGGACAAGTACAAAAATACTATCACTTCCGACAAAGATGCCCGGAAACTCAGTTCCCTCATGCTGAAATGCCACCAGAACGTATTGAAACTGTTCTCCCTTATTTACAAAAAAGGAGGGGAAGAATTTCTCCAGACTTATCTGCATCCCGAATACTCCATGTACGACTACCGTTTTTCGGATTTCAACCCGCTGGAACCCGACAAACTGAAGATACACGAAAGTCCTCTCGACAGTGAAAACAAGCGGAAAAATCAGAAAAGATACCTGCGCATTGCTTTCGAAAGTCTGAAAGAATTCGACATGAAGGAAAACCGTAAAGTAACATTTTACACAGACCAGTTTCCCCAAGAAACGGCTGCCGTCATGCAGAGCATCAAAGCCAGAAATTTCACACAAGCCGACCAGGAAGTCAGGAAACTCATCACACTTCTGTGCGACAAAATTATTGCTTCCGAGTCAGAGTAGATTATAAAACTCTTCGAAAGTCAACTCTCCATACATGAGCCTGTCGTAAGCCGATGCCTGCACAGGCTCATAATCCATTTCCAGACTTCCTCCCCCGTTTTCCAGTTCCGGCAGCGAACCGATAGCATCTCTCACCGTAATGGCTACGGGCAAGTTCCACATATTCGGTGTCTTGACAGATGGCATGTAAAACAAAGGCGACGGCTGAGGTATGGAAATCTCTTCCAGTGAACCGATGATGAAAACCCGCTTTCTACGCTGCGGCACACCAAATTCCTCGGCATTCAACTTGATGGGTACATTTACATGATAACCGATTTCAGTAAAAGCCTCAATAATTTCTTTAATGGCATCCCCCTTACGCATAGTCAGAATACCTGGCACATTCTCCATAACGAAAAATTCCGGCCTCAGCCGGTTTACCATTTCAACAAAATCCTTGAACAACTGGTTTCTCTTGTCGTTCGGATCTCTCCAGCCCGCATACGAAAATCCCTGACAGGGCGGACCACCGACAACCACATTAACCGGTGTATTTCCGCAAGCTTCCATAATGCGCGCCTTGGTTTCCTCCTGGGTAATATCTCCCAAAATAAAATTCTCAGCCGGTGCATACTGCGAGTGATTATATCGGTTGGTAGCCATGATGCTCTTGTCTATTTCATTTGCGGCTATCAGCTGGAATCCGCTCATAATGAATCCTTCCGACATACCTCCGCATCCGGCAAACAAATCCACAAAATTCATTCCTCTTAAATGAGGCATGATCAGTGAAGCGACGAACCTGGCCAGCAAAGGAGGCACAGCGTTTCCTATCTGCTTGTACTGTGAAGCATTGGAACCCTGAAAGATAAAACTGTCGGGAAACGACTGAAGCCTTGCCGCCTCCCTGTTGGAAAGCACACGACATTGCGAAGGGTGCAGATTGCACCCGTTCCCTACCCGATTGAAATAAGTGGCGATCGTATAGCTTGGCTTGTCCCAGCACAACCTGCCGTAATAAGTAGTCCGTCCTCCGGTTTCCCTTATTTTATCCAGACGAGTATCCGATATGCTCAGAGGAATATCCTGCCAGTTTCCACCTTCAGGAATGTGAGGGGCTATTTCCGCCTCATGTTTCCCCATCTTAAACACAACATGATTATATAATTTCATCGTACTATCCAGTTTATCTCTTCCGGTGTCAAACCATACAGTTCGCCTACATACCTGTCCAGTTCCTCCTGCGAAGAATAAGTAAAGTTTTCATCCACTCTGTTCAGATCAACTACCGGCAAATCGTCTATTTCGTAGTTATTTATATGATTATTAGAGCTGGTCACCTTAAATCTCCAGTTCAACAAGCTGCTGTTCAGCAAAATATACATCTTCTTCAAGACTGTTTCTTCGGCCGATATGTAATTGCAACTATTTCCCAGTATATCATTTTCCTCACAATACACAAACCTCAGCCTCCGCGATATTCCCATATTGGAAACCTGCTGACAGACCAGCCTCCTTCTGCCAAAATCACATTTCAGAAATTCAGCCGAACGAGTTCCGAGAAACTCGCCCTTCACATATTCGTGATTGATATCCTCAATATCGTTGTCAGCAATCATATTTCCCCGTACCAACCGGTAGGGAGTCTGCTCTTGTGTTATAAACCGCTTATATAAAGTGAGATCCAGTTCCCCCCTTCTGTTCCGTATTTCAGGATATTCCTTCAGCTTCCGTACCTGTGACAGCCTCTCCAGAATCTCCCACCCCCTATCCGACATCAGAGGTATCTCCATATTTTCCCCGAAAATCTTCCGCACACTTCCGATTTCTACTCCAAAACATCTCCCGTCCACTTCCACATTTATCCTGCCGGTAATACCGTATCGCTGCAGGTAAAATATATTAGTCGACTGCGTTACATTGTCAAACAGCGGGATGCTTTCTCTAAAGTATTTTATTTCACAGACCTTGTTCTTTTCCAACAAAAATTTCCGCAATTTTGTTGTTGACAAATCCGCGAATAATGTAGAAGGGCATATTACTCCCAAATAACCATTCCGCTTAAGCATCCGTATCATCTTTTCAATGGAGAGCTGATACAGATTCAACATTCCCTCCAGCGCATAATGATAAGCCCCCGAAGTTCTGAACCAGGACACCCACATTAAAATCCGGTCAGCTTTATTTCCCGAAATCTTCTTCTTGTCCGGTTTCAGAACCAGATAAGGAGGATTTGAAACAATCACATCAAATCCTCCGTTTACCTTTCCCTCAAAATCAGAGTTTTTCAACGGACATTCATCAGAAAACATTATATTCTCCTGTATCAGTGCATTTCTCCGAATAATATTTCCACATATTTTTTCTATGTCCGAAACAGAAGGTTCTTTCAGCCTTGCCAAGGCCTTCATACGAGTAATCGCTACAGCTACAGGGTCTATATCCACAGCAAAAATATTATTCAAAATACTTTTTTCCGGCGGTATACCATATTCTTTATCCAATATATCGACAATGCAATCATAAAAGCGTCCTGTACCACAGGCAAAATCAAGCACAGACACGTCAGCCCCTGCATCACACCGCGACAAGGTATTTTTCACTATTTCATAAGCGACATAAGATCTGGTATAAACCGCTCCCTTATCAATAAGATTATGCTTCGATTTTTTTCTGTAAACAAGGCCGTTCTTCCGCTCTATCACAGCATTCAGAAATACGATATGCAGTTCTTCACATAAAGAAGGGATTACTTCTGCCGGAAACTGAGTATAAAGAGAATATTCTCCATCAGGCAAAAATCCATAGCTGCCTGAGATTTCCACCGAGTCCAAAAGTTTTTTTTGGTAGAGAAAAGTATATATAAGGCTGTTTATCAGAAAGGAATGCACATTTTCTGTCAATGCAGCAACTGTTTCCGTGTTCAAATCTTGTTCCGAAATCCGATTTGACGACTTATATTTTTCGCATTCTTCCGCTATCAGATCGTTTTCCAATTCAATAAGTCCGTCAATCATTATTCCTTGCTTGATTTAATCATTTTTAAAACAAAATCCTGTATTTTCGTGCAAAGATAATGTTTTTTGTTTCACCAGCCCCGTTCCCGTTCCGAAAAAACAGCCTCTCTTAATCTTACGGCTCCCCCAGTCCCCGCACGATCACCTCCACCTCCGGCTTGAGGAAAAACTTGCGGTGCTTGTCGTGGCCCAGTGCCGCCAGCCCTTCGCGGATGGACGGACAGCGGTACATCCACCGGTACAGATTGCGCCGTGCCGTTTCCGGCGAACGGTCGGGAAAATACAGACAAGCCAGCTCCGACTTGCCGTAGATACGCAGACGGAATTCCCCGTCGCCGTGTTCATTCTCTTTCATACCGCATCCCCTTTCCGGCACGTCCGGCTTCCTTGCGCGGCGATACCCGTTCGAAAGCCGCCCCGTCCAGCATCCCTTTCAGCACCATGCCCGGACGGAAACGCACCCATATCTTGTTTATCATCGATTCGTGGAAGTCAGCCTCCAGCCGCACTCCCTCGCTTTTCACTCCCACCTGAAGCGAACCCAGCTCACCCAGACGGACAATCTCGCCGTTGCACAGCCCGCGGCAGACCTCCTCTTCCAGCGCTACAAGCACCGCCAGCGTATCGGCACGTGTCACCGTACACCGCCGCTGAATACGGCGCGCCATGTCGCCCAGCGTCACCTCTCCCCGCGCCTGTGCACGGGCATAATACGTCATCTCTGCCGAGATATCACGCGGATCAACCCGCGGAACCACCGAATAAGTCACTGCTCTTTCCTTCATCATTCTTCCGTTTTAAATTGTTTGCCGGCGCAGTCACAGGCGTACCCGCGAACTCGCCGATTTTCGTCATGCTGGGATTATACCCGTAATATACCTTTCCCGTCGCCCCGTTGCGGTGCTTGGCTACCGTGGCGATGCCCATGCCCCGCGTAGACCACCCCGTATCGGGATCCACCCGGATGTGATAACGCTCCGGACGGTGCAGCAGAATCACCAGATCGGCATCCTGCTCGATGGCCCCGCTCTCGCGCAGGTGACGCAGCTCCGGACTCCCCGCCCGGTCTTCCGCCTGACGGTTGAGCTGACTCGACACGATGACCGGACAACCCAGCGAGCGCGCCAGCCCCTTCAGCTTGCGGCTGCACTCCGCCACCTCCTGTTCACGCGTACGCCCCGGATTCACCGTGGCAAGCAGTTGCAGATAGTCGACGATAAGCAAGCCCAGCAGCCCCTTTGCCCGCAGCGACTTGGCGATGACACACAACTGGTCGACGTTGATGTACGGCGTATCGTCGACATGTACCGGCAGCGCGCTCATCCGTTCCGCCGTACGGTGCACATCCTCCACCTCCTCCGGCGAGAGCCTGCCCTGACGGATACGCAACGGATCGGCCGAACTCTCCGCCAGTACCATGCGCTCGCCCAGTTCCGAAGCCGTCATCTCCAGCGTGAAGAACACCACCGGCACACCCGCCATCGCCGCCTGACGCGCAAAGAACAAGTCGAGTGCCGTCTTTCCGTCGGCCGGACGCGCCGCCGTAAAAATCAGGTTGCCCGGCTGCCATCCCCCTGTCATCTCGTTCAGCCGCTGCAAGCCCGTAGGCACACCCGTCAGCCCGTTCACAGCCAGTTCCTGCCGGCGGTCCACCAGCGCCACCGTATCATCCATCACCTCCGGCATGGGGTGCAAGTGATTCTCCAGCGGCGAGTCCTCGAGCAGCGCCCCCAGTTCCCGCTGCGTATCAATCAGCACATCATACACATCACACGTCATATCGTTTGCCGCCGCCAGCTCCCGTGTCAGCGCCTCCACCAGCTTCCGCCGCAGGTAATACTGAAACAGGATGCCGCAATGATACTCCAGGTGAGCCGACGTAGCCACCCCCGCCGCCAGTTTCGCCACGGCAAACGGACCGCCCGCATCGTCCAGCCGTCCCAGAGCACGCAGCTCCTCGGTCACCGTCAGCATATCCACCGCCGCTCCCCGTGCATACAGCGCGTTTATCGCCTCGAACACCACCCGGTGCGCCGTCAGGTAAAACATCTCGGCACGCAGACTTTTCAGCACCACCGCCTGAGCCGAACGCTCCAGCAGGCACGCCCCCAGTACCGCCCCTTCTATTTCTTCCGCATAAACCATCCCCATAATCCTAAAAATATGACTGCTGTCAGATACTGCTTTTCACATTACTGAAAATCCGATTGCCTTTACGGATAATCCCTCCTGTTAAAATTATTGCTTGATTTTTATATATCAACAAGTTACTGATGGTTTGAAAAGTTTTATCGGACAGCAATGATTGACAATTTAAAAAGTTTCATCAGACAACACAGATAAAAATATAATCAATTGAGTACAAAACTCTTCATCTGCAAATACTTCAGCGCCGTACGAGCCCGGTCGATAGACGGCAGCATGCAGAGATACATCTCGATGTTTCCCACCGCCTCCTCTCGCTCGGCCAGCGTCAGCTTCCCCCACGCCTTGCGCGCCGCCTCGATGTCGAGGGCAGGCTGCCGCGTCATGTCGTGATACTGTTCCCAGAACACCTCGAACATCTCGTCGCCCGCGCTCCTGCGCCTTCCGTCCGCACCGTTTTTCACCCGCATGCGGCACAGCGTATCGTAGTGCAGCAGACGCAGCTTCGAACAGTTCTGCACCTTCATCACCTCCACCACACCGTTCTGCTCCAGCTCTCCGATAAAATGGTTCACATGCCTCCGGCTCCAGGCGAAGCGCAGACTCAGCTCCCTTCCTGAGAAAAACAGCTCGCCCCGTTTCAGGCATCCAGGGGTATCACCCTGATCGGTAAAGCACGCCGCCATGAGCAGATACACATACGCCTGCGAGTCGGAATGCCACTTTCCGTACATTTCGGCAAACATCTGGGTAAGCAGTCGCCTCGAAAGTACCAGAAAGCCCAGATTGCCAGGATTTTTCATAGTTGTTATCACCTCCATAATTCTTCATTTTTTTACGCAACCCGAAAGGGCGGGCCACCACCGTCACCAAAGTGTAGCATAGCAAACCCTCAGAGTTACAAGTTATTACAATGTCCGGCGGGCCACAAGAGCACCACCAGGGTTGCCACCCTTTCCTATTATATATTAAAAGAAAGAGTAAAAGCAAGGGAAGTTTTTCTCGCAAAGAAAAACGTTCAGCCACGATTTTTCCGTTATCTTTGTGTCATCAACAGAACCTGACAGGTAAACTTCCGTTCTTGTCTTTCACCGGTAAAAATACCGATTGGCAGAGTATTAATTACTGCCCTATACGGCAGAGATAACCCCCGAGAGACAAGACTAATGAAATATTTCGAAAAATTATACGCTTCGTGCGAGCCTACGAAGCAACAGACAGACGAGTGGCTCAAAGAATTAAGAAAGTTCATCGATACACTGTGCGCCCTGTCGCACGTATCGAAGTCGGAAATCCAGCGCATCACGGGCATCGGCACGCATACGTGTTTCGACACCGTCCGCAACTTCCGTTTCAAGACGCTGGCCACCTTCTTCAAGGCAGCCGAACAGGTGTGCGAGATAGATTTCGACGTAACCACCCTGAGACTGATCATAGAGAGCTGCATCATGCACAAGACGAACCTGATAGTACGCGAGGCCGATCCCGACGAGGAGCCGGGAGAAAACGAGTTCAGGATTCTGAAGCAGCTTTCCGTGGGCACGGACTCCCGAAAAGGCAGCCCGACGGGAAAAAAAGCTGAAAAGTTGAAGTAAACATCAGGAAGTTTACCCGGATATTCGTACAAAAGCTCCGGCTTTTCGTACGAATATCCAAAAAAATCTCCGGACATTGTCCGCACATGATGCCGGCATCCGGAGATTTTTTTGTACCAATCGACAAAAAAAACGGATAAATTGACAAGCCAGCCCGTTCGCGTCCACATTCGGAAAAAGACGGCAGTCCTTGTGTAAAAATAAAAAAATTGAACAATCATATCTAAAAAAAAGGTTAAAATAAACCTTTCTGCATATAAATTTGTTATCTTTGCGCCGAAGAACGACTTCCTATGCGGCTGTGGGAGCGGATCCTAGACAGAAGCACGATGTGCGTCATCTTCCGTATTTGGAGATAACAAACTGATTCATAGTGTTTTTCAGGCGCTAGAAAGGAGAGAGAGGTACATCCGTACCTCAACAAACATTCAATCAAGAAAAAAGGGAACAAAAAACCAGAAGGACAAACATCCACAGACATGGAAAAAGAACAGGTATGGCTTCCCCTGCAGACGGTGTACAACAAAGAACTTGCAGTAGCCGCCTATCTCAAAGAGCAGGGCATCGAGCATTACATCCCCATGACATACGAGCTCCGCGACACCGGGCGCGAGGGTGAATGCAGCCATGTACTGGTACCGGCCATCCATAACCTGATTTTCATCCACTGTCCTTATGACGCCAACTGGTGCCGGCAGTTCGCCTCCGAAGCCCCGCTGCCCGTCTATTTCCTGAAGAAGGAGCGCAACGGCAACGACTACTGCACGGTGAGCGAACGCGACATGCAGAACTTCATGCATGCCACCAACCCCGACATCCAGGGCACGCGGTTCATCGATTCCGAAAAGCTTCGCGGCAAGCGCAGCGTCCCCGTCCGGGTAGTACGCCGCGGTCCGCTCTACGGTGTGACCGGCAAGTTCCTCCGCTACGGAGGCCGCCACTACATCGCCATCGAAATGCCCCAAAGCACCGCCCTGCTCAAAGTGAGCTACACCTGGTGCGAAACCATCGAAGAGTAAATTCAGAAAAACAATATAAAATCACTAACAGACAAGCATGAAACTAAAAGCTTTATCACTTGTTATTTTTATGGCATGTTCGCCCCTGCTCATGGCGCAGTCGGGCATGACCGACCAGCAAGTGCTGGAATATGCTAAAGATGGAGTAAAACAAGGCAAAGACCAGCGTACCATAGCTACCGAGCTGGCACGCCGCGGTGTGACCCGCGAACAGGCGGAACGCGTAAAGAAACTGTACGAACAGCAGACAGGTACCGCTGCCGGCGACATGACCGGAACCGCCAAAGCCGAAGCACGCCTGCGCGAGCAGACACAGGAAGACAATTCCACCATGCTCGACGAACAGCCACAGGCACAGGAAGTGGCACAGCAGGACGCCGTATTCGGCCGCAACATCTTCAACACCCGAAACCTTACGTTCGAACCGAACGTCAACATAGCCACCCCGCCCAACTACCGTCTCGGTCCGGGCGATGAAGTGGTAATCGACATCTGGGGAGCCAGCCAGAACACCATCCGCCAGCAGATTTCGCCCGACGGAACCATCAACCTCGAACAGCTCGGTCCTGTATTCCTGAGCGGCATGAGCATCGAGCGCGCACAGCAGTACCTCACCGGCGAGCTCCGCAAGATCTATTCCGACCAGAGCAACCAGATACGCGTCACGCTGGGCAACACCCGCACCATCCAGATCAACGTGATGGGCGAAGTGATACAGCCGGGAACCTATGCCCTCTCCGCCTTCTCTACCGTATTCCACGCCCTCTACCGTGCAGGCGGTGTGAGCGACATCGGTAGCCTCCGTAACGTGAAAGTATCGCGCGGCGGACAGACCGTAGCTACGGTAGACGTCTACCAGTTCATCATGCAGGGCAAGACCCGCGACGACATCCGCCTGGAAGAAGGCGACGTGATCATCGTTCCTGCCTACGAAGAACTGGTACAGATTACAGGCAACGTGAAACGCCCCATGCGCTATGAAATGAAGAAAGGCGAAACCCTTTCTACCCTGCTGAAATATGCCGGCGGATTTACCAGCGACGCCTATACCAAGAGCCTGCGCATCGTACGCCAGAACGGTAAGGAATATCAGGTAAACACCGTGGATGACACCGACTACAGCGTATGCCAGCTGCACGACGGCGACGTAATCACCGCCGAAGCCATTCTGGACCGCTTCACCAACAAGCTGGAAGTGCGCGGCGCCGTATACCGTCCGGGCATCTACGAGCTGGGCGGCAAGCTGAACACCGTACGCGAACTGGTAGAGAAAGCCGACGGACTGATGGCAGACGCCTTTACCGGCCGTGCCGTACTGTACCGCGAGCGCGAAAACAAGACCCGCGAAGTGAAGCAGATAGACATCCGCGCCATCATGGACGGCAGCCAGCCCGACATCCCGTTGCAGAAAAACGACGTACTCTACATCCCCAGCATCCACGACCTGGAAGACCTGGGCAACGTACAGATATTCGGCGAAGTAGCTCATCCGGGCGACTATCCGTATGCCGACAACATGACCCTCGAAGACCTCGTGATCACCGCAGGCGGTCTGCGTGAATCGGCTTCCGTAGTACGTGTCGACGTGGCACGCCGCGTAAAAGATCCGAAGAGCACCGAAAGCCCCGCTACCATCGGACAGAACTTCTCTTTCGGCCTGAAAGACGGCTTTGTGGTAGACGGCGAACCGGGATTCACTCTCCAGCCTTACGACCAGATATTCGTACGCCGCAGCCCGGGCTACAGCGCACAGCAGAACGTGGTAGTAGACGGTGAAGTGCTTTACGGCGGAACCTACGCCCTGAGCAGCAAGAACGAACGCATCAGCAGCATCATCGCCAAGGCAGGAGGCGCCACTCAGTTTGCCTACGTAAAGGGAGCCAAGCTTACCCGTGTAGCAAACGACGAAGAAAAACGCCGCATGCAGGATGTAGTGGACATGATGCGCAAGGAAATGGGTAACGGAGCCATCGACTCACTCGGTCTGAAAGTACTCGACACCTTTACCGTAGGTATCAACCTGGAAGAAGCCCTTGCCAATCCGGGCAGCGATGCCGACATCGTATTGCGTGCAGGCGACGTGATCAGCGTACCCGAATACGTGAACACCGTGAAAATCAGCGGTGCAGTGATGATGAGCAACACCGTATCCTACAAGCAGGGCGAAGGTGTGAAATATTACCTGAGCCAGGCAGGAGGCTACAGCCAGAACGCCAAGAAGAGCAAGAAGTTCATTGTCTACATGAACGGCCAGATAGCCGAAGTGAAAGGCAGCGGCAAGAAGCAGATCGAACCGGGCTGCGAAATCATCGTACCCAGCAAACGTCACAAGCCGAACCAACTGGGTAGCATACTGGGCTATGCCACTTCGTTCGCTTCACTGGGAACCATGGCCGCATCCATTGCTAACTTGATAAAATAATATAGATTTCTCATAAGCCACAGGAAAACATCCTGTGGCATTTTCCTCTTTATAAAACCTATGACCGAAAACAAAAACTATCAGAATCCGGACGTACAGGAGCCGGAAAACGATGAAATCACGATAGACTGGATGGATATTCTACGCCGTATTATTGCTATCCGTAAGACACTTTACAAAGCTGCCGGTGTAGGCGTAGTGCTGGGTATTATCATTGCTCTGAGTATCCCCAAACAGTACACTGTAACAGTCAGTCTTTCTCCTGAAATGAACGGAGATAAAGCGAGTGGTGGACTTGCCAGTCTGGCTTCTTCGTTCTTAGGCGGAGGAGCAACTAGCAGCAGCAACGATGCACTAAATTTAACCTTAGCTCCAAATATTGTATCTTCTACCCCATTTGTATTAGACTTATTCGACACCCGTGTGCAGACGCTCGATGGCGAACAAGATACTACGCTGGTAGCCTATCTAGATGAACAGAAATCTCCTTGGTTTAGCTATATCATAAAAGCTCCAAGTATGGCAATCGGAGCCATCAAGTCACTATTTACCGAAGAAGCAGATACAACAGCAACATTAAATCCTTTCCAACTGACAGAAAAAGAAGCAGCAAAGGTAAAAGGACTCAGACAATCAATTCTTGCTGAGGTTGATAAGAAAACAAGTATGACTACTATCACCGTTACTTTACAAGATCCGAAAGTAACAGCCATTGTAGCTGACAGTGTAGTTGGTAAACTCCAACAGTACATTATCGATTACCGTATCAAGAAAGCTAAAGAGGACTGTGCCTATCTGGAAGAACTTTATCATGAACGCCAGCAGGAATATTACGATGCCCAAAGCAAGTATGCCCATTATTTCGACACCAACCGCAATATTGCATTTCAAAGTGTTCGCGCCGAACAAGAACGTTTACAAAACGACATGAATCTTGCTTATCAAGTATATAGCCAAGTAGCACAACAATTGCAGGTAGCACGTGCTAAGATACAGGAAGAAAAACCTGTATTCGCTGTGGTAGAACCAGCTACTGTACCACTAGAACCTTCAGGAATTAGTAGAAAAGTTATTTTCTTAGGAATTATATTTATATTAGTGTGTGGAACAGGATTTTGGAAATTACTAGGATACCAATTATACAAACAAACTAAAAAACTAATGAAATAAAAGACCAGTTCTCTATCCTACTTATCAAAAAATATAAATAGATAAACAACAATTCGATCATTATCTATTAATTATATATCCAATGACTATCATAATAGGACATACTTTTTAAAGAGTTTTTTATTCAGAAATATCATACTATTAATTTATGTCTACTACAGATTCAAATAATAAGCGAATAGCTCGAAATACATTATTGCTATATTTTAGAACTTTACTTATCATGGCAATAACATTGTATACCAGTCGTGTTATTCTTAATGCTTTGGGAGTAGAAGATTATGGTATCTACAATGTTGTAGGTGGCGTAGTAGCGATGTTTTCTTTATTATCAGGATCATTATCCAATGCCATCAGTCGTTTCATAACATTTGAATTAGGTCGTGGTGACAAAACAAGATTGAATAAAATATTTTCAACGAGCATAAATATTCAAATAGGGTTATCCATATTAATAATACTATTGGGAGTTTCTATTGGTGGATGGTTTTTAAATACCCACATGAATATTCCAACAAACCGCTTTGTAGCAGCCAATTGGGTTTTATATTGCTCTTTATTAATGTTTTGCATCAATCTTATCAGTTTACCATACAATGCATGTATTATAGCTCATGAACGGATGACAGCTTTTGCATATGTCAGTATATTAGATGCTTTTTTAAGACTATCTGTATGTTATTTAATCATTATCTCACCTTTTGATAAATTGATATCATATGCAGTATTATTAGTGATTGTAGCCCTGATTATTAGATATGTTTACAGTATTTATTGCAATAAACACTTCGAAGAATGTCACTATCATTTAATTTACGACCGTTCATTATTAAAGCAAATAGGAAGTTTTGCAGGCTGGCAGTTTCTAGCAAATGGATGTTGGTTACTCAATACACAAGGAGTAAATATTCTTATAAACATGTTTTTCGGTGTAGCAATGAATGCCGCTCGTGGTATTGCTACTCAGGTTGATGGCGCCATACTGCAGTTTGTCAATAATTTCATGACTGCCGTTAATCCACAGATTACTAAAAACTACGCAGCGGGAAGAATAAAAGAGATGTTCATTCTAGTATGCAAAGGAGCTAAATTTTCTTATTTTCTCTTAATGCTATTTGCTATACCGATTATACTTGAGACTGAATACATATTGACGTTATGGCTGAAAAATGTACCTGATTATACCGTAGTATTCTTAAGACTCACTATTATTGGTTCGATGTTGAATATGCTTGGTGGAACAGGACTAACAGCTTGCTTTGCCACTGGAAAAATCAAAACTTATTCAATATGGATAACAAGTATTGGAATATTGGTATTTCCACTTACATGGATTGCTTTTGAATGTGGTTTACCTGTTGAAAGTACATATATTATTTTTATTATTATTTACATTGGAGTTAATATTGTTAGGCTTTACATAATGAAATATATTATGCACTTTCCACCAATCCTATTTGTTAAAAAAGTCGTTGTTCCAATGCTAACAGTAACGCCAGTAGCTATAATTTTACCACTGCTTATGATAAATTTGATGAATCCGTCTTTTGGGCGATTGTGTCTCACGGCCATTGCATCTTTGATTTCATCGTCTATAACCATTTATCATATAGGCCTTACCAATAAAGAACGTAATGCCGTAACAAAGAAAATAAAAGAAATCTATAATAAATTTATTCAATAATTTATCAATAATAACTATTTATATTATAGATATCTTTTATAATTTATAAATATAAATTATGCTCCATTTTACATAGGAGAATTAAGTTTATAATAGGAAAACTTTATAAAATATGAATAATATGTTTTATACTGATGAGAGAAACACTCAAATAGTCATATTTCTTCTCAAAGCTAATAATATAAGGAATATTGTAACTTCACCGGGTACTACGCATATGTGCTTTGTAGGAAGTGTTCAACATGATCCATTCTTTAAAGTTTATTCGTGTGTGGATGAAAGATCTGCTGCCTACATAGCATGCGGTATAGCTGCTGAAAGTAATGAGCCAGTAGTTATTACTTGTACAGGAGCCACAGCCTCAAGAAATTATTATTCAGCATTAACAGAAGCATATTATAGAAAATTACCTATAATAGCCATTACAGCACATCAAGGAAATGATAGACTAGGACATCTATTGGAGCAAAATATAGACAGAAGAAGATTACCTTATGATATTGTAAAGTTAAGCGTCGAAGCTGTTTATGTAGAAAATAAAAGAGATGAGCATTATTGTACGATAGAAGTAAATAAAGCAATATTGGAAAGCATGCGTCATGGTGGAGGTCCTGTTCATATTAACCTATTCACAAGATATAGTAGAAATTTTACAGTAAAAGAAATTCCCCCTGTTACTTCTATAAAAAGATATACAGGATATGATTCCTTACCACAAATTCCATCTGGAAGAATAGCTATTTTTATAGGTTCTCATAAATTATTCACAGAAAAAGAAACACAAGTTATCGACCAATTTTGTGCAACCTATGATGCTGTTGTTTTTTGTGATCACACTAGTGGCTACAAAGGGAAATATAAAGTTCAGTTTGCTTTGTGTTTAACTCAACAATTTAATGAAACAGATTTAGGTAAAGTAGATTTATTAATACATATCGGCGAAGTATCAGGTGATGCAACCTTGAAAAGAATAAGATGTAAAGAGGTATGGCGTATCAATGAAGATGGAGAAATTAGAGATACTTGGGGAAAACTATCAACTGTATTCGAAATGCCTGAATCTTATTTCTTCAATCATTATTCAACAATTAACACGAATAAATCTTCTTATTATGAATCCTGTATAGAATTATATAATAAATGCACTTCTAATATTCCTGAATTACCATTAAGCACAATATGGGTTGCCCAACAAATAGCAATGGATTTACCCAAAGGCTGCAGTTATCACATGGGAATTTGGAGCTCTCTACGCTCTTTTAATTATTTCAATACCCCCAATAACACAAATGGGAATTGCAATGTTGGAGGATTTGGTATAGATGGAAATATTAGTACACTTATAGGAGCTTCTTTATGCAATCCAGAAAAATTATACATTGGTATGATTGGTGATTTAGCATTCTTTTACGATATGAATATTTTAGGAAATAGACATGTTGGAAATAACGTTCGTATAATTGTTGTTAATAATGGTCGTGGCAACGAGATGAGATATAATTTCTCACCAGCTTCAGCATTGGGAGAAGGCGGTAAATTATATTTAGCAGCAGCAGGACATTTTGGCAATCAGTCAAAAAAACTTGTTAAGCATTATGCAGAAGATTTAGGTTATGAATACTTATCAGCCTCCTCAAAAGAAGAATTTTTAAACCATAAAAAATACTTCTTATCCGAAAATATGTATGAGAGACCTATTGTTTTTGAAGTTTTTATTGCCGATGAAAAAGACGAACAAGAGGCATATCAGTTAATCAGTTCCATAAAGAAACAGACTTCTAGCATATTGAAAATGAAAGTTAAATCCGTTATAAAAAACACTATAGGTGAGAAAGGGACAAGCCTTATTAAAAATATTATCAAAAAATAAAGTATGAAAATCAAATTAGTAACATTTGCTCCACACCCCAATTTTGGAACTTGCTTACAATCATATGCTTTAAATTATGTATTACGTAAAATGGGACACAATGTTGAATTTATTTATAATGGACGTGAAAATCCTCCACTCTCATTTAAACAATACATAATAAAAGGGATAAAAAAAATAATTAAACATTTTATTCCAGAAGAAAAAAGATTACGTATAAAAGAATCTATAAAACCCCAAAGTTCCCGACCTTCACTTCATGTACTTAGCCTACCCCATCATCCCATACTTAATCTAGCTAATAGAATTTTCCAAAAAGATATTTGGTATGAAAATAAAAAACACACAAACTTACAATGGCGAAAGGTATATAAATTTACTTTTGAAGATAATAATTTCTGCATGAAACGCATATATACTCACAAGCAATATAATGAAGTAACTGACGATGCAGATTTATTTATTACAGGTAGTGACCAAATCTGGAATCCTTATTGTGGTGGATATAATCCCATGATGTTTCTGGAGTTCGCTGGTAATACAAAAAGGGTAGCCTATTCTTCAAGTATTTCTCAACCTGAAATACCGATTGAGATTAAAGAAAGAATGAAAAATGCTCTTAGTAAATTTACACACATAGCCGTTAGAGAACAAAGATCTGTAGAACTGTTAAATCAATTACTAAACCGCAATGATGTAAAATTAGTTGTAGACCCAACATATTTGCTATCAGCTACGGAATGGGAAGAATTTGGAGAAAAAGCTGTACTTGAATTTCCGCTCCCTGAAAAATACATATTTTGTTATTTCGTAGGAGATAAACGTAAAGATGTTTATGAAGAAATGGTACAACAAGTAAAGCTATACACAGGTATAAACGAAGTTATTACTTTAGAGTGCTACAATAGAGAATACGCTTATGGTAATGGACGATTATATAAAGATGCCGGTCCATACGAATGGGTTTATCTTCTCCGCCACGCCTCATATATATGTATGGATTCATTTCATGCTACTGTATTTGCTTTAAAGTTTCAAAAAGAGTTTGTACATGTTATGAAAAATGAGAAAAATGAAATAGGTTCACAAAATACTCGAATGCATGATATTCTAAATCGTTATAGCATAGCTTATAAAAATTATAATGATGTTACAGATACGAGATGGCAACAAATTATAGATTATAAAAAAGTAAATCCTATAATCAACGCAGAAATCGAAGATTCCATGAAATTCCTAAAATATGAAATTGAAAACAATTAATATGGAAACAAAATATATTATTTAGATTGATGAACCTAATATTGTAACTTGTGCAAGAATATTATTACACTGCACAAATGAATAATTTCATAAATTTCAGGATTCTTTCTATTAATTAGGAGATTAATCCATTTACCCATATTTTTATATGTACGACAAATACATTTATATAATTTCGGAGTTTACTCTTTTACGTAAATTATTAAATTGAATACCATTTTCTCAGTAATCGTGAAAACTCGAACAACAACTTTGTACACTTTCAGTATATATTATATCCAACGACCATTGAATAGGAGAATAGCATCTTAAAATAATGTAAAGATCTAATTTTGACGTATTTCTTCAATAAATACAAATATGAGTTTCGTTACTCAACTAAAACTATTAAAGTATGTATAACTGCAGTGACTTCGGAAGACCATTGACACGCTATAAAGCAGAAGTCATGCCATAAGGATATACAACTGGGAGAAAAAAGTTCACTTTCGGCAGCCTTCACATAGCCAACCTTTCATCGCACATCATACGCAGAAAGTAGCATACAAAATAAATGAAATATCAGTACGACTCAACTATTTGAAAAACTTTTCCGCAAAACTATCAAAAGACGAAAGAAATATAAGAATCTTCTAATAATTACTATTAGAAGCAATACTAACAATAAAAAAATAAGTCTATTTTTTTATTGTTCAAAAAGGAAACGACATTAGAAAACGTCCCTATACCATCGTTAAAATAGGACACTAACTTCTAAATTAGGAAAAACATATATATAACAAACAACTTATGGAAAATAATAAAGTAATAATATTAGTAGCTACTCATAAGCCTGACAAAGTCTATCAAGATAATGTATATACTCCTATTCATGTCGGACGTACCATTTCTAAATATAAAAATGAAATGGCTGGAATGATAGGTGATGATACAGGTGATAACATCAGTTCCAAAAATCCAATGTTCTGCGAACTGACTGCCCAATATTGGGCCTGGAAGAATCTTGAGAGTGTTGAATACATAGGTTTTTGTCATTATCGCCGTTATTTTGAAACCCAAATTACAAATGAAAATATAGATCAATTATTAGGTAAAAAATATGATGTAATATTACCTCGGCCTATAATTGCTACACACTATGTAAAAGATAGGCTTTTATTAGATAGTTGCAAAGAAGATTTTTATATTTTTATTTCAACTTTACTGAAATTATATCCTGAATATAAACAAACCGTCTATGATTATCTTTTCAATAACCGAGTTATAGCTTATAATATGTTCATATGTAAAAAAGAACTTTTTAATCGTTATGCATCATGGTTATTTAGCATCCTTTTTGAAGCGGAGAAAAAAGTAAAGCTATCGGGGTATACGAGGATGCGTCGCGTCTTTGGTTATTATGGTGAAGCATTCTTAGCTATATATATGTTACATAATAAACATAAAATATTATTTGATGATATAGTTTCTATGCCAGGAACTAAAACTTTACGAGAGAGTATGATTAAAGAATTTCTGTATAATATAAAATTCAAAATTAAAAAACTAGGAGGAAAACAAATAATAACTAGTGATAATGATGCTGTACAAGTCGGATTAAAAAATGATGGTATAGAAATTTAATAATGGATAGAAAATTAAGTTTCAAAATGCAATTGAATGCTTAAAATTATAATTTATGGAACAAGCTAAAATTTCAATAATTACTGTATGCTATAATTCATGCATAAACATTGAAAAAACAATAAAATCTGTCCTGAGCCAAAATTATGATAATATTGAATATATTATTATAGATGGAAAATCAACTGATGGAACTATAGAAATTATACAAAAATATAGTAATAATATTGATATAATTATAAGTGAACCGGACAACGGAATTTATGATGCTATGAATAAAGGCATAAAGCACTCTTCAGGAGAATGGCTTATGTTTATGAATGCTGGCGATACCTATATAAGTAGCGACAGTTTAAAAAATTTTATTAGCAATCTAACAGAAGGAATACGCATATTAAGAGGAAACATAATCAGAATATATCCTAATTTTAAGACTGAATCAACAGGTATCACGAAACAAGAGCCAGGAATAATGGATATGTTTAATGGAACCTTTCATCACCAAGCCTCACTAATTCAAAAAACACTATTCGATGAATTTGGGTATTATTCCACTCAATACAGATTAATGAGCGATTGGAAGTTTTTCTTTGATTGTGTAATTTTGCACAACCAAAAGACAAAATATGTTGACTTCCCCGTTGCTTATTTCGCAATGGATGGTGCAAGTACCATTAATACGATTAAATACCGTAAAGAACAACTTGATTACCTTACCCAAATTTATGGTTCTGAACTAGTAGAAGTTATGAATGAAGTTTCAATTATAAGGAAAAATAAAGTTTTATCATTATATTGCAACTTATATACAAAAGCAATAAACAGTATGTCTCCCAAAGTTTTTAACCGCCTTCTAACTTTAAAAAGATGTCTTAAAAAAATCATAGGATTAAAAAACAATTAGAAATATGATACCCAAAAAAATACACTATTGCTGGCTTAGCAATGAAGAAATGCCAGATAAATTAACTAAATGTTTAGAAAGCTGGAAAAACAAACTGCCCGATTACGAAATTATAAAATGGGATTTGAACAAGATTTCCTTAGAACATAATTTATGGATAAAACAAGCTTTCGAAAGAAAAAAATATGCATTTGCAGCTGATTACATACGTTTATATGCTCTAGCAACAGAAGGAGGTATATATCTAGACAGCGATGTAGAAGTTTTAAAATCATTCAATGATTTACTACATCTTCCTTATTTTATTTGCAAAGAAAATAGTCCACAAGGAATAGAGGCTGCAATTATTGGAGCAGAAAAAAATACACCATGGGTACTAGAATGCCTTAAATATTATAAGGACAAATCCTTTATAGATGATACCGGAAAAGAGCAAACAGAAGTTTTACCTATAATTTTAGAAAAACAACTATCAAAATATGAATTACGCTATATTGATGCTCCTACTGATTTTAACATAACATCGGATACTATATATATTTTACCATCGGATTTTTTTAGTCCCAAAAGCTATACAACAAAAAAAATCCAAATTACAAAAAACACTTATGCAATACATCATTTTGCTGGAAGCTGGCAACCTTGGTGGAAAAAAATATTACTAAGAATCTGGATTCCACTAAAAGTAAAATTTCCTCAAACAGCAAATTATATAAAAAAAATATTAAACTAATAAGCACAAAAGCATTTTATGCAAATTAATAAAAAGGAAAGTATTTTTATTATTTATTTTTTACCTTTATTTATTTTAAAAATACTTGACATCACTTCAGAGAATTGGGTACTAAAAGGAGTTGGAGCATCTTGTACTCTGATTTTCTTTATATGTACAATAAGAACGAAATACAATATAAAAGTATTTCGATTCTTTACATTCCTCTTATTTTACTCCATGATTCTAATATTTACAACAGGAAAACAAGGTATATTCTTTTCTGTTTTAATGTTATTAGGTATGAATGGAATACACAATGAACGACGTATATACAAAATATGCTTAACTTTCGGTGCCTTTTTCTTTATAATTGCTTGCTTAATCAATTCTAACGGTAGTGAAACAATGCGCTATATCAATGGAGAATGGGTCTCAATGATAAAACGAAGCAATCTCTTATTTGTGAGTTTTACAGCCATCTTGTGTTTATATTTATTCCTTTATAAAAATCATTTAACTCCCAAAAAGATTGTATTTCTTTTTACAATTTCATTTTTAATATACTTATATGTAGGTTCAAGAACAGGACTATTGGCAATCTATTTCTTACTAATATCAATCATTTTATTACAAAAAAAATATATATCCAATAAACTAATCGTAAAATATACATGTTTTCTATTTCCCCTTTTATGTTTATTATTTTGCATATATTCCGGTTGGCAATATAATAATTCTCCATTCTTAAATATTCTAGACATGGCATTACAAGGAAGAATTTATCAAAATAATGCATATCTAGAAAGATACGATATCACATTATTAGGACAGCCTATTTATGAAAATACAAGTGCAGACAATTATTGGGTACTTGACTGCGCACATTTGGATATGTTAATTTGCTCAGGACTACTTTTTACAATATTATGGACAATTCTAAACATATGTACAATTCGCTTTTTTTATAAACGCAATGATATGGTTGAAGTTTCTGTATTGATGATGTATGCCTTATATGGTATTACTGAAACCTTCTTACCAAATTGCTTCCTAAATATGTCATTTTTCCTATTTGCACGATATTTATACAGTATTCTATCAAAAAAAACATACTCATCTATTAGCTCCTATGAACAACAAAGAAATTATTAATAAAATTATATCCACAGCAAAATTATCAGATTCTGATATTCTCCAATCTAAAGGACGTATATATACATTCCTTAATCCTGTTTCATACTTAGAAGCTGTAAAGTCAAAAGAGTTATTTAGTAATTTCGATGGAATTTTTGTAGATGGTTCTATTTTAGTTTTGGCAATTCGCTTATTATATGGGAAAAACATTATAAGAAGAAGTTTTGACATGACTTCACTAGCTCCCATTTTATTCAATTTTGCAGAACAAAATGAGAAAAAAATCTATTTTATTGCTTCTCAAGAAAATGAAATAGAAAAAGCAGTTAGTACTTTCAAAGAAAAATGGCCTAATTTAAATATTATAAAATATAGAAATGGATACTTTTCATCAGAAGAAGATATCACCATAGAAATTAATCGAATAAAAACAGCTAATCCAGATTTTTTAATAATTGGTATGGGAGTTATTAAACAGGAGCAATTTTTATTGAAAGTAAAAGAAGCTCAACTAGATTGCATAGGATTTACCTGTGGAGGTTTTATTCATCAAACAGCCCATAACAAAATTAACTATTACCCCAAATGGATAGATTCTATAAATTTACGCTTTCTGTATCGAATGTATAAAGAAAAGCATACACGTAAAAGATACTTTCAAGCTGCATTTCTTTTTCCTTTACGATTCATTTATGATCGTTTTTTTTAAAATTCATGGTATCCTAAATAAAAATAGGAAAAATATTAATTTGATCATCCATATAATCGTTCTTCTGAAACACAACATTTTTATACCACTAGCTAAATTACAGAGAGAAATCAATCAGAAATCAAGTTTGCAGTATGAGTAAGGGTTTAACCTTATAACTCGTTAGTAACTAATCAGGAATAAATGAACAATATTAAAAAATATGTTTATCAAAAGAATTCCAACACTATAGATAGACAATTTAAAAATATAAAAACAATCAGAATGAATAATACATTCTGTATATATAAATAGGTTCTTTATTATGCAACACTACGACTACCTCATAGTAGGTGCAGGACTATTCGGTTCTGTATTTGCCTACAAAGCCAAACAACAAGGCAAAAAGTGCCTAGTTATCGATCGTCGTCCTCACCTTGGAGGAAATATCTATTGTGAAAAGATGGAAGGTATCAATGTTCACAAATATGGTGCACACATCTTCCATACTTCGAATAAAATGGTGTGGGATTTTGTAAACTCGATTGTAGAGTTCAACCGATACACCAATTCGCCTGTGGCTAATTACAAGGGTAAGCTATATAACTTGCCTTTCAATATGAACACGTTCTATCAGATGTGGGGTGTGACTACTCCTGCTGAAGCAACAGCTAAGATCGAAGAACAAAAGGCGGAAGCTGTTGCACGCATGAAGGAGCAGGGAGTGACCGAACCTCGTAATCTGGAAGAACAGGCGCAGCTACTTATCGGAAAGGATATTTACGAAGCACTGATTAAGGGCTATACCGAAAAACAGTGGGGACGTAAATGTACAGAGCTGCCGGCTTTCATCATCAAGCGTCTGCCTGTACGTCTGGTATTCGATAATAATTATTTCAATGATAAATATCAGGGTATTCCTATCGGTGGATATAACGTCTTGATTGAACGTCTGCTGGAAGGTGTGGAAACTCGTCTGAACTGTGATTTCTTTGCCAATCGTGAAGAACTTTCAGCACTGGCTGACAAGATTGTGTTTACAGGAGCTATTGATGAGTTCTACAACTATCAGTTCGGCAAGTTGGAATATCGTACTGTAAACTTTGAAACTGAGGTATTGGATATGCCTAACTATCAAGGTAATGCTGTAGTAAACTATACAGAAAAAGAAATACCTTACACACGTGTCATCGAGCATAAGCATTTCGAAATGTTCGGAGCAGATATTGAGGCTTGTCCGAAAACCGTTATCTCGAAAGAATACAGTTCAGAATGGACAGAAGGCAGTGAACCGTATTATCCGGTAAATGATGAGAAAAATAATTCTTTATACCTGAAATATAAAGAACTGGCTGATAAAGAAACTAATGTGATATTCGGCGGTCGCCTCGCAGAATATAAGTATTATGATATGCATCATATAGTGGAAAAGGCTTTAAATTATTTCCTATAAACTTATAAAAAATCAACATATCATAATTATAACACAATTAATAAACCAGCATGCAAAATCATATAGTAATTATGGCAGGCGGCATAGGAAGCCGCTTCTGGCCCATGAGTACATCCGAATATCCCAAACAGTTTATCGACGTAATGGGGGTAGGAAAATCGTTGATTCAGCTCACGGTGGAGCGTTTCAAGGATATCTGCCCGAAAGAGAATTTCTGGGTGGTGACATCGGAAAGGTATGTCGACATAGTAAAGGAACAGTTGCCGCAGATTCCGGCTCAGCATATTCTGGCGGAACCGGAAGCCAGGAATACGGCGCCGTGTATCGCGTATGCATGCTGGAAGATCAGAAAGGAGTTTCCGCAGGCGAACATCGTGGTGACGCCTTCGGATGCGCTGGTGATTGATACGGCGGAGTTTGCGCGCTGCATTGCCGTGGCACTGGAGAAAACAGCGGACTCGCAGGCTATCGTGACCTTGGGGATGAAGCCTACCCGACCGGAAACGGGCTACGGGTACATTGCTGCTCAGGGGGAAGCGGACGCAAAGGGTATCTGCAAGGTGGAAGCGTTTAAGGAGAAACCGGACGTGGAAACGGCAAAGGGGTATCTGGCTGCGGGAAATTACTTCTGGAATGCGGGGATATTTGTGTGGAACGCGGACACGATTACGAATGCCATACGCAGGTATGCGCCGCAGATTGCGGGAGTGATGGACGAGCTGGAGCCTGCCTTGTTTACGGACAAAGAGGCGGAGGAGCTGAAGCGGCTCTTCCCTACTTGCGAGAAGATTTCCATCGACTATGCGGTGATGGAGAAGGCGGAGGATATCTTTGTGCTGCCGGCGGAGTTCGGATGGAGTGACCTGGGCAGCTGGGGTTCGCTGCGCACCTTGCTTCCGCAGGATGAAGCGGGCAATGCCAAGGTGGGCGGCCGGGTGGATATGTACAACTGTCGGAACTGTGTGGTGCATGCGGCGGAGCACAGACAGGTGGTGCTGGAGGGTCTGGAGGGCTACATCGTAGCGGAGAAAGACGGACGTCTGCTGGTGTGCCGGCTGAGTGAGGAGCAGCGCATCAAGGACTTTGCAGCGGGGAAATAACCGGAAATCGCCACGATTCCTGCTACTGAAAGATTTTGATTCTCCATTGTTTTTTTAATCCTTTTATCTTATTCATTAGGAAATAAAGAAAAAAATTTGTTCTTTTGTATTAGAACCAAATCCAAATATATGAATACTACAGTTTTTAATCTGGCTCAATTGCAAGTGCTTGAAATGATGTCGTTTGTGGATAGTCCTGAAGCATTAGCAGAACTTAAAAAGGCTATTTCTGACTATTTCGCCAAGCAAGCGCAAAAAGAAATTGACCGTTTGTGGGAGAATGGAGAATTAAATGAGGAAAAAGTCGATAAATTCTACCAACTACATGAACGTACTCCCTATAAATGAATATGAGAAACATTGTATTGGATACAAACTCACTGATTATTGCAATTTCAGCGAAGAATGACTGCCATAAAGTGTGGCAATCATTCTTGAATGGAGACTATACGTTATGTATAAGCAATGAAATCGTAGAAGAGTATCTGGAAGTCATGACTCGCAACATTAATAAGTATGTAGCCGAAACGATTATCTACACGATTCTTACTCGTGAAAATGTAAAGAAATTAACTCCTCACTACCGTTTTCATCTAATTACAGCAGACCAGGATGACAATAAGTTCGTAGACTGTGCCATAACAGCCAATGCGGAATACATCGTGACGGAGGATCACCATTTCAATGAACTTAAAAATATATCTTTCCCATCAGTTGCCATAATTAATTTGAAGGACTTCGCAAAAACATTGTAAGTCTAATGGTTGATTGTCGACGAATATATCAACTTGCATATTACTGATGATCGGCAGAACAGAATCTATCGGTAGTAGCGTAGTACTGAGTGAGGAGCAGCGCATCAAGGACTTTGCAGCGGGGAAGTAAACGGGAATCGCCACGCTACTCTATACGGAGGGTAGCGTCACGGCTCTTTCATTTAAGCTTAGATAAAGGCACATAATTCCCCCACCCACTTCTTATGGGAAGTAGGGATTTTGTT
>OOCP01000093.1_pt1 | contig 110879 bp, 95 predicted proteins | sample 1671511 | NCBI WGS metagenome assembly OOCP01 (sample SAMN06348164, study PRJEB24527) | human gut metagenome | biome: human gut; feature: ankylosing spondylitis patient; material: feces | host: Homo sapiens | place: China | collected 2015-10 | reverse complement strand
TCCCCGATTTCTCGGGGTTTTTAGAGGAATTTGCTCCGTATTTTTAAGAATTGAGTGCTCGTTTTACGACTCTTAGGTTGCTAAGCCTCCTTTGAGAAAGGTGCGTTTTTGCATAGTTTTATCTCCAAGGTTGAACAGACAAGTGCAATAAACCAGCATTCTTTTTTTTAATAACATTGATTTATTTTTAAGTACTGCACTGCAGTCATTTGCACTTTGTACCGTCCAAATTGTATAAACTATGTATCCTCTTGACACTTAGGAGAAATCCTAATAGTCTGCTAAAAGCAAATCGGATTACTCTGGTAAGCTTTTTGGAAAAGACGGGCTCAAGAGCAATCTGCTGAATCTGGGAGGTTATGAAGAATGGTGAGCAAACTCATCAAGAGTAAGGGCGACAGAGATACACAGGCATCGAAGGAGAAAATCAGTCGAAAACGAAGCGACGGCCAGGAGACACGAGCAAAAATTCTCGATGTGGCTCGCCAAATTATCATGCATGAGGGAACCGATCGCCTTACGCTGAGTAACATCTGTGAGAAAGCCAGCATTAGTCGAGGCACCTACCTCTACCACTTCCATGAGCGTAATGACTTAATCAAAGCCTTAGCACAAGAGTACGCCGAACATCTCCATAGCGTGTTTAAAAAAGAAATTGCAGAGGCCAAAGCCTTGAATGCCTATGACCCGTATTTGGCTGGTTACGATCAGTGGTATCGGGAATTCTCGAGTCGAGAGCTTGACAACGGGGAATCCCCCCTGTTGCCCCTTGTGATTGCCAGTCGAGACAATGCAAAATACATGTCCCCCGTCCTAGCATGGTATCGACAGCATTTCGATGAATTAAAAAAGACCCCCAACGGTCACGCCTTAGGGCTTTTGCTCAGTTTTGCGTACGACGGGCTCTTTTTCCACCATTTGTTTGGTATTCACGAACTCACAAACGAGGAAAAAGCATCCCTTTTGGATTTGATGCAAACCCTCGCCCAACGCCCTGTCAAATTACCGGTCCCGTAAGAGCAGCAATACTCTAAAAAAGGGAAACCCTGCTCACGGCTTAGATATGAGCAGGGTTACAAGGCAAAACATAATTCCGACTTAGATTTTCATAATCGTTTCGCGGTAGTACTTCATCTCGTCAATACTTTCTTGAATATCTGAGAGCGCTTGGTGTTTGGTGGATTTCGTCACGGACTTCAACGTGCCAGGAGCCCAACGACGGGCTAATTCCTTCAACGTCGACACATCAACATAGCGGTAGTGGAAATAGCGCTCCAAGTTGGGTAACCAACGGGCCATAAAGCGGCGATCCTGTCCAATCGTATTCCCACACATCGGACTCTTTCCCGGAGGCACAAATTTTTGGAACGTTTCTAAGAAAATGCGTTCGCATTCGGCCTCATCAATCGTACTCGCGCGAACACGATCCACAAGCCCAGACCCCGTATGGGTATTGGTATTCCACTCATCCATTCCATTTAAGACTTCATCACTTTGATGAATGGCCACCACGGGGCCTTCGTGGAGAATATTCAAGTCTTTGTCCGTAATAATCGCTGCGACTTCAATGACACGGTTCACTTCAGGTTGCAAACCTGTCATCTCCATGTCAATCCAAATTAAATTCTCTTCCGAATAACGAGGATCTCGTTCCATTTTGATTCCTTAAGGCACAGCGTCCGCAACGCAGACGCCCATTGGTCGTCTTGACCCATTCTGGTGAGGCACTAGTGTACCGTTTAACCCTAACGGCTTCAAGCCGTTTTCGACTTGCTGAAGGAAAATGCTGAGCGGGTTTTTCCGCCTAACGGCACTCAGGTCGTATACTTAGGGAATTAAGTTTGCCGGGACAATACCCGCTATTTTTTCGTATTAAGAACGACATTGCGCATGCCGAAAAAAACTCTTTCGAACACTGCTCTGAACCTACACCCTGGGCTCGTGATTGCGAGCCATGGTCGCCACTACAAAGTCCTCCTTGATGAGACGGGAGAAATCTTAGAAGCTCACCGGCGTGGCAAACGGGGTGACGTGTGTGTGGGCGATCGCGTCCTGTGTACCACCCCCGATTCCGGCGTGGCAGCAATCGAAGAGATTAGGGAGCGTGACAATATTTTGTTTCGCTCCGATGAGTGGCGAATTAAAACCCTAGCAGCCAATGTTGATCAGGTTGCCGTCGTGTTCGCGTCGCGCCCAAGCTTTAACCCTTGGTTCATTTGGAAAGCCTTACTCGCCGCTAATCAAGCCGGCATTGACGCGTTTGTTATTCGCAATAAACGAGAGCTGTCCCAAGGGGCCGAAGAGGCCGAAGCGCAATTAGCCCTCCTCAATCAGATTGGCGAACGTACGCTAAACGTCTCGGCACTCGCTGAGCCTGAGATGACCCGCACGACACTCTTAGAACGACTGGCGGGCAAGACCACCCTCTTTGTCGGTCAATCCGGGATGGGGAAATCCACCTTACTGAACCTATTAATTCCCAAAGCCGAAGCTGCAACGCGTGAGTTTTCCGAAGCCTTGGACCTGGGGAAACAAACGACGACCGCTGCGCAATGGTATAGCGGAGAGGCCGACGGATGGCAGGGAGCGATCATCGACACGCCTGGGTTTCAGGAGTTTGGGCTCGCGCATTTGAGTCTCAACGACATCCTTCGTGCCATGCCCGATATCTCCCAACACATTGACGGGTGTCGTTTCTTTAATTGTCGACACTTACATGAACCGGGTTGCAGTGTCAAAAAAGCCCTTGAAGAAGGCAAAATTGACACAGAGCGCTATGCGTTTTACGCCTCATTAGCCCAAACGGCGGATGCCACACGGCAGTGACCGCCACTCCTTTAGACCACTGTCCAAGCCTCGGTGAGCTCGATATAATCGAACTCACCCTAGGACAAAATGACCTAACCAAATAAGCGGAGAATCCAGATCCATGTCCGAACGAAATGTCATTCCGATTGCTGCAGCCAGTCGTGTGGGGAGTCTTCCGATTCCTCAAACAGGAACCATTAATCGTGATGAACATCACTGGATCGATTCCCGTCACCGTCCCTTACGCGATCTGCGCATCTCGGTTACCGACCACTGCAATTTCCGGTGTCGCTACTGTATGCCCAAAGAAAAGTTTGATAAGCAGCACGCGTTCTTGGGCCATACCGAATTACTCACCTTTGAAGAAATTTTCCGCATTGCTCAACTCGCCGTCAAAAACGGTGTGGAAAAACTGCGCCTCACCGGTGGGGAACCCCTTTTACGTAAAGGGATTGAAGATTTGATTCGCGAGCTCACGACGTTGCGTCAACCCAATGGTCAACCCATTGACATTGCCATGACGACCAACGCGAGTATCCTCAAAAAGAAAGCGCCTCAGTTACGTGCAGCAGGCTTACAGCGCTTGACCGTTTCACTCGACGCCATTGACGAGGACATTTTCCAAGGCTTTAATGACGTCGGGTTCCCCGCGGCCAAAGTCCTGGAGGGCATTGATGCCGCGCTCGACTTAGGGTTCAAAGTTAAAGTCAACACGGTAGTGAAGCGTGGGGTCAACGAAGCCGAAATCATCCGCATCTGTGAACGCTTCCGCCACACGGGCGTCATCCCGCGTTTTATCGAATACATGGACGTAGGCACCTCCAACGGCTGGCGTATGGTCGATGTGGTCCCGAGCGCCGAGGTGGTGGCCATGATCGCCCAACATTGGGACGTTGAACCGATTGGAGCCAATTATTTGGGAGAAACCGCTTCGCGCTGGCGTTACGTCGATGGCGGCGGTGAGTTTGGTTGTATTTCCTCTGTGACCCAAGCGTTTTGCCGCGATTGTTCCCGTGCGCGTCTCAGTATGGACGGACGACTTTTCCTGTGCCTCTTCGCCACACAAGGCTACGATTTACGCACCATGTTACGTGGAGGAGCCACGGACCGTGAAATCGAAGAGGCCTTTGGACGAATTTGGAGTGCTCGCGATGACCATTATTCGGAATTGCGTAGCATGGGGCTCTCCCCCAACCGCCCGAAAGTCGAGATGAGCTTTATTGGCGGCTAATCCCCTCATAGTCGTGGATTTTTTCAAAATATCCCCGTCTCGGGATCGGTATTCCAAAGCATCAAAATAACTAGAATCTCTTAGGGTTTACGACTAAGACAATGTTGCTATACGTTTCTATCGTATAAAATGGTTGCGTCAGTGGTGGTTTGCGAAGATTCCTTGGAATCCAATCAACCACCTGTATAACCAAAATAAGGATTCTTGCTATGTCTCAGGTTCCTGACCAATCCTCTACGACCCACACCAAAGCTGGTATTGGGGCATATATTTCGCTCGCTTGCGCTATTATCTTTTTCTCGGGTCTTTGTGCGACCAAAGAATGGTGGGGCGTGTTCGACTTCACAACCGTCAATGGTAGTTTCGGGACGTTAGTCTCCAGCGCTGCCGATAAAGGCGGTCAATTAGCTACGACGATGGCGAACTTCCGCGGTAAAGGCGGTTCGGGTGCCATGGACGGCTTCCTCTTCGCGTTGGGCTTGGTTCCTTCGGTCATGTTTGCCTTGGCCATGGTGACCGTGTTTGAGTTCTACGGTGCTTTGGATGCGGCCCGCTCTTTGTTGACCCCGATTCTTCGTCCCTTGATCGGTGTTCCTGGCTCGGCCACGTTGGCTTTGATTGCCTCGTTACAGTCCACGGACTCTGGCGCTGCGCTGACGCGTCAGTTGCGTGATGCGGGTGAGTTGGACGACATCGAAACGTTGAATTTTGCTGCGTTCCAGTTGAGTGCTGACGCAGCCATTACGAACTTCATGGGCTCTGGGGCTGTGCTCTTTACGTTAAAGGCCGCCGACGGTAGCTTAGCCGTTCCGACCACGTTGGGTACCTGCTTAGGCGTGATGCTCTTAGGGAAGCTGTTCTCGGCTAACCTCATGCGCCTTATCCAGATTCGCAAGTCCTTAAAGAAGAACAAGGCTTAATTGCTCTTCTCAGTTAACTTTTTGAGATAAAGGAATTAGATATGTCTTCCGAACACAGCAATAGTAAGCCGATGGTAACCGACATCTTCGTGAAAGGGGCCGTACATGGTTGGCAGATCGCTACCAGCTCGACGATTCCTAACGTGTTGATGGCTTTCGTTCTGATTAAAGTCTTGAACCACTCGGGTCTTTTGACGTTGATTGGTAAATTGTGCGACCCCTTGATGGGCGTCTTTGGTCTTCCTGGGGAAGCCGCTACGATCCTCTTGGGCGCTTGGATGTCCATGGGCGGTGGCGTTGGCGTGGCCGTGGCCTTATTTGGTAATGGCTTAGTCGATGGTACCCACTTAGCCATCGTGACGCCGGCCATCTTCTTGATGGGTTCTCAGCTCCAGTACATGGGTCGTTGCTTGGGTGTGATTGGTATTAAGGGTAAGGATTTACCGCTCATCATGTGCATCCCGATCATTACGGCTTTTGTGAGCCTCTTTGTGATGCGCTTGATTGTGCTCGCTAGCTAATCCTCTGCACAACCCATTGCGTTAAGCAGAGCAACCCGTTACTCGTTTCGAGCAACGGGTTGCTTTTTTCTGTTTGTGAGCGTGACACTTCATCTAAGGTATTTACCTTAGAAAGCTTGGATGACTTCAGATTTTTTCGTTCATCAAGCCGACGCTCGAGTACTTAACCGTATACTTGTGGGACGGGTTCGCATTGTCGCGTTTATCCCTGAATAACAAGAAATAATCACCCACATTTTCGATTCGCTTTGCCTATGTTTACAAATCCGACCGCAATCACTTTTATTACCTACATGGTTTTGATGGTAGGGATTGGGTTCTTTGCCTACTACTACACGCGCAACTACAGTGACTACATTCTTGGGGGACGTAGCCTCGGTGGATTCATCACGGCACTGTCCGTCGGCGCGTCCGACATGAGCGGTTGGTTATTGATGGGACTGCCAGGGGCGGTATTTGCCACGGGGATTGCCTCGTCATGGATTGCCATTGGGCTCACCATAGGGGCCTACATTAACTGGTGCATCGTCGCTACCCGCCTGCGTTTATATACGGAAAAAGCGCACAACGCCTTGACCTTGCCCGACTACTTTTCCCACCGCTTCGCCGATAAGCAAAACATTTTGCGTATTGTCGCGGCCTCGGTGATTTTGATTTTCTTCACCATTTACTGTGCCTCGGGGGTCGTGGCTGGCGCCCGTCTCTTTGAAAATACGTTTGGGTTTGAATACTCCACGGCGCTCTACATTGGGGCCGTGTGTACGATTTTCTATGTCTTTGTCGGTGGCTTTTTGGCGGTCTCTTGGACCGATGCGATTCAAGCCTCCCTCATGTGTATTGCCCTGATCGTCACCCCGTTTGCCGTAATTAACGACCTCGGGGGATTCACGGCCGCGACCGAACGCGTCGCGAGCATTGATGCGAGCATGCTCAATATTTGGAAAGACCACAGTTTCGTCGGAATCGTGAGTTTGATGGCGTGGGGGTTTGGCTATTTCGGTCAACCGCATATTTTGATTCGCTTCATGGCCACCCGTTCGATTAAAGTAATCCCGGGGGCACGTCGCGTGGGTACCATTTGGATGATTTTCTGCTTAGCCGGCGCCATTGCGGTTGGCTTCTTTGGAGCGGCCTACTTTGCACAACATCCGAGCTCGGCTGGGCTGGTGACCGAAAATAACGAACGTGTGTTTATCGTTCTCTCGGGCTTACTCTTTAACCCGTGGATTGCGGGAGTCCTGATGTCTGCCATTTTGGCGGCCGTGATGTCGACCCTCTCGGCACAGCTCTTGGTGTGCTCCTCCACCTTGACAGAAGACTTCTACCGTACGTTCTTACGTCCGAACGCCTCGCAGCGGGAATTGGTCTGGGTGGGTCGCACCATGGTGCTCGCGATTTCGGCTGTGGCCGTGTGGATTGCTCGTAACCCCAATAGCTTAGTGCTCGAGCTCGTCTCATACGCCTGGGCGGGTTTTGGCGCAGCCTTTGGCCCGTTGATTATCATGTCCCTCTGGTGGCGTCGTATGACGCGCAATGGGGCCATCGCAGGCATGATCGTGGGCGCGGCCACGGTATTGATTTGGCACTCCTTTGCTTGGTGGGGGCTCTACGAAATTCTGCCGGGCTTTATCTTCTCGCTCATTGCGATTATCGTTGTGAGTTTGCTCGATACGCCGCCTGCCGTTGTAATCACGAAAACGTTTGATGAAGTCAATACGTTAGTGAAGCAAAGTCGTTAAAATATCAGACTTTCAGTTCATACCGAAGACGGTGCTCATATTCGGGCATCGTCTTCTTTTTTCCTCATCATTCACAGCCTTGCTGTGTGTTGTGTTTACGCTATGTCCGACAAACCCCTTCGTCTTACTCCTACCCAACGTCGACTTCGTGAGTTGTTGCTACTCTATGTACCGAACATTTCGGCCCATGATCGTCGTCAGATTGAAGAGGAACTCTGTAATGTGTTGCGCGAGGTGACGCTTGACGGATCGTATGGCGAAGCGCTCGAAGCCATCTACGAGGAAGCCGACCAAGCGCATCCGGGCATTTCGGTGGCTTTACGCGGGTTAATCTACGCAGCCATCATGGAGTCCAAGTACGAATCCGCCAAAACCAAAACGGTGACGAGTTTGATGAGTTTTGGGGTGTATTGTGCGTCGTATATCAAAAACACACCCCCTGATTTGCAGCTCACCGATGCGATGTTGCAGGCCATTGAGGATGCCTTAAAAACCCACTACCTCAATCGTCAAGCGAAAATCGTTATTTTCGACAAATTACTGCCGGCGGGCAGTCCTGTGATGGATAACCCGCTCATCGCCAAAATTGTGCTGGACGAAATGCGCCATCTCGCTCAAGGCATTTATCGAGATCCCCGTGGACTATTGGTGATTCGTGACCCAGACGAAGATGCACTTGTCCAACACGAACGGATGCGCTCCTACGGCTTTTATCTCTACCAGGTGCTCTTTACCGTCACCGTGCCCGCCGACGAATTGATGTTCCATCACGCTCCTGCCTTTTTCAACTTCATGGAAATCTCTGACGTGGGCAATGCCCTCATGGGAGAACGCGAAGTGAAAAAGATCCCGCTCACAAACCCGTCGTGGGAAAAGAGCCTTCAGGATATCTTGGCTCCCAATTTAAAGGGCTTTCAGACGCTGGTGACGGAACCGATTCTGCCTGCCATGGCGGATCGCGTGCACGACTACTTGACCATTTCGTTGCGTATTGCCCCCTTTGTTTACAACGCAGCGAGCTTGATGAATGTGGACGCGTCGGATCTGGTGGTCTCCGTCGGGCACTTCGGTTCCTCGGTCAACGATCCGATGGTCTATACCGATGAGTTACACCTCGCGATTGCGCACAAAAACACGCCCCATCAGCCTTTTTCGGGCGATGTGTTAACGGTCTACTATCCCGAATTTATGCGTTTTTATCACGATCGTCTCTGGGATGAGCTGACCCTTGCAGGGATTCTGCCCGAGCACATTCTCTTTGACCGTGAGACGATTTATCCCTTTGATGCGATGGGCGAGTTTGAGGTACCGTTTCTCACCTTTGAGCGAAAACTCTCGCTCTTAGCCGATCCTAAAACCCTACCCAGTGCGCCACGCACGATGCTCTTGAATTAAGACAATGGGGTGGATGCTAGCAAAGCATCCACCCCACTCTTATCGGTCTTGTCGTGTTTAGGCTTTAGCGATTTTATCGACCGCAAAGTCAAAGTGACCCGACTTCGCATCGACACGGATCGTATCGCCAGGCGCAGCCCGCCCTTCCAGTAGTAAGCGTGCTAAGCCATTTTCCACATGCTCTTGGACAGCCCGCTTAAGCGGACGAGCCCCGTAGTGAACATCAAAGCCCACTTTAGCAAGTTCATCAATGGCGGCGTCAGTCACCACTAATTCAATACCCTGCGCAAGCACGCGTTCCGTCAACTGCTTCAACTGGATTTGTGCAATCTGACGGATTGCCTCATCGTGAAGGGCATCGAAGACCACGATTTCATCGATACGGTTAATAAACTCCGGACGGAAGTGTTCGCGCACTTCTTCCATCACCGCCGCTTTGACCGCCTCGTGCGGGCGTCCGATCATCTCTTGGATTTCGTTCGCTCCCAAGTTGGAGGTCATTACGATCACGGTGTTCTTAAAGTCCACCGTACGTCCTTGGCCGTCGGTCATACGACCGTCATCCAAGACTTGCAGTAAGACGTTAAACACATCCGGATGCGCTTTTTCCACTTCGTCAAACAAAATGACGCTGTAGGGTTTACGGCGCACGGCTTCCGTGAGGTAACCGCCTTCTTCATAACCGACATATCCCGGAGGCGCCCCAATCAAACGAGCCACACTGTGCTTTTCCATGAATTCACTCATGTCAATACGCACCAGCGCATCTTCGCTATCAAAGAGGAACTGAGCCAACGCCTTCGTTAACTCGGTCTTACCGACCCCCGTGGGCCCTAAGAAGAGGAAGCTACCATAAGGACGATTCGGATCCGAAAGCCCCGCACGACTTCTCAAGATGGTTTCACTCACACGGCGGACGGCTTCATTTTGTCCAACCACCCGTGCGCTTAACGCATCCTGGATGTGTAAGAGCTTCTGGCGTTCACCCTCCATCATCTTCGAGACCGGAATTCCGGTGGCACGACTCACCACCTCAGCGATTTCCTCGGCCGTTACCGACGTACGCAGTAAGGTCGGACGACGCCCTTCGGCTTCGAGCTGTTCAGCGGTCTTGAGTTTTTCTTCCAGTTTCGGCAAAACGGCATACTGCAATTCCGCCAACTTTTCAAACTCCGAGGCACGACGATACTCTTCCATCTGGCGACGAACGCGATCGATTTCATCACGAACGCTCTTCGCTCCCAAGGCTTCGCTCTTTTCCTTTTTCCAGACCTCTTCTAGGTCGGCGTATTCTTTCTGAAGCTTTTCAATTTCTTCTTCGAGAATGCGCAAACGTTTCTTCGACGCGTCATCGCTTTCTTTTTTCATCGCTTCCCGTTCAATCTTCAATTGAATCAAGCGACGATCTAACTTATCGAGTGCTTCGGGCTTACTGTCAATTTCCATCTTGACACGAGCCGCTGCCTCATCGATCAAGTCAATGGCCTTATCGGGTAAGAAACGGTCCGTGATATAGCGGTGCGAGAGTTCAGCCGCAGCCACCAGAGCGGGGTCGGTAATTTCCACGCCATGGTGCGCTTCATAGCGCTCTTTTAAGCCACGCAAAATAGCAATCGTGCTTTCCACCGTCGGTTCATCAATGAGCACCTTTTGGAAACGACGTTCCAAGGCCGCATCCTTTTCGACGTACTTACGGTATTCGTCCAATGTGGTCGCACCAATCACGTGGAGTTCCCCACGGGACAAGGCCGGTTTAAGCATATTGCCCGCGTCCATACTCCCTTCGGTTTTACCAGCACCCACCACGGTGTGTAATTCGTCAATGAAGAGAATGATCTGCCCATTAGCGGCCGACACATCCTTTAAGAGCTTCTTGAGACGTTCTTCAAATTCACCACGGTACTTGGCACCCGCAATCAGCCCCGCCATGTCGAGCGATAAAACACGCTTACCCTTCAACGAGTCCGGCACTTCGTTATTCACAATACGCTGTGCCAACCCTTCGACGACGGCCGTTTTACCGGTACCCGGTTCCCCAATCAACACGGGGTTATTCTTGGTGCGGCGTTGCAAAATCTGCATCGTACGGCGAATTTCGTCATCGCGTCCAATCACCGGATCGAGCTTACCTTGGCGTGCACGTTCCGTTAAATCGACCGTGTACTTTTTAAGCGTTTCACGTTGGGATTCGGCATCGGGACTATCCGCGGTATCGTTCCCTCGGACGCTCGCAATGGCGCTTTCAATTTTGCTACGCTCAAGCCCAGCCTTACGAGCTAAGTCGCCCGCTGTACTACGGTCTTCGGTCAACGCCAAGAGCAACATTTCGGTGGAAATGTACGCATCATTGCGCTTCATCGCTTCTTTTTCGGTGAGGTTCAGTAAGTTCACCGTGTCGCGCGAGACCTGAATATCGCCCCCCGTGCCAGTCACTTTCGGCAAGCGATTGAGGGCCTCCTGCAAGTCGCGGGTATATTGCGCCACGTTGACCCCAGCGCGCTCGAGTAGGCTACGCGAGGCCCCTTCCGAATCCGCCAACACGGCGCTCATCAAATGGATCGGTTCGATAAATTGGTTATCGCCCGCGATGGCTAGGGATTGGGCTTCCGCTAAGGCTTCTTGAAATTTGGTTGTCAGTTTATCTTGACGCATGGATTTGTTATCCTCCTGTGCTACCCGAGAATGATTGTGTGGGCCTTTCTGGAAGGCCCACACCACGGGCTAGCGTTTGCTTTACTTTGTATATGGGGTCGAGGAGGAAATTTTCAATAGTGAGACTTGCTACAAAGTTTGTCTCGCTCGCTGCGATCAAGCGATAGAAAAAGCCTAGGTCGACCGGACGTCAAGCCTAGGCTTCTTGGTAAAAATAGGCGCTTTGTTAGTGCATCCAGCGATACCACTGGGTAAGCCCTTCAAAACCGATCCACGTCGCTGCCAAGGTCCCAATGAGATGTAACCCAATGTGCCCAATGGCCTCTAGCCACTCCCCATGGATGAGGTAGTTGAGATTTTCGGCCGAGAAGGTGGAGAGGGTACTCAAGCCGCCTAAAAAACCCGTAATCACAAAAAGACGCACACACGGGTTAATCGACGGGTGGTGGGTAAACCACGATAGAGCTAACCCAATTAAGAGCCCAGCGATCAAATTCGCACTGAGCGTTCCCATCGGAATCCAAATGGGTTTGGCGTTGAGCCAATAGGATAGCCCCCAACGAATACAGGCGCCTAGCGAGGCACCTGTACTGACGGCTAAAACCACGAGCCACAATGGGCCGTCTCGAGTCATAAGGTCATCGTCTCCATAGGTTGCGCTATGGGCAAGCGAGATCGACTATGACTGCCAACGGCGTTTCGCTTGCTCATCACTTTCGCGAGCATCTACCCAGCGCGGACCGTCTGGCGTATGTTCTTTTTTCCAGAACGGCGCCTCAGTCTTGAGCCAGTCCATGATGTATTCGCAGGCTTCAAAAGCTTCCTTGCGATGAGCCGAGGCTACGAGCACCAATACAATTTGATCCCCCGGAAGCAATTTGCCGACCCGATGAATCACGGTGATATCGCCTAAAGTCCAACGTTCTCTCGCCAAGTTGACGATTTTCCCAAGGGCTTTTTCGGTCATGCCAGGATAATGTTCAAGCTCCATAGCATACACCTGATCGCCTTCGTTGGCATTGCGAACAACGCCTAAAAAGGATACAACGGCCCCTGCCTCCCCGGACTTACTCAACTTTTGCGTTTCCTCCGCAACGTTAAAGTCGGCCTCTCCAATGCGAATGGTGGTCGTAGGCATTGCGATTAACCTCCCGTCACCGGTGGGAAAAAGGCCACTTCATCCCCATCTTTGATTGGGTGCGTCATTTTCACCAAATCGTGGTTGACTGCGAAACGCAAGCGTTTTTCGTTCGCTAACGCGGTAACGGCCGGCGCACCACGATCCATCAAGAAGTCACGTAAATCGCTGACCGTTTGTTCCTCCCCCGGCAGCTCGACGACTTCTTTATCCGTGCCCATGGCTTCCTTGAGCAGGGCAAAATAATAGACGGTAACTTTCATAAAACCATTCACCTATGCAAAGAATTGGCAGAAAGGATAGTAATTCACGATGTCACCCGAACGAATCGTGGTGCCAACGGGAATATCCACAAGTCCATCCGCCCATGCACAGGAGGAAAGGACTTGAGAATTTTGAGTGGGGAAAATATCGACGCCCCCTTGAAGATTGCGACGTACGCGCACAAATTCTTGACGATCCCCTGGACGGGTCCAATCGAAGTCAGCCCGTACACTCAAGGGTTGGATATCGATATCGGTGAGCCCCATGCGGCGCAAGATGAACGGACGGGCCATCATCAAAAACACCACAAATCCAGCGACTGGGTTGCCTGGGCAACCGATAAAGGGAACCCCTAAGACCTGACCAAACGCTAACGGTTTACCGGGCTTAAGCTTCACTTTCCAGACATTAATTTCGCCTAACTGCGACACAGCACTCTTGATGTGGTCTTCTTCACCCACCGACATCCCGCCCGTGGTCAAAATCACATCGGCTGCTTGACTCGCTTCTTCGAAGGCCTTAATCGTGGCGTCGAGCGTATCGGGCACATTGCCTAAATCCACCGCTTCACAACCTAATGTCTGTAAAAGACTACGAATCATAAAGCGGTTCGAGTTGTAAATCCCGCCCGGAGGTAAGGGCGTTCCCGGTTGCACCAACTCGTTACCTGAGAAGAAAATCCCCACACGCAAACGACGATATACGGTGACATACGCGCGGCCGATCGACGCAATCATACCGATCACGGCAGGCGTGAGACGCGCCCCCTTTTTAACCACAACACTTCCTTGCGCGACATCACTGCCCCGACGACGAACCCAAGCGCCTTCTTTGAGCGCCTCTTTAAAGATCGCCACATCGCCATCGCGTTCAACCAGCTCTTGGGGAACCACTGTATCAGCGCCTTCGGGCATCGGAGCCCCCGTAAAAATACGGGCCACGCCGCCCGCCGAGAGCTTCTTTCCCACGTCCCCCGCGGGGATGCGATCCACAACGGGCAAGCGCACCGGGGTCGATTCCGAGGCACCCGCAATATCGCTCGCACGCACGGCATACCCATCCATCTGCGAGTTGTCCCAACCCGGCACCGCAATGGGACTCACAATGTCCTCCGCAAGCACACGGTGAGTGGAATACAGTAAAGGAATCGTTTCAGTATCTTGAATGGGTTCAGCTTTGTCGAGTAAACGACTTAGGGCTTCGGTATAAGTAATCATCTCGGAAACTTCACAATGAAATCAGCGACCGCTTCGGGGTCATTCACATTGAGTTGCGTAAGGCTAGCGGGTAAATCCTCTCGATCCGTGGCCACCGCAACGATATCGCGGTGCTCAAGATAAAGCGGTGCTCGCTCATCACGACACGCATCTCGTAGCACTTCAATTTTAGGGAAGTTGCCCTCGTTTTTAAACCCCTCCACCAGGATAATGTCGGGGGAATCAAAACGCGATAGCAGTTCGTCGATCGAGCTAGGACACGGGGTAGTCGTTTGGAGCACCCAACGTTCAGGCGTTCTCAAGATCACCTGTGAGGCGCCCTGTTCACGATAACGCCATGTATCTTTCCCTGGTGTATCCATATCCACCTGATGGTGGGCATCTTTGAGGGCCGCGACCTTAAAACCACGCCGTGACAGCACAGCAGTCACGGCGGTGGCTAATGTCGTTTTACCTGAACCAGAGAAACCTACAAAACCAAAAATTTTCGGTTCTGACAAGGTTTACCCTCCTGAGTCACGAAACACGTTTATTGTTGAATGATCTTGAGTACTTCGTCGCGAATCACGTTCAAGTCATCGGGCAAGGTGACTTTGCGTTGCGGACGCTGGTAGATATCCACGAAGCTATCCAACGGCTCAACCGTACACCCAGTCGCTTGTTTCACCATGGGGGCAAACTTCACCGGACTCACGGTTTCTACGCAGATCGTCTTCACGCCAACGGGATGCATATAGACCCCGCAAAAGAGCGTATCGGCAGTGTGGGGATCCACAAACATGTCGTACTCCACATGCATCCATTCGATCATTTCGAGGCGGTTCGCGTGGTTAGATGTCCCCGACGTGACCCCACAAAGACGTAACTTCGCAAACTCTTCTTTGGTTAGCGAAAATTCGCCTTCGTTTTCCAACGTCTGCATCAATTCGGCCACACGCTTACCATCGCGATCCAGCAAGTCAAAGAGGAAACGTTCAAAGTTCGCCGCACGCGAAATATCCGCAGAGGGCGAACTCGTAGCGATGGTTTCACTAGAGGGCTTCGGACGATAATGCCCCGTACGGAAGAATTCGTCCATGGCATCGTTTTCGTTCGTGCTGATGATTAACTTCATCACGGGTAAGCCCATTTGTTTGGCGACCCACGCGGCATAAGCGTTGCCAAAGTTACCCGCCGGCACCACATACACGATATCTTCCCCACAGGCATTGACCGCTTCCAAATACGCATGGAAGTAGTAGACGACCTGCATCAAGATACGACCCCAGAGCACGGAATTGATACTCTTTAAATGGTTGGGCTCAGAGAACGCCTTGTCTTTAAGCAGCGTGTTCACGATGTCCTGACAATTATCAAACGTGCCATCGACTTCGATGTGATAGACGTTCTTCGCCGTGCAGGAATAAAGTTGCGCAGCCTGGAATTCACTCATACGACCTTTCGGGGACAACAAAATCAATTTGATCCCTTCACGATCCGCAAACGCAGCCTGAGCCGCAGCCCCCATGTCGCCAGTACTGGCACCAATTAAATTTAAGGGAGTGGTTTCTTTATTCGGGCGCTCATCATAGAGTCGCCCTAAAAATTGCATGGCCACGTCGTCAAAGGCTAACGAGGGCCCATTGGAGAGTTCCAGTAAACCAATCCCATCGTCACCACGCAACCAGGTGACGGGCGTCACCGCATCCGAGCGGAACCAATCGCGTCGATTGGGGAAATTTTCGCCTTGATACGTGTCATTGACTAAGCGCCATACTTGATCTTTCGGGAGTTCTGGAGCAAACAAACGCACAATTTCATAGGCCAAGGACGCGTAACTGAGTCCCTTCCATAAACAAATTTGCTCGCGGGTTACTTTGGGGAAGTGCTCAGGAACATACAAACCCTCATCCCCAGCAAATCCCTCATGCAGAATGTCGGTAAACGAACGTGGGAGGTTTTCCCCACGGGTGGACACATAACGCATACGTTACTCCCTGCTTGATTTTTTTCTCAATGGGCATAGCTATACCACGCCCAAAAACTCGGTCTTACTGAGCATACTAACCGATTTTCTTAAGCATTTTGAGAGGGATTTTTTATTTCTTCATGCTCTCCTACGAGAGAATGACGGGATTTTCCCTAAGTTCTTAGCCTAAAGAGGTAGTGTTCTTTAATTTTCTTTGCGCTCGCTCAACGTGCACGCTATCAGCGCACGGAAATTTCCCAGTACTCCTATGAAAAAACGGTTTCCCTAACCATCCGCTCCTATAATTAAGTCAACCATGACCTTTTTCCCAACAAGGAGTGTCTATGCCCTTGCCTAAAGCACCAACCCAGCTTGGTGACCTCTTAGAGGATTACGACGCAACAAACACCGATTTTGCCTTAACTCCCCATGACAAAAAAACTGAGGGAACAGCGAAACAAGGGAAAAAATCGCGTGCCCGATCTGCCCTCTCTGCTGAACAAGCGCCGACCCTTAATCTGGAAGAGCCACCGTTTACCCTCACCCAAACCGCTTTACCCGCCGTGGACACTCCGGTGAAAAAGGCAAAGCGTAAAACTAAAGCAACTCAGCCCATCGAAAGCGTTCAAGACAACGCTCCGGAAACGAGCTCCGCTCCCATCAAGGCGACGCCCCAAAAAACACGCGCCAAGAAAACGGAAAGCCGTGCTAAGGCCCCGGAAAAAACGGCTCAACCCGCTTTAAATGGACTATCGGAAGTCGAAAAAGAGGCGCAGGCAACGCCAGAGGCTACTACGCCCGCTGTGACTGCCACTAAAGGCACCAAAGCACGCACACCGACCAAAAAGGGCAGTACCAAAGCCGCGTCTGCCCCCCAATCCGCCGATACGGCCAAGGCCGTGACGCCCGATCAAACGAGTGTAGTCAAAGCGGAGGAACCGGTCGCACCCGTCGGTGAGGAACTCGATACCACTCCTAACGCGAAATCGCTCGATGACTTAGTGCTCCCCTTGCGGGGCGCCTCCAGTCGCATCACACGTCACCATAATGTGGGAGATGGCTTAAAGCTCTTTGTCCTCGATACCAACGTTCTCATGCATGACCCACAGTGTCTTTTCCGCTTTGAAGAGCATGACGTCTTTATTCCGATGACCGTGCTCGAAGAGCTCGATAATCACAAAAAAGGCACGACCGATGTGGCACGTAATGCGCGTAGTGTGAGTCGTAGCTTAGATCAGCTCACCGAGCGACATCCGACGAATTTTGACGAAGGGATTGCGCTCAACCTGTTAGGGAATGTGGAAGCCAAAGGACGACTTTTTATTGAAACGAGCCCGATTGCTGAACCGCTGCCCATGGATCTGCCGCTCACCAAGGCGGATAACCATATTCTGGCCACCGCAAAAGGCGCCATTAAACGTTTCCCCGAACGCACGATTGTGTTGGTGACGAAAGACATCAACATGCGTATTAAGGCCTCCGTGTTGGGATTAGCGAGTGAAGATTACCTCTCGGACAAAGTCATTGATGACACAGCCTTACTCTTCACGGGGCACCGTCAACTGCCATCTAAATTCTGGGACACCGTCGCTGACTCGTTGGTCGTCAACAAAACCGAACAAGGAACCATCTACGAATTCACATGGGACGAAGCGCACACGCTCGTTCTCAATGAATGCTTAACCGTCTTAGGGGATGGGGACTTTATGGGGATCGTCGTCAACGTGGACGGGAAAAAAGTTCAGGTTCGCGCCCTGCGTGACTACCAAAAGCGATTAAGACTCTGGGGGATTCACTCTCGGAACGCCGAACAGAACATGGCCCTCAACTTGCTCATGGATCCCAATATTGATTTTGTGACCATTCTGGGTCAAGCGGGGACCGGGAAAACGCTCCTTGCGCTGGCGGCTGCTCTTGCTCAAATCTTTGACACCACGCGCTACAGCGACGTGTTGATTACGCGTGCTACGGTGAGCCTAGGCGAAGACATTGGGTACTTACCCGGATCCGAAGAAGAAAAGATGACCCCTTGGATGGGGGCCATCGAAGATAATCTGGAAGTATTGCTCTCCACTGGTGGCTCCAGCAAACTCACCGCCGAAGCACTCAAAAAACGCATCCAAATTAAGTCGATGAGCTTCATGCGTGGTCGCACGTTCTTGAAGAAATTTGTGATCATTGACGAGGCCCAAAATCTGAGTCCAAAGCAGATGAAGGCCCTGATCACGCGAGCAGGTCCCGGTACCAAGATTGTCTGTTTGGGGAACTTAGCCCAAATCGATACCCCCTATCTCACCGAAGGCAGTTCGGGGCTCACGTATGTGGTTGAACGTTTCCAAAACTGGCGTCACGGTGCCACGATCACACTCGCTCGCAGTGAGCGTTCTCGCTTAGCGCAGTACGCTGTAAACGTGCTCTAAAAACGACAATCCGGGAAAGGAAAGCTTCGAGTCCTCTTCCGGGCACCATTAAATAACGGGACAGAGTGTCACTCAACACTTTGTCCCGTTTTCTATGGATGGGCACACGCCCACAGCAGGCAGTCGGTACCTTAGCGCTCGCCCTTTGAGGTAAGCTGCACCACCGTGTTTCGCATCGATTCAGGTAGGCTAACCACAAGGTCGCCCGGTTGCGGAGCGGACGGACGAGCGAGCGGGCGTTGATCCTCGCGATAAAAGTCGATCGCCGTCACTAATGCGTCCTCAGCCATCGTTTCGAGCTCCTTTCGCGACGAGGCTTCGGTAATGGCTTCCGGTACATCCCGACAAGTGGCAAGGTAGCCACCTACGCCATTGGATTCAACCATGAACGGATAACGCCAATCTAAATGCAGCTCCTTCGTCGTTTGGGTCATAGATGTCTCTCCTGAGCGCCCATTTATACAAAGTAGGCAAAGATCATGAGGCCTAGCATCACGAACGCCAAGGCAATCTTGACCGCTGTCCCAATGACCATCCCCATCCAAGTCGCAACCCCGACACGCCCGGCATGAAGCATGTCGCGCTTGGCAATAAACTCCCCAATAAAGGCACCAATCAACGGAAAGACGAAAATGCCGACCAGCCCACCGACGAAGACGCCGACAACCGTCCCAATGACCGACCCCCAGATACCCTTGGCACTCGCGCCCGCCTTTTTCACCCCAGCGGTTTGCGCGATGGTATCAACGACAACCCCAATGAGTGCTAGAACAGTGATCGTAATAATCGTGCCCCAGCCAATCACTTCGAAGTTACCGGACCAACCAATTAAGGCGGTGCCTACCGCAATCAAAGGTAACCCAGGAATTGCAGGGATCACCGTTCCCGCTAGGCCAGCCAAAATGCACGTGAGTGCGCCTAGCCAACAGGCCACAGCGAACCAATCCACTTCGGTTAACCAAGTCCACATGTTGTTTCCTCCCAATCCAGTCGATATCTAGCGCTTTCCTACGCGGTAGCTTTCAGCGGATACAGTATCCGAAAAAATCCCACCGATGGGGGACCGCCCGCCTCAATCCGCACTCTTTTACAATAAAGGCGTCTTAACCTTTATTCGCCTACAGCCATACCAGACCAGTACCCCGTGTCGCCTGACCAGGCTTCAAAGCGCGTATTGCCACCACGGAAGACCATACGGAGGGTCCCAATCGGGCCATTACGTTGCTTAGCAATAATAATTTCTGCCAAATCGCGTTCCGGTGTTTGCGGGTTATAAACGATATCGCGATAAATGAACATGATCACGTCCGCATCCTGTTCAATAGCCCCGGATTCACGTAAGTCCGACATACGAGGACGCTTATCTTCGCGACTATCAACCCCACGGTTAAGCTGCGAGAGGACAATCACTGGGCATTTCAACTCTTTGGCTAAGGACTTTAAGCCACGCGAGATTTCCGAGAGTTCCGTAGAACGGTTTTCAGCATTCCCCGTGCGTGCCCCCGTCATAAGCTGAATGTAGTCCACCACGATCAACCCTAAACCACCGGTCTGATTAAACAGACGGCGAGCACGACTCGACAAGTCGGAAATCGTTAACCCTGGTGTGTCATCGATGTAAATCGGCTTATTTTCCAATCGATGGATGGCTTTGGTAAACGCCCCCCACTCTTCATCGGAAAGCTGAGCCTTACGCAAATGCTGCGCATCGATACCCGCCACCGAACTAATCATACGTTGGGTGAGCTGTTCGCTCCCCATTTCCATGGAAAACACCGCAACGGGCAACTCCTGACGAATCCCCACATTTTCCGCAATATTAAGAGCCAAGGAGGTTTTACCCATCGATGGACGACCCGCAACAATGATCAAATCCCCACGCTGCAAACCCGCCAATTCACGGTCTAGGTTCGGGTAGCCCGAAGGGACCCCTGTCACTTCAGAACCTTTTTGCGTTTGGAAGAGCTCAATAATGCGGTCAGAGACGTCTCGGACCAAGGTCGCCATCGACTGGAACCCACGTTGACCACGCGAATTGCGTTCGTTGATGGCGAGTACTTCGCGCTCGGCCTCGGACATAATTTCGCTTGTCTCACGGCCTTCAGGGTTCAGCGCTTTCTCAACGAGTCGATCGCCCACGGAGATCAGCTGACGCAACACCGCCTTATCATGAACAATTTCGGCATAGCGACGGATATTCGCCGCCGAGGGCGTGTTACTCACCAATTCGTTGAGGTACACAAAGCCCCCCACCTCAGCATCGACCCCAGCGTCGTGGAGGCTTTCGTTGACGGTCAAGATATCGGCCGGTCGCCCTCGCTGAATCATCGCTGCGATATGTTCAAAAATCAGACGATGGTCACGACGAATAAAGTCCTCTGGACGCACGATGTCCACAATACTGTCGAGTGCGGTATTGTCGATCATCAAACCACCCAGAATGGACTGTTCGGACTGAATACTCTGCGGAGGACGACGTACGGATGACCCTTCGTCCGATACTACTTCACTCATCTTGACTCCGTTATTGTTGTGAACGCGATAACTGTCTATCTTAGAGGATTGGACTGAGAAAATCGATCCCGTTCATAGGGCAAAAAGAAAAGAGCCGCTATCCTAAGACAACGACTCTTTCGTTAGCTGGTGGTTAACTTAAGCCAATCAATTAGGCTTCAGCAACAACCTTCACCGTCACGTCGGCCGTGATGTCGGTCAACAAACCAATGGTGATGACGTATTCGCCAACAGCCTTGATCGCACCGAGCGGCGTACGAACCTGAGACTTCTTGATCTGGAGGTTGTACTTCGCATCCACAGCATCAGCGATGTCGTGGTTGGTCACGGAACCGAAGAGGCGACCATCGACACCCGCCTTGGAGGCGATTTCGATTTCAGCGCCATTCAACACATCGGCGATCGCCTGAGCGGCAGCCACGCGTTCAGCCTGAGCCTTTTCCAATTCGGCACGGCGAGCTTCGAATTCAGCAAGAGCAGCCTTCGTAGCACGCTTGGCATGACCCTGAGGGATCAAGAAGTTACGAGCGTAACCATCCTTAACCTTAACAACATCACCGAGATCGCCAAGGTGAACAATCTTTTCGAGCAGAATAACTTGCATGTTTTTTCTCCTAGCGAATTACTGGTTGTCGGTATACGGGAGGAGAGCAAGGAAACGAGCGCGCTTGATAGCGGTATCAAGCTGACGCTGGTAGTGAGCCTTCGTACCAGTCAAACGAGCAGGCATAATCTTGCCGTTTTCCTGAATGAAGTCACGAAGCGTTTCGATATCCTTGTAATCGATCTGTTCGACACCTTCCACCGTGAAGCGGCAGAACTTCTTACGCTTGAAAAGCGAATTTTGCTGGGAACGGCGACGCGTGCCTTTACCCTTTGCACCAAAAGCCATGGTGAGCTCCTTAAAAATATTCTGTAATGTGGACGATCAGTCTTTTTCCTCGTCTGTAACGAGGCGCGAGAAACCCTGAGACATTTAATACGCTACCGAGTTCGATCGCATTGAGTCGGTGGGCAATTTCCCCAAACGCGACAACAGGCACTTCAAAGCTTAACTCTCGTGTGACGCCCGCTTCCACTTCTTGCCCCGTGTATTGCAATGTGGCTTCAAAAACCTCAATGCCCGCCGGGGTATATCGAACGTCAAGACGTTCGAGTAAGCGGCCGTTCAGACGAATCAGATTCATGCTTGCCTGACCGTACCAAATCCACTGTTAAAAATTAGGCGTTTTCGTTGTTGTCGTCTTCACCGTCGAGATCTTCATCTTCTTCGACGATTTCTTCAACAACCTGCGAAGACTTCTTAGCTTCTTCCTTCTCGACGAACTTCATCATCGGGGAGGCTTCCGTTTCAGCCTTCTTGGTCTTAACAGTCAAGTGACGGAGCACAGCATCGTTGAAACGGAAACCGTTTTCGATTTCGGCAAGCGTTTCGAAGGTGCATTCGATGTTCATGAGAACATAGTGAGCCTTCACGAGCTTTTCGATCGGGTAAGCGAGCTGACGACGACCCCAGTCTTCAACGCGGTGAACTTTACCGCCCTGTTCTGCGACGAGGGTTTTGTAGCGTTCGATCATAGCGGGAACCTGCTCGCTCTGATCAGGGTGCACAATAATGCAAATTTCGTAGTGACGCATTTAGCCTCCTTACGGAAAAAACTACCCAGGCGTCTAATCTGGTGTAGCAAGGACAGAAAGTGGTGCATTCTACACGCTTTTGCATCCGTCGTGTGAGAAACGCACCGGTTTTTTATTGGGGTACTCATCCTCCCGCCATCCGGCCGGTCTTGCACCCCCTCAAATCGTCTTAGGCTGAAGGTTTCTTCGCCATTAAACGTTGGCGAGCGGATTCAAACAAACAGATACCAGAGGCCACCGAGACGTTCAAACTTTCTACGGCGCCTGCCATCGGGATGGCAGCCAAATCGTCACAACGCTTACGCGTTAACTGACGTAGCCCATCGCCCTCCGCGCCCAACACCCAAGCAAATGCCTGATTTTGGTCGAAATCATAAATACTCTTTGTGGCTTCCCCAGCGGTACCGACCACCACAACGCCAGCGTCACGCAATTCCATAATGGCACTGGCCAAATTCGTCACAGTGACCACTGGGACCGATTCCGCGGCCCCCGCAGCAGCTTTGAGCGCAGCGGGCGTCATATGGGCCGAGCGATCACGGGGGCAAATCACCGCTTGCACACCCGCCGCATCGGCTACGCGCAAGCAGGCCCCAAAGTTACGCGGATCCGTAACGCCGTCCAAAATCAACAATAAGGTCTTCGGGGTAATGGCATCCAAGAGTTCATCAAAACTCAACTCAGCCTTCTTTTCTTCAGCTAAAGCGACAATCCCTTGGTGAGGGATATCAGGAGCCAAACCGTCCAAACGATGGGCATCGGCATTCATCACTTTAATACCATGAGCGATGAGCTTTTCGCGCATTTCGCGCATGCGCTTATCACGACGGGTCGGATCAATATAGACCAGTTCAATCGTCTCGGGACTCAACTTAAGACGGGCTCCCACCGCATGGAAACCCGCAACAACAATACTTTTCACTCGTTAACTCTCTCGAAAGGGAAATATGGGGAGAGGGCGCATTCTTTTCTTAGGCCTCTCCACGATGAGAAGGCCTCAATCGCTTCTCATGATCGCCTTGGGCGAACAGGGGACAGCTCCATCGGGTGTCCCCTTGAAATTCGGGTCTGTGAGTGTAACAGATTTACACCCGCCCCACGTTTTTTACCGCGCGGTTTTACGTTTTCTAAAACGGTCCCTCTTCATCGAAATCGTCGAACAGAGCGAAGTCATCCAAGTAGCGTCCATTGCGACGGCGGGGTTTTCGTTTGGGACGCGGCGCTTTGCTGGCCACGATACGTAAATCCACGTGGTACTTCGCCATATCGACCGAAGCGATATCCACCGTGACCGAATCCCCTACCGCAAAACTCGTGCCCTCATCCTCACTGTAGTGGCGCAAATCTTTTTCAGAAAACTCATACCAACCCCAGCCCAATTGGGACACGTGGACAAAGCCATCGATACCTAAACTCGGAATGGTGCAGAAAATCCCCGCAGGAATCACCCCGCTGATCATGGCGGGTAGCGAGCGCGTTTTCTTTTTATCTCTGCTCTCAAGTAGCGAAAGAACGTACTGGCAACGTAAGTAATCCATCACTTCACGCGTCGCCATATCGGCTCGACGCTCCGTGAGCGAGCACATCAGCCCTAATTTATCCCACACCGGGTAATCAGGATCCTGCCCGTTCGCTTGTTGTTCAGGCGTTAACTTACGGCGTTCGCGTAACTCCAACTCAGCATGCGTGTCCTCACTCGGGACATTCACAACAACTTTAGGACTGTAGCGGTGGTGCGACAAAATGCCTTTGATGGTGCGGTGCAACAAAAGGTCGGGGTAACGTCGAATGGGCGACGTGAAGTGCGCATAGGAGCCGTACTGCAACCCATAGTGTCCGACGTTATCAGGCGAATAACACGCGCGCGACATCGTTCGGAGAATTTGTACTTGAACAAATTCATTGTCTTTGGCTTGCTCAATCACAGCTTGAATGGACTCAGGTGTGTCCGTCACCTTCGGTAACTTAAAGGTTTTCAACACCACATTGAGTTTTGCCAAACGGTCTGGAGCGGGCTTATCGTGCACACGGAAGAGCGTCAATCGTTTGAACTTTTCGACAAACTGCGCAGCGCACACGTTGGCCACCAACATGCATTCCTCAATTAAGCGGTTTGCATCATTAATGGAGCGTTTTTCAAACCCGACAATGCGGTCTTTTTCATCCAGCACCGCTTTGAGTTCACTGGTTTCAAAGTCCAAGCAATGGCGCTCATGGCGACGCTCCAAGAGCGTTTGCGATAACCGATAAAGGACCATCACGTCCTCTAAACGCTCACCCAAGGCCGCCTTGCCTTCGTCTTCCTCTTGAATAGCACTCCAGACTTGCGTATAGGTGAGTCGTGCGTGGGAATGGATCACAGCTGGATAGAACTGATACGCGCACACCACCCCTTGGGCATCCAACACGGCATCACAGACCATCGTCAATCGGTCCACATTCGGATTGAGTGAGCAAAGCCCATTACTGAGCGCCTCGGGCAACATGGGCACCACACTCTTGGGGAAGTACACACTCGTGCCTCGCGACTGAGCCTCTTGATCTAAAGCGGATTCAGGCTTCACGTAATGACTCACGTCAGCAATCGCTACCAACAATCGCCAACCCCCATCGGGCTGTTCTTGGGCCCACACGGCATCGTCAAAGTCGCGCGCATCTTCCCCATCGATCGTCACAAAGGGGATATCCCGTAAATCGACACGCCCTTTAAGGCTACGACGATCCACCTTATCCCCTAAACGCTCCGCTTCCGCAAGCGCGGCTTCATCAAACTCCACGGGGATACCGTACTCTTCCTGAGCAATTTTGAGTTCGTCCGAAAGGGTTTCGCCACGGCTCACTTCACGAAGAATCCGTGCACCCCATATCGGTTGGGCAGGATCCCAAATGCCATCGGAGCTAGGCTCGAGTTCGACTTCAACCGTGCTATTGATTTTGAGAGGAAAACGTTCAGGATTTAAGAAATCAAACGTCCGTTTCGATGCACGGTGGTACCCCTGTCCTTCATCCGTGATCACGCAATAAAAGCGGGTTTTACGAGGACCATGCCAAATCACCCGAGCCGCCGTCTCTGACGTAGCACGCACCGTGACCAAGTCGCCAGGTCGATGTTCTTTCCAATGCGAAGGAATCGTATTCGGTACGGGGCCACTGTAGGTCGTCTCATCAAGAACGGTTTCGACGCGCTCCACAACATCCTTACCTAAAAAGTAGCCGTCTTGAGGTTCGTGGCCTTCCTTTATATACTCGACCACCAATTCATTGCTGCGTTGCGAGTTATAGCCCAAATCTTTGAGCTGCTTTTTTAACTTCGGCACACGGATGTCAAAGCGTGGGTCGATGAGCGAGCGAAGTCGGTCAATATCGGGGATCTGTGGGTCAACGGAACCGGCTCGAAACCACTTTTTATCTTCGCTCATGGGCACATTCAGCGTTAGCCACTCCAACACCAACTTACGAATGACGTTGCCTTCTGAGTGTAAGCGCTCGTTCATCTCCAAATAGGATTGATCGACCACCGCTTGTTCCAGCCAGCGCTGATACTCCTTCCCCTTTTTCACAATGATGGGAGTCGTAATATCCATTTGCGACTTTTTTGATTTGTTCATATTGTTTTTCCTCGGACTTGGGTCCGTTACTCGATCGACCCCATAGACTGTCGACTAGTGACATCAATTGATTCACTCTTCGTGCATTATAAGGGCTCGAATTTATTCCCCCCGAATTAAACCTCCCTAAACCTCATACTGCGTTCTTTTTTCCTTTAAATTTTTTTAAAGAATCTCCTCTCTCAATGCGCCGAATTCTTGACAAATCGGCGATTCCTCTGCATAATTCTCTAACGCTGTGCCCGGATGGCGAAATTGGTAGACGCATCAGCTTCAGGTGCTGACGCCTTCACGGGCGTGGAGGTTCGAGTCCTCTTCCGGGCACCACAGATTTTTTAAGATAAAGCCACCCTAGGGTGGCTTTTCTTTTTTCTGTCGAAGTTAACAGTCCGACCGAAATTAGCTAAACCATCCAACATCCACTTGAACTGGTATTGAAATTTTGGACAGATTTTTAAAATCGATTTTGCCAGACTTTTGGACCAGACAAAATCCAACTTAACAAAGCTTTGCGTTTAGCTAAAGCACAAACTTGGTTGAGGACATGTAACCTGAGCTATTAGCTCAGGCTACATGGAGGAAGGCTCTGCCTTCCTTCACCATCCGCGTTCGCCGCCACGTGGCTCGGGGAAAGTTCATCTAAGATGGAACTTTCCCTCGCTTCAGGCTCTTTGCCAAAGAGTCCATTTGTAAAGTGCTTTCGCGGCATATCCTCGTCCCTTCAGGACTGCGGTATTCCACGGTCACTTGACAAACGTCCTCTTTGCCCCGCTAACTAACACTATTTTCCGCGTAGTAGGTCTCTCTATACTCTTTTGGTGGCACGTTGCCAATCACACTACAAGGGCGCTTTGCATTGTAGTACTCGATGTAGTCACGAATCATCTTGTTCTGCTCGGCAAATGACGGATGCTCCTGCCGTAGTAGCGGGTTGTAGAGAGCCTCGACCTTAAAAGTCCCGTTAAAGCATTCCATGGTCGCATTGTCATGGCAGTTTGCTGTGCGTGAGAAACTCTGTGCAATGCCCATGTCTTTTAGCATTTCTCGGAATAGCGTGGCCGTGTAAATACTGCCACGATCACTGTGCAGCATGGCGTCAGAGGCTAAGTTCTGTCGCCTGAGCATATAGAGGGCTGAAATGGACAGCATAATGTCCTGTTTTTTCGAGAATTTCCAAGCAACAATCGAACGATCAAACAAATCTTGAACGAGTAACAAGTACCCCCAGTGCCACTCTCCAGACTCGTAATACGGAATATAAGTCACATCCGTAACCATTTTCTGGTTTGGCTTGTCCGCCTGAAATTTTCGATTCAGCACATTGTCCGGAAGCTGCTCTTTGGTAGCCTTCCCCGCCTGGGGCTTAGCTTTTCTCACCTGCCGAGTAATCGCTGTTAGCTTGAATTTGCTCATAATCCGTTGGACTTGACACTCGCCGATGGCAATCCCAAATTTTCGTTCGAGTAATGTCCCCATTCGACGGCGGCCAATGGTGTAGTAGTGTTCCTCTTGGATTTGTTTGATTTTTTCCGCAATGCTTTCGTCTTTCAGCTGCGCAGTGGTTGGCCTTTTAGCCGCATAAAAAGTACTTCGAGGCAACCCGGTTATTCGGCAAAATTGTACGACGCTAACTGATCGTTCACCTGCTCTAGCACACGCCGCAATTCTTTTTTTTTGAGCTCATCCTTGGTGCTCTCGAGTGCAACCTCCAAAATCGCCTGGGCACAGATGAGCCGATCTCTTGCGTCTTTGAGTTCACGCATGAGTTCTTTACGCTCCTTAGGCGTTAATGGCCGATCAATAGGAATATCTGAAGGTTTTTCGAAGGGCATGCGACGCTTTCCTAAAGAATGAACTGGGACAGACTCCCAAAATAACAATCGCTTCGGACGAATGATTTCAGGTAGTGTAGCAAGTTTCCTTCGGATGGAAGCAAATAACGTGGCTGGTCTCACTCCGAACTGGCGAGCCACATCAGTGTAGCCAATAGGATAATTGTCGAACCAATAGTCAATGGCTTTATGCAGCATCGCTTCGCGTCGCTGCCAGGGATGATCAATCCAATCAAAATACCCGTGCTCAATGTAAATGGCCCAATCACGAATGGACCCAGTGGATACCCCTAAGGTTTTGGCCAGAGTTTTCTTGGGAACAAAATGAAAAAGACCCTCACAGGCAGCGAGTCTTGTTGAAACTGGTATGGGCATACTTTTCTCCAAAAAGTTGTCCAATAAATCCATACCAATTCAACTTTTGGTGCAAAAAAAATGCGTCACAAGCTCACCTGTGACGCATTGAGTGAGCTCGAAGGTTCGCCCTCGCTTTCGCCAGAGCGAACCTGAAAGGCCCTTAGAAGACGTATTTCACGCCAACCTTACCCCCAACGGAGCTGCTACCCTCTTGCCCGGCCCCTAACTGCAACGCAGCATTGAAGAAGAGATTCCCCTTACGAGCAACCACCCCTAAGTCTGCCTGCACAGGTGTCGTATCGATCACTGTGGTTTCAGTACCCAAGGCTTCAAACTGTTTGTCGCCAAAGGTCGGAACGAACGCAATCTTGGCGGTCGGTGCAAACGACCAGCCAGCTTGCTCAATCAACTTACCCGAGAAGCGCAAGGTGAGCGGCAATTGAACCAAGGTTTGGTTCTGAGCATCGACGTTAACACCACCAAAGCTCATTGCATCGGTGTGTAAACGCGAGAGGCGAACGCCAACACTAGGCACTAAGACGAAGTTACCTAAGTCAAACTGCATCTGCCCCGTCACCCCAGCCGACAAGATATTGGCATCGAGCTTCTGGTTAAAGGTCGACATCGTCATTTCGATATCGTTCTTACCCGTTAAGTAGCTCACTTCGCCCACCACTTGAGCATTGTCGGCTACGGCCAACGTGCCATAGAGACCCACGCCATAGTTCTGGACGTCATTTTCGATACCGAGATTGTCGCTATCGAGCTTACCTTTACCGTACTGGATGGCCACACCAGCCGAGACCTTGTCCGTCAAGGCCATATCGGCACCAAAGGCGCCATAACCCATGTTGCTCGAGAATTCGCCCTTATGGTCAAAGCCATCGGCCTTGTACTTTTCACCCGTCACATCGGCCCAGAGGTTCAACCCCTTATTGAGCTTCTGATTGAGTGCCACACGGTCACCGATGGTCTGAGTAAAGACCATATCGGCACGGCGCATCATGGACTGCACGCCTAAGCTCGAGACCATCTGAGAGAAGCCAGCGTTGTTAACGCTTTCCACTAACATATTGTCTTCGACCGAGGCGTCCACCAACGGGTTATCCGTGATGAGCGTTCCCGAATTGGTCACCGTATCCGCCAACATGAATTTGCCAATACTGGCGTTCACCACAGCGATCGTACCGCCATTATTGGTTAAAGCACCCGTGACATAAGGCGTCGTGGCACTCCCCTTCGTGGCGTCGAGCACTAAAGCGCTATTGGCCGCAATGGTCACACCCGTACCTGACGTGGGCGCTTCGAGCGAACCGTCAATCGTCAAAGCCCCAGAGTCACCGATGGTGACTGGCGTACCTAACACGGCTGCGGCGGTCGTGCCTTCAGGCCCCCAAGCCAATTCAGAGAATTTCTTGAGGGTAGCAATCCCGTCGTCCTGCGTCATCCCAATGACGGCCAAGGAGTTACGACCCACCACAACGTTACCATCGATCGTCGCGCTATCAGCGGTAACGATGGTGGCATTTTCCACGGTGTCCTGGCTAGGATCGTTCGTCCATTCCGGATCCAAGAAGAGGGTCGCCCCAGCGGCCACCTTTAAGTCTTCTACCGCCAACACAGCACGAGCGCCATCCGAACCCACATTCATCGCAGCACCTTGTGCCAATTCGACTTGTTCGACTTTGGCCACCATCTTAGTGACATTCACAACCGCACCGTCGGTCACCACCAAGGCGGGCAATTCACCCTTGGTTTCCGTGGCACTGGTTTCGATACCCAAATTGAGTTCTACACCTTGACCCACGGTCACCTTGAGTGGCGTGTTATTGGTATTGGTCACCAGTGCCTTACCATCCGTAGAGCCCGCTAAGGTCACGGTCGTCTTGGCTCCGTTATTGTTGGTGGGCGCCTGAAGAACCACGGCAACCGGTGTCTTGTCTTCTTGGGTCGGGGCCACAATTAAGCTCGCACCGCCATTGTTGTTGACTTTGACACCCACCACTTCTTCTGTCGCCTTGATCGGTTCGGTCGTTTCTACGGCCGTCCCAGTGGCCACCACTTCTTGCTGCGCTAAAACCATATTGTCGATCATCGACGCAGGCTTATCTTCTTCCACGTGCAACTTGGCGTTCTGCAACACGATCTTGCCCGTCTCGAAGGAGTGCTGCAGTGCTGCTAACGTAGCGGTGCTGTATTCACCCGCATCGAGTAAGGTTAACGTGCCACCCGTTAACGTGAGGAAGCCTTTCTTGGTGATCTGCGTCGACGCTAAGGTGGCATTGTTAGAACCATCTAAATAGAGCTGTCCGATCTGGCTCACCAAGTTACCGCTTTGTAAGACTAACTTACCGCTATCCGCCGTAATGCTGTCCACCGTGAGAGTACCGCCGTTCACACGCGTTTCACCGGCATGCAACGACAACGTCTTCACGGCCACATCACCACCAGTGATATTGAGTAAAGAGTTCGGATGATAGACCTGGACCTGATCGGCTGCGTAGCTACCCTGCGTGATATTCACGGTAGCGCCACCAAAGCCTTTAGCGCCCTTACTGGAACCACCTAACTTGACGTTGCCCGTGAACTCTTCACCGTTCACTTGCAACTTACCACCGTTGAGGTTCAATACCCAATTGGTGCCGTTGGGGCCCGCTAAGAAGAGTTGATCGGCCGGATCCGCAACGTTGCCCGAAGTGCGAGAGTTGAGTTCCGTTAAATTCAAGACACCGTTCGCATTGACCGTCGTGCTCTGAGCACCGTAGCTCGTCGCACTGACTTTCGTCGTTAACTGACCATCAATGACGACATCCTTAGCCTGTAAGAGACCAGCGTTCGTGAAGTCTCCCGTCACCTTGACAGTACCTTCACCCTTGACCGCACCCTGATTCTGACCGTTACCTAAGGTGAGAGTCGTGTCCGCAGCAGTCGTCACCGTCCCAGCGTTGACGAGCAATTCTCCTGCGCTGAAGCTACCCGACTTCACATTGAGTTGCGAGCCCGAGTTCGCCAATTCCACACGGTCCATGGCATAAGTGCCTTCCGTATTGAGGATGGCAGCTCCAAAACTACCCGTATCCGAGCCACCGAGCTTCACCTTCTTCACGGTAGCGTTGGCAACCTGCAACTGACCACCCTTGAGGTTCACCACAGCAGGAATGGCTTCCTGGTCACCCTGCGCTTTCTTCCCGGCAATCAAGAGTTGATCGTTCGTATCCCCCGTAGACTTCGAGTTGTATTCCGTGAAATTCAACACACCCGAGGTATTCACCGTCGTTTCACGAACGAGGAAGTGGTCCGCACTAATGCTCGTGGTCAATGTACCATTGAGTTCAGCCTGATCCGCTGCGAGCACCCCTTTATTGGTCAGCGTCTTGCCCTGGGCCACCGTAATCTTGCCTGCAGGTTCCGTCGCAGATTTGGCGAGCGTGAGTCGCGCAGTGTTGGTGAAATCCCCCGTAACCGCCACGGTACCCAAACCAGCGATCTTCCCTTTGTTTTCTCCACCTCCGAGCGTCAACGTAGCATCCTGAGCCACACTAACCGTCCCCACATTGGTGATCTTTCCTGCCGTGTAGGAACCCGACTTCACATTGAGTTGAGATTCGGTATTGGCTAACTCAACTTCTTCGTTGCTGTAATTGCCAGCCGTATTCAGAATGGCCCCGCCGAATTTCTTTTTCCCTGTATTGGAGCCCCCGAGTTTGACCTTACCCGTGTAGTCTTGACCAGCAACCTGAAACTTACCGCCATTCAAATCAATGACAAAGGGATTTCCGGGAGCGCCAGCCACCAATAAACGATCGCCCGGTAACTCTTCCGTGATCGCTTGCTTATCCACGCGCGAATTGAGTTTATCGAAGTTCAATACGCCGCCAGCATTCACCGTCGTATGACGTAAGGAGTAAAACCCTGCGCTCACGGAGGTATTCAACGTGCCATCAATAACGGCTTCTTTGGCTTTCAATAAGCCGAGGTTCGTGAGGATTGCCCCTTGAACCACTTCCAGTTTGCCCGCTTCGGCACCCCCCTTCACTAAGGCAATTTGATGGCCTTCATTATTTGTAACCGATTCTCCCGTTACCTTGACGGTGGCATCCCCAGTGATATCGCCGTCAATCCCGTTCTTCAGAGTAATGGTCGTGTCGGTGGCCGTGTCAGCCACAGAAATCGTGCCTTTGATCGTACCCTCATTCACAATCGTGGTACCGTCGGCATATTCCACCGAAATGGCTGTGTTGCCAGTGGCATCGATCGTACCCTTGTTCGTGAACGATTGCCCCTGAATGGCCTTACCCTCATCTCCTTTGACAAGCACGCCAATTAAGAAGTTACCGGTTCTCTTCCCCAGTTCAATGGTTCCCTCGTTGGTTGCGCTCGCTTGAGTGCCGCCGTCGGTACCCACACCGCCTAACTCAATCCCGACGCCTTCGTCAGTCACGTAGATCGAGCCCTTATTGATTAATGTGGCGGTCTGAGTATGGTTGCTTGCACCAACGAACATGGCGTAGCCCGAGCTCGCATAAATCGTTCCCGCATTGGTGACAGTCCCAAAGCCACCGATCCCATGGTTTTTCCAAGACTTCTTACCACTCACATAAATCGTGCCGCTATTCGTCACGCTATTCGTCACGCCGTTAGAAGGACTCCATAAGCCCGTGGCGCGCGAGTTGTCTCCTTTACCCTCTACCCACAAGGTCTCGCCAGAAGCCAAATTCCCTGTGCTATACGCGCCCGTCGAACCATCACTAATCGTATAAACAAACTGCGTTTCCCCCTGAGAAGTCGGGGCGCTTTGCCATTCAGGCAGTGTTGCAAGCGCTGCCTGAGAACCCATTAACGCGGTTACCACAGCGGCTGCAAGTACCGTTTTGGTGCCCTTGGTTTGAATGGTGGAGGTGACTTCATTCACCACCATCAAAGCGCCTCGCGCTTTGTTGAAGACTACTTTGAAGGTCTTATTCATTTCGCAATACCTATCATACTTACTTAACTGAGCCGGCAATTTTGATTGCCAGATTCGAGTATAGTTAAGTTAACCCGTATTTTTTTAGGCATTAACCCTTACTAAACACGACAAACAATCCTTTTCAAGTAATGCATTGATACCCGTCAATTAAAAAAGATCTTTTTGTGATCTCATTAGTTATCTAACTTTAATCGCTAAACATTATTTTTATTGGGTACACTAAACAAATATTTACTGATTGGTTGTGTGACAGGCCTCTTGCGACTTGAAATACAAAATTCCCCCCAATAACACTTACTATACTTAATAAAATACACAACATGGATTTAAATTAAGTTAAACATTCAATTAATAAACTTAAATAAATAAAAAACACATTATTTAACACCGTTTATTTTTTTAGCTATTTCAACAAAGCCGATGAATACATCTAAATCCTTTGCTATTTCTAATATTTTGATTTCCTGTGCGCTTCAGTGCTCTAAGATATACAGATATCAAAATACATATAACCACCAGAACAACAAACGCACAATTTGCCAATACTAATCGACACTGAAATACCTAATTTTTAACGTTTTTCCTGTTTTCTAATTTAGGCGCTCCTCTGGCGCTTCATTGTCGTAAGCCTATCTTGTGATTCATGAAAGCAAGTTTTATGCTATCAAATTAATTTATATTTACTATTAGAATTACGATTAAAATAGAACCACTCGCTGGCTCATCTACCTTTTTATTCAGGTTCACAATGACTACGACGGATTACTACCCTTATTGGATTGAACAAACTGCCCAGGGGGCCTTTCGGGCCCATTTTCCCGATTTGCCTGCCCTACAAACGCAAGCCTCCTCCATTACTGCCCTCATGGAACAGTTGCACGAAGCGGTCGTGATCCACCTAGAGGAGTTACTTAAACAAGGGGGACTTCCTCCCGCTGCCCACACGCCCCGTTTGGGAGAAGAAATCCTTTGGCTCTCCCCGATCATTGTGGCGAAACTCTTACTGATTGCTACGTTACGTTCCCAAAACCTCAGCCTAGCGGACTTCACGCGGCTGATGAACTGCCGTCCACAAGAGGCGCAGCGTTACGTGAAACTCTCGCAGTACACCCGTATCGAAACCCTCTTTGAAGCACTCCAAGCGGTCGGCGTACATCTTAAGCTCGCGATCGAACCGGCCAGATCGAACGTGTCCACTACTGCCTCCCACGCCTCATAAAAGAAAAAGCGGTCGTTTTCCACTCGAAAACGACCGCTTTAACAATAACTCACCCTGTTAGGTTAGGCCTCCGATGGCTTATCCTCATCCTTCACAATGCGAATCGGCAGATTCGGCGCCTCCACTTCACGCAAATTCACTTCGAGTCGATCATACGGAATTTCAATCCCTTCTTCTTCAAAGCGACGTAAGATAGCGAGCGAAATTTGCGTACGTAAGCCCGCGGTTCCGTTCTTGGGGTCCTTCACCCAGAAGCCCAAGGACAAATTGATACCCGATCCACCGAAGGAATCGATATAAGTCCACCCACGACGCGTGGTATCAATACGAGGACGCTCACGCATCCCTTCTTCGAGCATGATTTCCAGAGCGCGTTCCACATTGGCTCCGTAAGCCACGGTCACATTCACGTAGCTCACGCACGCTTCAAACCCGTACGAGTGATTCATCACCGGACTCGTCACAAAGCTTTCGTTCGGAACGATGTTTTCAATCCCGTCCATATTACGCACCACGGTGTAGCGCGTATTAATTTCCGTCACTTCCCCACGGAAGCCTCCGACCGTGACAATGTCACCAATCTTGATGGACTTGTCGAGCAAAATAATAAAGCCCGAGATGTAGTTTGACGCAATCTTTTGTAAACCAAACCCTAAGCCCACACCGAGAGCCCCACCGAAGACGCTCAAAACCGTTAGGTCAATCCCCACACTACCGAGACCCGTGACAATGGCCAAAATCATGAAGGCCACGGTCACCACACGCGAGAGAACCAGTTTCACGTTGGGCGAAATGGAATCGACCCCGTGGATAAACTGCTGGACCAGTCCCGCCAACCAATTCGCTATGGCTAATGTGAGGAGAACCGAGAAGACAGCCACAAAGAGTTTCCACAATGTCATGGACCCACTGCCGAGCGGGACACTCACCGAATTGAGTTTATCGACGACGTCCGTGAGAATGCCAAAAAACTGCAGCACGGCCAAACACCAGAACGTGATCGCGACAAACTTGCGCACACGTGGTGTCACCAGCACTTCACCCAACATCCCTTGCAAACATTCCATCACCAACGAGAGTAAGGCAAAGGCAAAAAAGAGACTATAGGCAACGCGACAAATCACGAGCGAGGCAGGATGGTAATTGAGCCCATTGACCATCACGTAGGCCCCAAGCGCTAACGTACACCCTGCGGTAAAGCTAAAGGAAATGTTGCGAATAAACTTACATAAAAAGCGCTTAAAGTGGGCTACCAACCCCTTTTCGGTTCGGGGTGGCATGAGGCGATTTAATCCGCGATTAATTCGACTCGAGAGAAAGTACCCAATCACAATAGCAAGCGCGAGCGTCCCCAACTGCACCATGACACTTTCCCAGGACATGTGATTGAGGAATTGGGTAAAGATTTTTGTAATACGAGTCGTCAGACTTGTCACCACATCGGTGGCGGAATCAATACTGTCACCACCCAGACTAAGGCTTTTTTCGAGTATATCGGGAGACTGTGAATTGGCCATGTGTGATCCTTTTCGTTTTATTTGATCTGTTTTCTAGGACTTCACTGCTGGTGGGTTCTACTCCACCAGGATTAAGAGGTCGTGTTGGTAACCCCAAAAGGAGCCTAACACTACCTCACAATGTTCAAGAATGAGTGTGACTTTTTAGTTTAGTCGAGCGCTAAATGTTTGGTAAAGAAAAAGGCCACAGCGAGATTGAAAAAATCTTTAACTGTGGCCCTTGAACACTCGAGTCGATTAGTCTTTTTTGTCGTAGCTATCGACGAGCTCGATAATCTTTTCCTTGCCCATACCATCGTAGCATTCGAAGGGCTGATGAATCCAAGGATTATCCGGTAAGTATTCCACATACCAATCGGGTTTGAGCACAGAGTGCGACTTGTACCAAAGCACTGCCACGCGAATTTCCGTGATTTCGGGATAACGCTGCTTGAGCACGTCGATCACTTCCTTAATCGTCTTGCCCGAGTCGACCATATCGTCAACCAACAACACGCGACCCGTTAACTTAGCCACCCCGGTGACGCATTCGGCAATATCCAAGCCTCCCTGCACAGTCCCCTTGGCCTCACGGTAAGAACTCGTCGACAAAATGGCTAACGGCATGTCATAGACGCGGCTAAAGAAGTCGCCAGGACGCATGCCACCACGGGACAAACAAAGAATACTGTCGAACTCCCAACCACTCTTCGCTACTGCGGCAACCAATTTTTCATTGAGACGAATGTAGTCTTCCCAGGAATAGAATTTATCAGCCATTGTGTTTACTCGCTAGAGGTATGTAAGCCACTTTATTAACCGCTCGGGCCACCTGTTGATGGTCGTTGCGATGAAACCGGGGGCTCCCGTTTTCAATCTTGAAACGAACCAGCCCTACTGTTCTCCCTTGACCAACGGGTGTCACAGCAAAGCTTTTTTAAGAAAGAGGTGATTCTACACGAATGTACCTAGTCTGGGGATAAAAAAAGGGCAACGAATTACTCGTCACCCTCTATTTTTAGCTTCAAGTCAAACTTCGATTAGTCGGCAAACGGATCCGTATGAAGAATCGTCTGCGAACGGTCAGGACCCGTGGAGACTAAAGCGATCGGAGCCCCAGCCACTTCAGCCAAACGCGTCAAGAATTGACGAGCCGTTTCGGGCAGGTCTTCCCACTTGGTCAAACCGAAGGTGCTTTCCTTCCAACCCGGGAATTCTTCATAGATCGGTTCGCATTGCGCCACAGCATCCGCCCCCGAAGGCATCACGCTCAATTCCTGGTCCTTATAGCGGTAACCCACGCCTAACTTCACCGTTTCAAGCCCATCCAACACGTCGAGCTTCATAATCGCCAAACCGGTCAAACCATTGATCTGGACGGCACGGCGCAACGCAGCCCCGTCAAACCAACCGCAACGACGCGGACGACCCGTCACGGCACCGTATTCGTTACCCTTCTTACGAAGTTCTTCGCCCATTTCGCAATGCAACTCAGTCGGGAAAGGACCTTCACCCACACGCGTGCAGTAGGCCTTCGTAATCCCCAAGACATAGTTGAGCTTATCCGGACCCACGCCAGCACCGGCACAGGCAGACCCAGCCACCGTGTTGGAACTCGTCACAAACGGATAGGTACCGTGGTCGATGTCCAACATCGAGCCTTGCGCCCCTTCAAAGAGGAACCCCTTACCGTCGGCCATCTGTTCGTTCAACGTTTCCGAGACGTCGCACACCATCGGGCGTAAACGTTCGGCATAGGCCAGCGTATCCGCGATCACCTTTTCGGGATCGAGCGGTTCAGCCTTCAAGTAGTTTTCGAGCACAAAGTTGTGATAGTGGAGCACCGTGCGCACCAAATCCGCAAAGCGTTCCGGCTCAAAGAGGTCAGCCACACGAACCGTACGGCGAGCCACCTTGTCTTCATAAGCCGGGCCAATACCACGCCCCGTGGTACCAATCTTCTTGGATCCAGCGGCTGCTTCGCGAGCATGGTCCAGAGCCACGTGGTAAGGCATGATCAACGGGCAGTTGAGCGAAATACGGATACGCTTTTCAACGTTGGGCACACCCACAGCATTCAATTCGTCAACCTCACGGAAGAACGCTTCCGGCGAGAAGACCACCCCGTTGCCTAAATAGCACACGGATGTCGGGTGCATAATCCCAGAGGGAATCAAGCGCAAAATAGTCTTCTTACCGTTGATGACTAAAGTATGCCCCGCGTTGTGACCCCCATTAAAGCGGACCACACCGGCAACCTTTTCCGTCAACCAGTCAACGATTTTACCTTTACCTTCGTCACCCCACTGGGCACCGACCACAACCACATTTTTGGCCATTTGGTTTTCCTTTTAACGAATAGCGATGGTTTGCACCATCCATTGATTGTCGATGCGTACCAACGCACGCTCGATTTTGAAACTGGACAATAAGTCTTTTTGATCTTCACCTGGCAACAACTGCACCACAATCTCCCCGGCTTCACGCAGTTGAGCGATGGCCACTTCGAGCTCAGGATCGTCCTGAGCAGGCGCCACAATCGCTTCGGGCAGCGCATGGTATTCAGTCTGAATAATTTCACGTAAGTAGAGCGTAAAGCCCACAGCGGGACGAGCACGTCCAAACGCACGACCCACCTCGTCGTAGCGACCCCCACGCAAAATGGGTTGGGCCAGTCCAGGCACATACCCCGCAAACGTGACTCCCGTTAAGTAGCCGTAGCCGTGCACATCGCAAAAGTCGACCGACACGTCCGAGGCCCCCGACGCTTGCGCCAAGTAGGCGACCTCATCCAAGGCGTCTGTGAGTCCTTCGCAAGGAGGCAATTTTGCCTTTAATTCGTCAATCACGCTCACGTCACCGAAGGTGCGCATTAATGTCGTCAGCGCCTCGTAGGTCACAGGAGCCAATTGTGCGCGAACGCGCTCCAAGCGCACTTCATCTTTTAAGCGTAACGCGTCAAGAAGCACGTCCATGGATTCCGTGTCGAGTGTTTCATTACGCAATAAAGCACGCACCACTCCCACATGACCAATATCGAGGTGCAGCGAGTCAACCCCCGTTTTTTGGGTGGCGGCCACAGCCAAACGAATCACTTCCAAATCGGTTCGCATCCCACTTGAGCCAAAGAGTTCAGCCCCCACCACATACGGTTGACGGCTCGCGAGCGGATGGGCGGGCGTTTGATGAACAACAAAACCTTTATAGCAGAGACGATTTACCCCACGGCGAGCCAAAATATGCGCATCGATACGCGCCACCTGTGGCGTCATATCGGCACGAAGGCCTAAAAGCCCAGCATCCCCTTGATCGGTAAATTTGAATGTATTGCGTGAAAGATCAGAGGCGCTACCCGTTAAGAGCGAATCCACATATTCAACGAGCGGTGGTTCAACAAGCTCAAAACCGTAGGCGGTAAGAAGATCGATGATGTTACGCGAAATCCGCTCCAAGCTTCTGGCTTGGCGCGGTAGTATGTCTGCAAAATGTTCTGGTAAAACCCAGCTAGCCATGCAAGCAGATCCTCATAGTGAGACGAGCGCCTTGGAGGTTTTCGCAAAGCCCTCTAACACGCGCGTCTATTTCGCTAACCCAAGGGATGAGTTTAGCAAAGAGCGCAACCATTCACACAGGAAACGGACGATTTTGTTCCCCGTGAAAACCCCAAAGAGAAGCCCGACTGTTGGCATAAAACCAAACCAACAATCGGGCTTAATGCATTGTAACCGAAAACAATAGGGCCGTGAGGTGGGCCGGGTATTTGTGCTTAATTCGCACTCCAGAGAACGAACCAACACAGGAGCACCCCGAGGACCATGGCCACCAGTCCCGTTCGCTTAATCGCTTCGGGACCTACTTGCCGCAATACTTCGAAGAATGTCTCCAGATGGGCACTCAAAAAGTACCCCTCATAAACCATGACCACCCCAAAGGCAAACAAGACAACTTGCCAACCTTCCATTAGGGTTTCTCGTTTTTCAAATACTTAAAGAAGTCCGTCGACGGATCGACCACCATCACATTGCTCTTATCTTTGAACGTGCTACGGTAGGCTTCAATCGAACGGTAGAATTTTGCAAACTCTGGATCCTTCTGGAAAGCCTGCGCATAGACTTGGGCAGCGGCAGCATCCCCGTCCCCCTTGATCTTTTGCGCTTCGCGATAGGCCTGAGCCAAAATCACCTCGCTTTCGCGATCCGCCGAGGCGCGAATACGTTCCGCTTGGGCATTCCCCTTGGAGCGTTCTTCACTCGCCACACGCTTACGTTCCGCTTCCATACGACGGTAGACCGACTCGGAAATTTCGGGTGTAAAGTCCACGCGCTTCATACGCACGTCCACAATGCCAATACCGACGTCCTTGACACGGTCTTGCAGGGTCGTGGAAATTTCGCGCATGGCTTTTTCACGTTCCGAACTCGTAATCTGATTGACGGTACGTTTGTTCACGACAATGTTGAGCACATCGCGTAAAAGTGCCGATAAGCGGTTTTCCGCGGCGAGTTCGTTCCCCTGGAACGACACCCAGTACAAACGCGGATCCTCCACACGCCACTTCACAAACGTATCAATGAGCAGATTTTTCTTTTCACTCGTTTGCACCAAGTCCGCATCAGCGCCATCCAGATTCAGAATACGTTTATCCAAATAGACCACATTCTGTAAGGGTGGCGGCAACTTAAAGTGAATCCCCGGGGTATCAATCACGGTTCTTAATTCCCCAAGGGCAAACACCAAGGCGTACTCGCGCTCATTCACGGTGTACGCACACATTTTGAATAACCCCGCGAGTACAACGAGAATCACGGAGAGCGAAGATAATCTCTTAAACATACGGTTTTCCCTCCCCCAGCTTAACGTTCGCGAGTCAATCGATACAGGTCATTGGATGACGAGTTCGCACGGCGCTCGTTCGTCGTACGATCCGTATTGGCACGATCGTTGGCAACCGACTGGGCCGTACTACTCACTACGCTGGGTGTATCCGCACTACGTTGCACTGCCTCTTCTGCACTTTGCTTTGTCTGTTGCAGAATCTTGTCGAGCGGCAAATAGAGCATGTTATTGCCCTGCTTGGAGTCGACATACACCGTGGTCGTATTGCTCATCACCTCTTTAACGGCATCGATATAGAGGCGATCACGCGTCACTTCCGGTGCCCGCTGATACTGTTCAAATAACGCTGAGAAGCGCGCCGCATCCCCTCGTGCCGTTTCCGTCACACGAGCTTGATACCCTAAGGCATCTTCCTTGAGACGCGCAGCCGTCCCTTGGGCACGCGGAAGCACTTGATTGCGATACTCTTCACCTAAATTGATGGAGCGTTCACGGTCTTGCCCTGCCTTCACGGCATCGTTAAAGGCGGCTTGAACTGGCTGAGGCGGTTGGGCATTCTGAATGGCCACACTCATGATTTCAATACCCGAGGTATAACGATCGAGCATGTCCTGCATGGATTTGCGAACCGCTTCGGCAATTTCAGCCTTACTTTCAAACAAAACGCTGTCCATCGTCTTACGCCCCACGACTTCACGCATCGCGGATTCGGCCGCTTGCACCACCGTGCGTTCGGGCTGACGAATATTAAAGACGTAGTCACGCGCCCCAACACCAGGCTTAATACGGTACTGAACCGTAAACTGCATATCGACAATGTTTTCATCGTCGGTGAGCATCAACGCTTCACGCAATCGATCGGAACGCCCAGAGGCACCGATTTCGGCCGTACGCACGCTACTCACGTCCACTAACTGCACGTCCTGAATCGGCATCGGTACGTGCCAACGGAACCCTGGCGCCGTCGAGTCGGAATAACGACCAAAGGTGGTCACAATCCCGGTCTGCCCTTCGGGAACAATATAAAAGCCCGTCGCCGCCCAACCTACTAAGAGGATCCCGAGCAACAAGCCCATCCCCCAACGGGTACCTTTACCCAAATGGCGGGGCGTCAGGGGCGGAATCGGCGGATGCCAATTATTCCCATCGTCCGAAGGACGACGCTGACGAGAGTCCGTCGAAGAGGATCGCGTCTGAGATCCCGTCGTCGGACGTTCATCCTCTTCATCTAAATCGTCACGGGAGAAGTCATCACGGCTTCTTAACTTGGTACGTTGTTTAGGCTGTGGTTTGCTGTGGTCACGGAAAAGGTCCTGAAGGGCACGATTAACGTCCTCCCACATCTTTTCCACATCGTCCCAAGTGCTGTCATCTTGTGAAGCACGGCTTTTTCCCTTCTTCGAGGTATCCGAAGTGGACGGTTTTTTATCTTGATTCTGCTCGTTCGAAGGCTGCTGGTCTTCTTGAGCAGTCTCGTTCTTATCTTTACGGGGCTCATCATCGGATGAGTCACGGCCCCAACGGGGGTCATTGAGCGACATTTCTTTACTCCAAATTGGCAGACGAAACCTAGTCCATGTTGGGCTCTCATTCGTCTGTATTCAAGCTTTGACCATCATTGTACTGAAATTTTCTTGAAAATTAGACTTTCAACGGGCTTCTTAGAACTCGTTACAAAATGCTCTTTAGGAGAGCCGTGCGTGATTGATTTTCCATATCCGTACAATGCACTCACTTAAGCAATCAGTGTTTTTCTGGCTCCCTTTGTCCCTCTTACATCTAAGCGATTTCACTAACACGCCTCTTAATTGGGTTTGCTACACTGTCTTAGATCATTTATTGGGTCGTTCGTGATGACCGCCCTGAGAAACCTGTTTTCCTTGGGGACGCTATCTCGCGAAGACCCCTTGTCCACAGTGGAGTAAAACATGACCGTATTGAACAACTATCTTGAAGATTTGGCCCCCTTGGTCAACTTGGATGCCGGTACCGCTAACACCGCGGGCGTCACGCGTGCTGCCGAAATCATGAAGGCGCACTTTGAATCCATCGGATTTACCTGCGAGTTGGTTGACTTAGGACCGGAAGTGGGTAAAGGCTTGATTGCCCGTAACAAACCGGAAGCCGACTACTATGATGTGTTGATGAATGCTCACTTGGACACCGTTTTCCCCGATGGTACTGCAGCTGCCCGCCCCTTTAAAGTGGAAGGCAACCGTGCTTACGGCCCGGGCTGTTCGGACTGTAAAGGGGGTGTGTTGGCCATTTTCTACGCCCTCAAAGCTGCCCGCCCCGAAGATTTAGCTCGCTTGTCGATTTGCGTCTGCTATAACCCAGACGAAGAAACGGGCTCCAAGCACTCCGCCAAATGGCTCTGTCAGCATGGGGCGAAAGCCAAACATGTGTTGATTTTTGAAGCCGCTCGTGCGGGTGGCAAATTGGTGCGCTCTCGTAAGGGGGTCCAGAGCTTCCGCGTGACCTTCAAAGGCAAGGCCTCGCACGCTGGCAATAACCCCAAGGACGGTTGTAATGCCAACATTGCGGCCATGAAGTTCTCGTTGGCTGCCTATGAGCTGGCGAACGAAACCAAAGGCACAACGGTGAACCCTGGGGTGATTCACGGGGGTACGGTTCCTAACGTCATTCCGGAAGACTGCTATGTGGAAATCGACACCCGTTTCTGGTTTGATCCGGATGGGGCGGAATTGCGTGCTCAGATCGAAGCCCTCGCCAAAGAAACGTTTGTCGAAGGCGTTACGCAAACCATCGCCGTGAAGAATTACTCGCCGGCGATGCCCCTCTCGGATGACACCAAGGACCTCGTGGCGAAGATCACCGAGGCCGCCCGCTTAGAAGGCTTTACGGCCGAATGGGTCGATGCTGGTGGCGGCTCCGACGGTAACCATATTGCCGAAACGGGGGTTCCGGTGGTGGACGGCTGTGCACCTGACGGTGGCGCTTTCCATAGCGACAAGGAATTCTTAAGTTTGGATACGGTTGAAGAACGTATTCGCATGGTATCGCGCTTCTTGACGCTCATCTAAGTCTCGCGCAAAACCGAAACCCGTCGCGCTCGTTCAAGGAAAACAGAAGGTTTTCTCCAAACGAGCGCTTTTTTTGTCTCTACGCAATTTTGCCCAGTTTCTCTGCGCTAGAGCGCACCAAGGCGAGTTAATTCGATCCCTCTTAACGCCCGCGTTCGCCAATTTGTTAGAGTGAACCCGATTTTCCCTCACTTTTACATAACGATCCATCATGACAACGTCCCCTTTATCCGCTACCACCCAAGCTTTCCTTGCCGATTTGGCACCGCTCGTCAATATTGATGCTGGCTCGCGCAACGTCGCCCATGTCACTCAATTGGCCCAGCATATGAAATCCCTCTACGATGCGCTGGGTTTCCATACCGAGTTGCAAAGTTTTGGCCCCGACATCGGCGAAGGGCTCCTCGCCACCAATGCCCCGGACGCTGAGCACTACGATGTGCTCCTCAATGCCCACCTTGACACGGTCTATCCCGATGGAACGGCTGCAACGCGCCCCTTACGTATTGAAGACAACCGCGTGTTGGGCCCTGGCGTGTCGGACTGTAAGGGCGGTGTACTACTCATCTACTATGCCCTCAAAGCGTTGCCCCCCTCCGTACGGGATCAACTCAAGATTGCGGTCTTGATGAACCCGGACGAAGAAATTGGCTCCCCTTACTCCTGCGAATGGCTCAAACACCATGCTGCCCGTGCTCAACGTGTATTGGTGGCCGAAGCGGCTCGCCGCGGCGGTAACTTAGTACGTAGTCGCAAAGGCGTTGCGGTGGCGCATGTCACGTTCCACGGACGGGCAGCCCATGCGGGCAATAACCCCGAAGCGGGGGCCAACGCTAATATTGCCGCCCTACGCTTCACGCTCGAGGCCTGCACACTTGCCAATACACAAAAAGGCTGCACGGTCAACCCTGGAGTCATTCAGGGAGGCACAGCCCCGAACGTTATCCCCGAAACGGCGGAAGTCCAGCTTGACTTACGCTATTGGCGTGATGAAGATCGTGAAGACCTTAAGGCGAAAATCGAGGTCTTGGCGCAACACACATGGGTGGACGGCGTAACACAAACCGTCAACTGGCTTGCGGGAACTCCCGCGATGCCTTATACCGAACGCACCGAAGGATTGATCCAAGAGATGGAAGCGGCGGCCGCCTCCCTAGGGATTACCTTTGATTGGCTCGACATGGGCGGTGGCAGCGACGGTAACCACATGGCCACACAAGGCGTGCCCGTCATTGACGGCTGTGGTCCCTGTGGCGGGGCGAACCACAGCAGTGCGGAGTACCTCGACTTAGATAAAATCGAAGAACGCATTGCTCTCATGACAGAGTTTTTGCGCCAAATCGCTGAACGTAACCGATAAGATGCCCACTAAAAAGGCGACGCTTCTGAAAAGAATTGTCGCCTTTTGTTTTTATAGTAAGTACTCACTTACTTACGCTTTCGCGTCAGGAAATCCTCGATATTGTCGGAGGCAATCAGTTCATGTTCCGCATTGAGTTGTTCGACTTCCCAGTCTTCCAATGCGCGCGGTTCATTAGGATGTTCGTCCCGCCATTGGTGAGCAAACTCACCAATCGCGCTACGTAACAAATCTAACCCATCCCCCGTCAAGGCCGATACGGTCACCGAACGAGGACGACCATCGGTATCGCGTTGAATTTCGGGCACCAATTCCGTCTGGTCAATTTTGTTATAGACCAAAATCGTCGGAATATCGTCTGCCTTGATTTCTTCGAGCACCTTATTGACTTCACGGATTTGGTCTTCACGCACCGCGGACGAGGCATCCACGACATGCAGGAGCAAATCCGCATGCACGGTTTCGTCCAGTGTGGACTTAAACGCTTCAATCAATTGGTGAGGCAAGCCACGAATAAACCCTACGGTATCACTCGCAACGACGGTTTCCTCATCACTAATCCAGCATCGGCGTGCGGTCGTATCCAACGTCGCAAAGAGTTGGTCAGCCGCATAGCTACTCGCACGCGTGAGTTTATTAAAGAGGGTGGACTTTCCGGCATTGGTGTACCCGACTAACGACACGGTCAACGTGTCGCCACGCGAGCGCGCACGCCGTTGGGTATCACGTTGACGTTTTAAGCGCTTTAATTGGTCGCGTAGTTGCTTCATACGCACACCAATCATGCGTCGGTCCAATTCAATTTGCTTTTCGCCTGGACCGCCCGTCTTCGAGAGCCCCCCACGCTGACGCTCCAAGTGCGTCCAGCCACGAACCAAGCGCGTCGACAGGTGTTCGAGTTGCGCCAACTCAACCTGCAAACGCCCTTCACGGCTTTTTGCACGGGCTCGGAAAATGTCCAAAATAAGCTGGGTTCGATCGAGAACAGGCAGATCAATGGCGCGTTCGATGTTACGCTGTTGCGCTGCCGATAAGGGTACGTCGAACACCACAATATTGGCATCGGCCCCTTTGGCTAACGCCCCCAACTCTTCCACTTTACCCGAGCCAATAAAAAAGGCTGGGTCCGGTTTATCACGTTTTGCCGTTAAGAGTCCAACCGGTTCCAAATTATCCGATTTCACCAAGAGTGAGAGCTCTTGGGCAGAGTCATCATAGACCGTTCGACCAATCGTAACGGACACGAGAAAAGCGCGTGATACGTTCGTATCACGCTCGGCATCAATCTGAAAAATACTGATATCAGTTCTCCGTTTCAGTAGGCATATTCACAGCACGTGTCGGTACCACCGTACTGATGGCGTGCTTATACACCATCTGGGTAACCGTATTGCGAAGGAGGACGACATACTGATCGAAGCTTTCGATCTGTCCCTGCAATTTAATGCCATTAACGAGATAGATGGATACAGGGATATGATCCTTACGTAAACTGTTGAGGAAAGGATCCTGAAGGAGTTGACCTTTTGTTGTCATAGTTATTCTTCTCCGAGCAAGTGACATCCGGCGTTGTGGGTGGATGTCCTCAGCACTTTGTTGTTCTTATCGTCACATTTTTGCGTCAAAATCCTGCGACGAGTGTATTTGACATACTCTCTGTTCGAGAGCGATCACAAATATGTTAACACTCTTTTGACATTTTGCATCGCAAAAAAAGCGCTTCAGATTTGAAGCGCTTTGTAAAAGCGTGACTGGGAGAACGTCGCTTACTTTTTATCATCCTTCACAAACGGGTTGTCTTTTGTGCGGAATTCGATGCGTAACGGCGTTCCCGCTAAATCGAATTTATCGCGGAAATAGCTTTCCAAATAGCGACGATACGACTCTCCGATGTCTTCAAGGGCATTACCGTGAATCACGATCACCGGCGGGTTCGAACCCCCTTGGTGTGCGTAACGGGGTTTCGGACGACCACCACGAGCACGCGGAGGCTGTTGGCGTTCCACGGCTTCAATTAAGCACTTCGTGAGCTGATTCGTCGGAATCTTACGGTAGGCTGCGGCATGCGCTTCGTCGACGGCATTCATCAAGTGATTGAGCCCGTTGCGTTTTAAAGCGGAGATGCGGATCATGCGTGCCCAACGCAAGAAATGCAACTTACGTTCCAATTCAAGACTAAACATGTCACGTTGGTAGCTATCCAATAAGTCCCACTTATTGACCGCCACCACTAACGCTCGACCACTATCGAGCACATAGCCTGCAATGTGCGCATCATGGTCTGCAATCCCGTTTTTCGCGTCGATGACGAGAATCACCACGTTCGAGTCTTCGATCGCCTGCAGCGTTTTGACAACGGAAAACTTTTCAATGGCTTCAAAGACTTTGCCTTTCTTACGCAACCCTGCCGTGTCGACCAATTCGTACGGGCGATCATTGTATTCAAAATCGACCTTAATCGCGTCGCGGGTGGTGCCAGGCATGTCAAACGCAATCAAACGTTCCTCACCAATGAGTGCATTGATGAGCGTGGACTTCCCGGCATTCGGGCGTCCAGCCAACGTCACTTTTAAGCGCTTCGGGGCATCCGGATCAACCGGTTCTTCCGGATCGGGCTCAAAACCGTCGAGCACCATATCCATCACCGCCTTGACGCCTTGACCGTGGGCAGCCGAAATTAAGCACGGTTCCCCAAGCCCCAATTCATAGAATTCGGCCTTGGCTAAATCCGTGAGACCTTCGGCTTTATTGACAAGAAGGACAATCTTACGACCGGTTTCACGCAAATAGCGGGCAATACGTTGATCGTGAGGGGTTAACCCCGAGCGGGCGTCGCATACAAACAAAACGACATCCGCTTCTTCGATCGCTAACTCCGCCTGACTCGCCATGGCTTGGACAATCCCTTCGGACTTGATGGGTTCAAAACCACCGGTGTCCACCACAATATAGGGAATGGGTCCGACACGGCCTTGACCATACTGGCGATCGCGAGTGAGGCCAGGGAAGTCAGCTACGATAGCATCACGGGAGCGAGTCAATCGGTTAAAGAGCGTGGACTTACCCACATTGGGGCGTCCGACGAGAGCAATTACTGGAAGCATGTTGATTACAAAATGAAAAGAGCGATCCAACGAAGTGGCGTCGGACCGCTCAAAAAATAAAACGATTCGTCAAACCGAGGGAAACGTTGTTATTTCATTAGCGAGTCCTGCACAACATAGGCCACTTCCCCTTCGACCGTTTGGAACACGGCCCCAAAGGCAAGCGGAGTTGCGGGAGCTTTTACGGCACCATCCAAGTGTAAGCGAGAGACCGTTTTGCCATCCGCCGGGCTAAAGAACGACACATAGCCGTCATAGTCACCCGTGGCAATCGTGTTCCCTACCACAACGGGAGCCGAGGGATTACGGTAAAGCAGATTGTCGCGTGTCCAGACCTCGTTACCGTTTTCGCGATTATACGCATGTAGGATCCCTTTGGAGTCAACTAAGTACATTTTTTGTGGGTCGGAGATAACCCCGCTCACGGCATCGACTTTTTGATGCCAAAGAACCTGACCATTTTGAGCATTCATGCAGACCAACGAACCTTGGAAGGCGGCGGCACACATCATCTGCTGATCAATCCAAGGACGTCCGACGATGTCCACTAAACGTTCCACTTCGGTAATCCCATGCGATTCCGAGATCACCGCGTCAAAGACGACTTCACCGCGGGGGCTCAACGCCAGTAAGCGACCGTTGGCCTGGCCCACCAAAATACCTGCGGGCGACCAAACCATCTGTCGGAAGGTTTGTAACGTCAACGCAGGCGCCTGACTCTGATAACTCCAAAGCGGAGCACCCGAACCCAAATCAAACGCACTGGTGCGTGCATCCGCACTCGTTACCACCACTAAGCCATTACCTACCAAGGGAGGAATCGTGGCATCCGCCGTGAGCTTCTTGTTCCAGACGGGTTTACCTTCTTGATTGAAGACTTCTAACTGCCCGCCAGCACTCACCACCGCCACTGTATTACCATCGGTACCGACCCCGGCAGTCACTTGCCCCTTGAGGTCAACGCTCCAGACCTTGTCCCCATTATCACGATTTAAACGATAGAGACGGTCATCGCCCGCAGCATAAACCGCGTTATCCGTCACGGCAGGCACCATATAGCCTTCGCTATCCCCCACATTGGCTGTCCAAACTGTCTTCGTGGCAACGGACGCGGTAAATTCATCCAGATCCACTGGTTCATGGGTACTGCTGGAAGAGAAAAGTCCGCAACCTGCTAACGAAACCGTCATCAACGTTGCAGCCATGAAGGTAGATAATTTTTTAAGCATCATATCCAGTGCTCTCCGATTCGCATAATTGAGTATTCAGGTCTTTTAAGCGCGTGAGCCTTATTCCTTAACAGGAATCGAGCCCAACTTAAAGGTCACCAAGGTACGCAGGTTATCGTCCAAAGGATTGGTGCTCTTGAGCACTTTTTCCCAATGTTCACGTGCCTTGGCATAGTCCCCCTTGGCAAAGTACACATCGCCCCAACGATCGTCCAATTCAATGGCATTCGCAGGCGTTGCTTTCACCGGCTCGAGCGCACGCTGTGCATCATCGGGCTTATTGCGCGAGAGTTCCACCGACGCTAGGCGTAAACGCGCCACACTTTCGTACTCTTGATGACCCGACTTATTGATCACCCAGTTGAGTAACGTCGCCGCGTTATCGTAATCCCCCAACGCATTCTGAGCCGAGGCCGCACTTAACGCCCCCAGGGGAGCATAAACGGTGGAGCTGTATTGATCGATCAAACCCGTGGACGCCGACACAATGTTTTTCTTGTCGTGCTGGATCACCGCATTCTGCAGGGTGACATAGACGGCTGAGGCTTTGGCGACTTGATTACGCTGGTACCAATTCCAAACGTTCCAACCCGCAAACGCAAGGCATCCAATGCAAACCAATGCGGTAATGGGGGTACCCCACTTATCCCACCAAGCCTTTAATTGGTCAATACTCTCTTGTTCTTCTAAGTCATAAGCCATGATGTTGCTTTCCTTTTCGTGGCGTTATTGGTGAATTAGGCAATCGACGTCATCAGGTTTTTCACCCACTGGGCGACGTCCGCTACGGCAATCGCCTTTTGTTCGCCTGCGGCCATGCTCGCATGGTCACGTAGCGATTTCACAAGCACCGTACCGGCAGCTAATTCATCATCCGTAGCGAAGATAGCAAATTCTGCACCACTTGCGTCAGCTTTTTTCATCTGATTCTGTAACTTTGCTTCTCCAGGATGCACGATCACGCGTAAACCCACGTCACGCAGCGCCTCGGCAATTTGCATTGCCTTGAGGTGAGCCTCACCTTCATGGTGGATGACATACACATCGGTCTGGGTCCGACTCGGGACAACGCCACATTCACGCATCAATTCAATGATACGTTCCATACCCATAGCAAAGCCCACCCCAGGGGCAGGACGGCCACCCAAGAGTTCAATCAACGGGTCATAACGACCACCACCACAGATGGTGCCTTGCGCTCCGAGCTTATCGGTAATCCATTCAAAGACAGTGTGGTTGTAGTAATCCAAACCACGGACCAAACGGGGGTTAATCACATAGTCAATACCCGCCGCGCTCACCATCGCTTCCAAGCGATTCAAGAACGCACGACTTTCGTCCCCTAAGTAGTCCAACAGACGCGGAGCGGCATTCACCAAGTCCTGCATATCCGGATTCTTGGTATCCAAAATACGTAACGGGTTGCTGTGTAAACGGCGTAACGCATCTTCGTCCAACACTTCTTTATGCGCTTCAAAGTAACGAATCAACGCTTCACGGTGAGCCTGACGTTCCGGCAAGGCCCCTAAGGTGTTTAACTCTAAGCGAACCGCGCCCACGCCCAATTCTTTCCATAAACGGTTGAGCATGATGAGCATTTCAGCATCGATATCCGGCCCCGCAATGCCCAAGGCTTCCACGCCAAACTGGTGGAACTGGCGATAGCGACCACGCTGAGGACGTTCATGGCGGAACATCGGACCGCAGTACCACAAACGTTGTACCGTGCCGTAGATCAGGTTATGTTCGTTCACGCTACGCACGACCGCAGACGTCCCTTCTGGACGCAACGTTAACTGGTCTCCATTGAGGCTATCGGTAAAGGAATACATTTCCTTTTCCACAATATCGGTCACTTCGCCCACACCGCGGGTAAACACACGGGTGTCTTCTAAGATAGGCGTGCGAATTTCTTGATAGCCATAGCGCTCGACCACACTGACGGCCGTCTTCTGGAGATGCTGCCAAACGGCTGCATCTTCAGGCAGCATATCGTTCATGCCTTTGACACCACTGAACTTTTCTTTACTCATCGTGCATTCCTTTATTTTTCTGAGACTTACTGCGCATTGGCGCCATAAGTGTTCTGAACGAATTCTTCAATCATAGCGTGAAAGCGTTCCTGCATGTCTTCGCCCTTCAAACTACCCACTTTTTTCCCACGGATAAACACGGGCGAAACCGGACTTTCACCAAACCCGGGTAAGCTAATACCGATGTCCGCTTGACGGCTTTCCCCAGGACCATTGACGACGCAGCCCATGACCGCCACGCTCATCGATTCCACGCCAGGATACTTCTGACGCCACTCGGGCATGCGGTCACGTAAGAACTGTTGAGTACTGGCGGCAAGGCGTTGGAACAAATCCGAGGTCGTACGACCACACCCCGGGCAGCTCGTCACCAGCGGAACAAAACTACGGAATCCCATGGACTGCAGAATCTCTTGAGCCACCACTACTTCTTCGGTGCGAGGCGCCCCCGGTGTCGGCGTTAACGACACACGAATCGTATCGCCAATCCCTTCCTGCAACAAGACGGCTAATGCTGTACTGGAGGCAACAATCCCCTTGGACCCTACCCCTGCTTCCGTCAGACCTAAATGCAAGGCATAATTCGCGCGCTTATCAAGCATACGATAAACGGCAATCAACTCTTGCACCGCCGAGACTTTGGCGCTCAGCACAATACGATCAGCCCCTAAGCCCATCGCCACCGCTTGATCGGCAGAACTCACTGCACTCTCGACCATGGCTTCACGCACGACTTGTTGTGGGGTTAAGGGGAGTCCTTTGGCTTGATTTTCATCCATGAGGCGCGCAAGGAGCGCTTGATCCAAACTTCCCCAATTGACGCCAATACGCACGGCTGCGCCATAGTGTTTGGCGGCTTCAATCATCATGGCAAAGTTTTCTTCGCCCTTGTCACCTTTACCCACGTTGCCAGGGTTAATACGGTATTTGGAGAGCGCAGCAGCACAATCGGGAATTTCGGTCAAGAGTTTGTGACCGTTATAGTGAAAGTCCCCTACGAGAGGAACCGGGCAACTGAGTTGGTCTAAGCGGTTACGAATATCGACCACCGCACGTGCCGCTTCAGGAGTATTGACCGTTAAACGGACCAATTCACTACCGGCACGCCAAAGCTCCATCACTTGTTTCACACTGGCTTCAACATCGGTGGTTGCCGTATTCGTCATCGATTGAACCACGACGGGGTTCATCCCTCCAATGACTACCGTATTATTCCCCCACGTCACAGGCACAGCATGACGTTTACGATGAAAACTCATTTCTTTGAGAGCCACTCTAACACTCCGAGCTATTATTTGATCGTTATGCGGTTTCACTAGGCAAAAAGTGAGCGCATTCGTTTGATGCACTCACTTTTTTGAAGACTATTACGATTTTGGAACATCACTTCAAGGTAATTCGCGCTACCGCACCGCGAGTGGATTGGGCGAGATCGAAATCACTTCCGTCCACCTTGAGGCTAGCCGCAGGGGCATTCCCGAGCGTGATACGCGTTCCCAAGGGAACAACCAACGTGGTAGAACTGCCGGCGGGCATTTCACGCATAAAGAGCTTTTCGTCACGCGGCCCCACAATTTCCACCCAGCAATTAGCTTTCACACTGAGCACCAATTGACGTTCGTTGGGTGACTTAGCGACGGGAGCTTCTTTGGTTTTGTCCGTGGCCTTGTCAGCCGGTTTTTCCGTGGCCTTATCGTTGACAGTGGTATTGGCCTTTAAATCTTTGGCCACATCCAAAGCGCCAACCCCAGCACTATTCGGTGTAGCCGTGGCGCCCACCGCAGGCGTCGCTGTGCTATTGGCGGGTGCCGCTGTCGTGGTTGCAGGCGTGGGCGGCACAGGGGGTGGCAATTGGGCTTGCGCTTTTTCCGCAGCGCTCACATTCTTTTTCTCTTCAACCTTGACACCCTGAGGCTCTGCCACCAACTGCGCTTCGGTTTTGGCTTCCGAGTGCTTTTGCTGTTGTCCGGTCACCGTTTCCACAATACTGGAACGAATGCCCCCTTCGTCCGTAAAGGCATACCATGCCCCCGCAACCAACGCTGCGAGAAAGAGTAAGGTAAACAGTAACCGTAAACCACGGCGCGTCGAGCCATGCACCAACACGGGTTCGTGCTTGACATCCACGGTCGGTAACACCCCTTGAGGGTCTCCTGCACCATAACGCTTGATATAGTCCTGAATCAGCGGGGCGGAGTCCATACGTAACACTTGGGCCACGCTACGAATGAAACTACGAACATAGACAGGCTCAGGTAAATGGGCCATATCCTCTTCTTCAAGTGCCGTTAATTGCGCCACCTGAAGACGAGTGCGAACGGCTAAGTCACCAAGCGAAATCCCTTGCTCTTCACGTTGAGCGCGCAATTGAGCTCCAAAGCCCTGAGAGACTTCATTACCCTGAGTCTGCACTTTGTTCATATGATTCATCCTTCCCGGTTTCTCCACCCACTATTGTGGAGAACGCTTAGCCGACAATGTTTTGTGAAAATAAATCTTTGCTTGTGCCTTTTGTTCTGCCAAACGTTCCGCGCGACGTGTACGATCGCGTACTTCACCCGCGAGTTGACCGCACGCGGCGTCAATATCGTCGCCACGGGTCTTACGAATCGTTGAAACGATTCCGGCTTCATTTAAACGTCGACAGAAAGCGACCACCTGATCCCGGTCAGGGGTACGTAAATCCGACTGACTAAAGGCATTAAACGGAATCAGATTAAATTTGCATGGAACTTGTTCGCGTCGCACGAGTTCGACCAGTTTATCGGCATCCGCCAAACTGTCATTAATTCCCCCTAAGAGCACGTACTCAAAGGTAATAAAGTCACGTGGTGCGACCGTCAAGTAACGGCGACACGCCGCCATCAAATCACTCAAAGGATGCTTGCGGTTGACCGGCATGAGTTTGTCACGCATTTCATCATCGGCTGCATGCAGACTCACCGCCAACGCCACGGGGGTTTCCTGAGCAAGTTTATCCATCTGGTGAACCAACCCAGACGTCGACACGGTCACGCGACGGCGCGACAGACCATAGCCGTTGTCATCGAGGAACACCTTTAAGGCACGAATCACGTTATCCAGATTCTGTAGGGGTTCACCCATGCCCATCAACACCACATTGGAAATCACACGATCATTGGGATCAGTAATTCCGTGGAGGGCACGCAATTCGTGTTCGGCATACCACAGTTGTCCCACGATTTCCGCGGTCGACAAATTGCGGTTAAACCCTTGTTTCCCGGTAGAGCAGAAAAGACACCCCATAGCACAACCCGCCTGAGTTGAAATACAGAGTGTCCCTCGATCGTCTTCAGGGATATACACCGTTTCCACGGCGTTACCGTGACCGACATCAAAGAGCCACTTACGCGTACCATCCGCAGAATGCTTTTCGGCGATCGGCACAGGCGCACGCACTTCCGCGAGGTCTTCCAATTTGGCACGGAACGACTTCGCGAGATTGGTCATTTGGGCAAAATCCCCCACCACATGGCGATGAAGCCAACGGGATAGTTGGATGGCGCGGAACGGTTTTTCACCAATTTCCTGACACCATGCCGTTAAACCTGCCATATCGAAATCGAGCAGGTTCACTTTTGCTTTTTGCTCAACCGGGCTCACAACGTTATCAGTCACGGATAATCCTCTCACAATCCCAAATTAGCGGCTGTGAATGGCCAACGTGGGGAAGAAGTAAGCGATTTCGACGGCAGCCGTTTCGGGAGCGTCGGAACCATGAACCGCATTGGCGTCAATGCTTTCAGCGAAATCAGCGCGGATCGTGCCAGGAGCAGCCTTCTTCGGGTCGGTAGCGCCCATGAGTTCACGATTCTTCTTGATGGCATCTTCGCCTTCGAGAACCTGAATCATCACCGGGCCAGACGTCATGAACTTCACCAAGTCAGCGAAGAAGGGACGTTCTTTGTGCACAGCGTAGAAGCCTTCGGCTTCCGCCTGGGAAAGATGACGCATCTGAGCAGCGACAATCTTCAAACCATTCGTTTCGAAACGGGAATAGATCTTGCCAATCACATTCTTGGCAACGGCATCGGGCTTGATGATGGATAAGGTACGTTCAATAGCCATTTTTGGACTCTGGTTATAGGTAGTGAAACGGTTAGTTGGCCGTAGACGAGCCAGACTAGCCGGTGGTTAAAGTGGATTTCTAGGCAAAACACAGGGCTTCGCCTAACATCTCGAACGTATCATTTTAGCATGAGCATCGTGGAGCCTATTCCTTACGCTTGGATTTTTATGCGCTCTAATGTATCCAAGTGCATACGGGCTGTGAGAAAATACCTCTATGCTCGTTGACCAGAGACACCAAATAATCGTGTCCCTTCCTCACGACACCCAACCCCCTTTTTCATGAGGACCTTATGGCAAATCGTATCAATAAAGCCTTTGCAGAAGATTTAGGTCAATCCCTCGGTGGTTGTGCTACCGAACTGACGCTTGGGCTTTACTATAAAGAAGCCGCTCACGCCGCCAAAGCCGGTTTATCCTTCATTCCCTTTTTCGGCCAGAAAAAACGCCGTCGTTTTCAAATCCTCTGGTCCTGCGTCATGGAAGCCGTTGCCCTTTGGGTAGCCCGTCAGCAAATTGCTGAATTGCGTGAGGATGACAAACTGAGCAACAAGACGCTGTTTTACATGCAGGTCTACGACAACGAAATCCTCTCGAAAAACTTCACTCCCTATTTTACGGAAGCGCAGATGCAGGACTTCGCCAAAGTCCGCAAAGACTTCATTCGTATGGCACATCAAACGGAGACGACAAAAGAGACCTTTGCCCGGGCATTTTTGTCGGTCTTACATCAAACGGATCCGAGTCAAGTTGATGCACAGCGCATTCAACGTGTCACCCAGCAGATGGGGTTAGCCATGAATGTGTTTGAAAAGATGGTGCGCATTCACCTCGACAAATTGGAGCAGCCGCAAAGTACGGAGGCTTAATACTCAACATACCCAAGGGATACACATCGGGGGAAGCGTGCACCATATCGCTTCCCCCGATGTTTTAGGGTTTAAACGATCCCTCGAGGCGGAGGTCGTGACGGGTCGACGATTCGCCCGCACGCCCCCCCTCGTATCGTTCCTTAACGCTGGGTTTACTTACCCATAGCGGAATTCTTACCCGCCAAACGACCAAAGACTAAGCAGTCCAAAATGGCCACGGACCCTAAACGGACTGCACCGTGCACGCCGCCCGTGGCTTCACCGGCAGCGTACAACCCTGGAATCGGCGCGTCGGTCAATACATCGATCACACGGCAGTCATTATCCGTCACTAAGCCACCCATACAGTGGTGAACCTTCGGGGACAATTCGCCAATGTACCAAGGTCCTTCGGTCAACGGCACCTGATCATTGTTGATGTAACGCCCGAGAACAGTGTCTTTCTTGGCTTTGACATAACCATTGAATTCATCAATTTGCTTCTGTAAAGCGACGGGATCAATACCGCAGGCTTTCGCCATGGCTTCGACCGTATCGAACTTCTCAACGAGGTTACGTTCGAGCATCTTTTCTAAGAAGCCAGGACGTTGTTTCTTTAACGGCGCCACATTGGGTTCATTCGCAATGGCCCAGCACTTCTTACCTTTGACCTGTTCGACCATGATGGCGTCCGCGCGGACCTTACGGTTCGCGAGTTCGTTCACGAAACGCACACCGTCGGAGTTAACCCAGAGGCCATATTCCGCTGCCGAGGTTTGATTGAACATCCAACCAATACCCAAGCCTTTTTCACGGGGGTTACCCCAAGGACCACATTGGATCCAGTCGTTTTGCACTTGCAAAGCGCCTAAGGCAGCGGTTTCACGCCACAGTTCAGACGTGGCCCCCGGCTGATTCGTCGTATCGAGCTTGTCAGAGAGTTTCGGGTCTTGATACATACGATACTTGAGGTCAGCCGCAAAACCACCGTAACAAAGCACGACGCCCTTAGTGGCCTTCAAAAACTTCACCTTGCCCGAGTCCTTGTTGGGGAAACGGTACCCTTCACGAACTTGTAGGCCCACCACGCGACCGTCTTTTTCACGGATGATCTTTTCCACGTAGCACTTGAGCATCAGCGGGACTCCGAGCTCTTTGAGGCGCTTTAATTGCGGTTGTACGATCCCGGAACCGGAACCATTCTTCGTCGTGACATAACGCGGAACCGAGTGTCCCCCTTCCTGACCGATGGCATCGGGCAAGTATTCCACCCCTAATTCTTTAATGGTCCATTCGTAGTTACTTAACGCGCTCTGTGTGAGCAGACGAACTTTCGCCGGCGTATTCATGTACAGACCAGCCGTCAAAATGTCTTTTTCCAACAATTCGGGCGAGTCTTCAATCCCATGCAATTTCTGTTGCGGGCACCCCGTAGCGGTCAAAATACCGCCGTTAATAATGGAGTTACCGCCAGCCGTGGGCATCTTTTCGAGTACGACCACATTCGCCCCCGCCTTCTTGGCTTCGATCGCGGCTGCCAGTCCAGCAAACCCCGAACCGATCACGATCACGTCATACGTGGCATCCCATTTCTGGGGCATGTCCATGGCCTGAGCCACCCCGGCAAAAATACCGGCTCCAGCGGCTAACGAACCCCCTAAAAGACGACGGCGGGAAATTTCAGTCATATCGTTCTCCTTGATTGAGTCAAATTCCAGTAGTCTCATAAGGCACTCTCAAAACTAATGCTTTCGAGTTACGCTTACGTCTGAAGAATTAGTATCGTAGGATTTATCTCCTAGGTCATTTGATTTTTATCAAATAAACATCCCCTACCGACCGAGAAAGCCTATCGCAGTAAGGACTCACCTCGATGGGTAGTTCACGAGGGCGCCCTAAAAAACTCGGGGGAAGCTTGCACCACTAAGCTTCCCCCGAGAGGATTGGATTGAGTTGCTGAGAACGTGTGACGAACGGAGTCGTTTCAGGTGCAGGGCACTTATACGGCCACCGCTCGGAGCACACGTCGGAGAACTCCTTTACGCTGGTTTATTTACCCGCAGCAGAGCTCTTACCAGCTAAACGGCCAAAGACCAAGCAATCCAAAATGGCCACAGAGCCTAAACGGACCGCACCGTGCACACCGCCCGTGGCTTCACCAGCAGCGTACAAACCCGGAATCGGAGCGTCGGTCAAGACGTCGATCACACGGCAGTCATTGTCGGTCACCAAACCGCCCATGCAGTGGTGAACCTTCGGCGACAACTCGCCAATGTACCAAGGACCATCAACCATCGGCACCTGGTCATTGTTGATGTAACGGGTGAGAACCGGGTCCTTCTTCGCCTTCACATAGCCATTGAACTCATCAATCTGCTTTTGCAAAGCGGCCGGATCAATACCACAAGCCTTCGCCATGTCCGCAACCGTGTCAAACTTTTCGACGATCTTGCGTTCAAGCATCTTTTCCAAGAAGCCAGGGCGCTGTTTCTTCAACGGGGCGACGTTGGGTTCGTTCGCGATAGCCCAGCACTTCTTGCCCTTGACCTGTTCAACCATGATGGCGTCAGCACGCACCTTACGGTTCGCCAATTCGTTCACGAAACGCTTACCATCGGAGTTGACCCAGAGTCCGTATTCCGCAGCGGCCGTCTGGTTAAACATCCAGCCAATGCCCATGCCCTTTTCACGCGGGTTACCCCAAGGACCGCACTGAATCCAGTCATTCTGGACCTGTAAGGCACCTAACGCAGCAGTTTCACGCCAGAGTTCGGACGTAGCACCCGGCTGGTTCGTCGTATCCAATTTATCATTGAGTTTCGGGTCTTGATACATACGGAATTTCACGTCAGCAGCGAAACCACCGTAGCAGAGCACCACACCCTTCGTGGCCTTCAAGAACTTCACCTTGCCGGAGTCCTTATTGGGGAAGCGATAACCTTCGCGGACCTGTAAGCCGACCACACGACCGTCTTTTTCGCGGATGATCTTTTCCACATAGCACTTCAGCATTAACGGAACACCTAATTCCTTAACGCGTTTAAGTTCTTGCTGGACAATACCCGAGCCCGACCCGTTCGTGGTCGTGACATAACGCGGTACGGAGTGACCACCTTCCTGCCCAATGGCGTCCGGCAGATACTGCACGCCCAATTCCTTAATGGTCCATTCATAGTTGCTCAAAGCGCTTTGAGCGACCAAACGAACCTTCGAGGGGGTATTCATGTACAGACCAGCCGTCAAGATGTCTTTTTCCAACAATTCAGGCGAGTCTTCAATGCCATGCATCTTCTGTTGCGGGCAACCCGTAGCGGTCAAAATACCGCCGTTAATAATGGAGTTACCGCCAGCCGTGGGCATCTTTTCCAACACAACAACGTTCGCGCCCGCTTTCTTGGCTTCAATCGCAGCAGCCAAACCAGCAAACCCAGAACCAATAACGATCACGTCATAGGTCGCATCCCACTTCTGGGGCATTTCAGCGGCCTTGGCCACGCCAGCCAACATGCCAGCACCAGCAGCTAAGGAACCACCTAACAGACGACGACGGGAAATTTCAGTCATAACGTTCTCCTTGATCTAGTCAAAGTCATTCATTTAAAGAAATAAGGTTCAGGGAAACAGGGTACTTTCGAATAACGCTTACTTCTTGAGTAGTAGTATTGAAGTAGATGGCTCCTAGGTCATTTGACTAATATCAAAAATATTTCACCGTTGCTTACCCATATGTTCAGTTTTGTTTAACAACGTGTTCGTATTCGTGCAATTTCTTTAAACATATATCAGTGAGTTAATTTTAAAATATCTTATAAATCAATCAATTACTATACTTATTGTTCTATTTAGCGTTAACCCTGTTAGTGAAAATCCTCATAGTCAACCGCAACGATTCAGACAAAAAAAACGGTGTCCCAACCGATGTTCATCACACCGCGGGGCACCGTGTTTTTTGAGGTTCGTAACGAGGAGCGTTAACTCTGATCGTCCATACTCAAGTCCGTTTTTTGGTCATCGCCCTGAGCACTAATTCGACGTTCTAAGCGTTCGGCTTCTTCCGAGAGTTTCTCGGGTTTAGGACCGGGTTCAAGCACCGCAATGCTTTCCACATGTCCCGTGTGCGGAAACATATTCATGATCCCAGCGGCACGAATATGCCATCCCCCTTCATGGTACAAAATCGCTAAGTCACGCGCTAACGTGGCAGGATTACAGGACACATACACCACGCGTTCGGGACGCTTATCGGTCGCAGCCAGCACACGTGCCAAGGCTAAGGCACCTTCACGGGGCGGATCGATTAAAACGCGATCAATCCCATCCATCTTTTTCCAAAGCGCATTCCAATCGTCTTCAGACCAGGTAAACAGGTTACGAGCGACAAAATCGGTTTTGTCGGCTAACCCATTATCGACCGCCCCTTGACGGGCACGGGCCACCAAGCCTTCGAGCCCTTCAATCCCGATGACTTTTTTGGCTCGCGTCGCCAACGGCAACGTAAAGTTGCCTAAACCACAGAAAAAGTCCGCCACTTTGTGTTCAGGCTTCACATCCAATAAGCGCACGGCACGCCCAACCATGACTTCGTTCAACTCATGGTTTACTTGCGTAAAGTCGGTCGGCTTAAACTGAATGCGAACGCCAAATTCGGGTAACGATAAACCCAATTTTGCGGCATCCTCGGCGATCACGGGATAGGCCGTATCAGGCCCTTTCGGTTGCAACCAGATCGCGGCGTTGTGCTCGCGACCAAAGGCAAGCAGTTTCTCCATGTCCGCCTCGCTCGGAGGTTCCAACACACGGAATACCAGTGCCGTATGACCGTCACCGCCCACAGCCACTTCGATCTGGGGCATACGATCACGAATGGAGAGCGAGGCGACTAGCTCACGGAACGGCATCAACATATCGCATACGTTCTTCGTGAGAATATGGCATTCACGCATATCGGCCACATAAGAAGAGCTCTTCTCGTGAAATCCCACCAGAACGCCTCCTTTCTTTTCGACATTGCGAACGGTCAGGCGAGCACGGTGACGATAGTGCCAGGTCGGCCCAAAAATGGGGGTTAGCACTTGTTCGGGCTTCACTTTGCCAATGTGCCAAAGCGTATCGAGCATCACCCGTTCTTTAAAGGCCACCTGAGCCCGCGGCTCCAAATGTTGCATCGCGCAGCCACCACAGCTTCCTGGCCCATGACCAAAGTGCGAGCACACCGGCTTGACACGCATAACGCTTTCTTTAAACACATCGACGACGCGACCGGTTTGGAATGTGGGTTTGTTGCGGATACGTTCATACCGTACGCACTCCCCAGGCAAAGCCCCTTCAATAAAGGCGATTTTGTCATCATGAAATGCGACGCCACGCCCTTCTTGATCCAAGCGCACAACATCAACGGTAAAGTATTCGGGTTCTTTTTGACGTCTTGCCATGTCAACCTTCCATAAGAAACCAGTGCGGAGGTACCTAGCCCACCGCAGATAAACAGAAACGGGCCCCATTGTCTTAGGACCCGTTTCACTTGTCAAGTGTGTCGAGAGCTTTTAGCGAGGCAAGTACTGCATCGGGTCAACCGGGTGACCTTTTTCGCGCACTTCAAAGCGCAATTCCGCATTGCCATTAGCATCGCCCACTTCGGCGATCTTCTGGCCAGCACTGACATGCTTTCCGGTGCTCACCACGATACGGTCATTGTTACCGTAGGCCGTCACTAACGTGGGCGAGTGCTTCACAATCACCAAGTTACCGTACCCCTTAACAACCCCCACAAAGAGCACGTCACCGTCCATCGCTGCGACCACGACGTCGCCCTTAGTACCACGGATGTCTAACCCTTTGCCGTTGTCTTTAAAGCCCGAGGCGACCTTGCCCTTGACCGGCCAAATCATGCGTCCACCCACTGAGGGCTTCACAGCCTCACGGGCGGTTTCCGTTTGACGGGCGACTTCCGTCTTGGCCGATTCCACCTTATCGTTCACGTCTTGGCGAGCACTTTGGAGCTTATCTTGAGCCGCACTACTCACGCTGGCGACTGGACTCTGAGCACGATGGACCGTAATCGGCGTCACACGCACTTCCGAACCCGCAAAGTCGTTGTTATCAACCCCGGAGCGCACCGATTTCGTCATGGAGAGGACTTGACCAGGGTGCAACTGGGTGGGATCGGTAATGTTGTTGAGCTCTTTTAACTGCTCAACCGACATCCCATGACGCATAGCAATCGAATAGAGGGTATCGCCTTGGCGCACGGTATAGCTTTCGCCTGAAGCCAATTGGGCACGACGTGCGGCTTGCGCATCCAAATACGCCTGCTGTGCCGCGGTCGGTTGGTTATAGGTTGATTTGTCTACCACGGTGGCGGGTTGTTTCAAAGACGTAGTCGAACAGCCAGCAATTAACACCACTGACCCAAGCACGGCTAACCAACGTAATGATTTCTGCATGTCGTTATGTTCCTATTGAATACTCACTCTTGAGGGCTTGTGAATGGCTGATCAGCCCAACGTTTCACAGTATCGATTTGACGATGCGCTGTTAAATCCACTTGTAATGGGGTTACCGAAACGTACCCATGGGTTGTGGCCCAAAAGTCTGTCCCTTCCACATCGTCACTCGGGGCTCCCGCCGCGCCTAACCAATACACATCGTTGCCACGGGGACTGGTAATTTTTGTCACCGGTTTGGCAGAGCCACGACGACCTAAACGTGTCGTCACGATGCCTTTGAGTAGCGCATATGGCATATTGGGAATGTTAACGTTTAATAATAAAGGCTGTGTGTCTTGACGGGAATTTAAATAGCGCTCAATAACATTTTGTGCCACTCTCGCCGCACTATCGAGTTCTTTCCATCCCCAGTCAAGTTGAGAAAAAGCGAACGAGGGGACGCCAAAGAGATACCCTTCCATGGCAGCAGCTACGGTCCCGGAGTAGAGCGTATCGTCGCCCATGTTATGACCTGCATTGATGCCTGAAACGATTAAGTCCGGTTTGTCATCGAGTAGCCCCGTGAGCGCAATGTGTACGCAATCACTCGGAGTGCCCGTCACAATGTAGAGATTTTCCCCCTCCATATGATCCACGATCACGGGGGTTTGTAGGGTAATGGAGTTCGACGCCCCCGAATGGTTATGGGCAGGCGCCACGATCGTCACACGACCAAAGCGTGCCATGGCCTTGGCTAATGCCTGAATTCCAGGAGCACGGTATCCGTCGTCGTTGGCAATCAAAATGTGCATAATGCGTTCACTATCCTCAACAAGTTTTGGCTAAAGAATTATTTTAACCAAGCACGTACCGAAACAAAATAGCTAAACCGCGTTTTTTCGCGCCTCTCACTAGGCAATCCTCTGAAATCGCGAACACGTGAGAGGACCTCGTATTTGATATAAGTCAACAAAAAAGCACTCTTTTACGTTTCTTATGTGAGGCTTAAACACTTTAAGGGTTAACCCTTGTATAGTTTGAGTCATGGAGAAACAACAGCGATGTTCACTTAGTTGCGAAGAGGTCTGCAACGAACATCAACGCATTAAATCAAGCTTGGACGGTTTAATGTTGGACTTGTTTCTACTAGCTTTTCTTCTGATGGTGTGCACTTACAGGGTTGCACACCATTTTTTTTGCTCTACACCCGCCGATAAATAAAGCGGACCGTGTCAAAGCACACGGGTCCGCTTCATGAAACGTGTTCAGGTTAGCGTTGTCCGTTCCATTAAATGAACTGAGACACCACAATACCGCAGATCAAGAGAGGAACGTTGTAAGCCAAGAAGGTTGGCACACAGGTATCCCAAATGTGATTATGCTGACCATCGGCATTCAACCCACTCGTCGGCCCTAAGGTGGAGTCCGAGGCAGGCGAGCCTGCGTCACCCAAAGCCCCCGCAATGGTCATCAACAAAATCGTGGCTGGCATCGAGAATCCCACGGCCGTGCACAACGGGACATAAATCACAGCAAGAATCGGCACCGTACCGAAACTCGTCCCAATCCCCATCGTCACCAAAAGCCCAATCGAGGTAATGATCGTGGCTGCCACAATCTTATTGGACCCAATCAACGGCACCACGCTTTCGACTAAGGTCGTCACGGAATTCGTGCCCTTCAAAATGGCAGCGTAACCCCCTGCGATCAGCATCACGAAAGCAATCAAGCCCATCATCGAAATCCCGCTGGCAATATGGTCATCGAGCTTATTGAACTGGAAGGCGCCACCAGCAAACATGACAATCAAACCAACTAACGCGGCCAAAGGCAACGATTCAAGCGCAATCTGCACCACCACAGCAACCACAATCGCTAAGAGCGTGATGGCATGCTTAAAGTTGAATTTGACTTCCCCCATCACCGTGTCTTCGGTACCCGGTAAGGCAATATCTTGGTACTTGCGTGGACGGGCATAGCACAACAAAATCGCGAGTGCTAAGCCAATAAACATCGCCACACCCGCGATCCAAGCGACCTGTGCGACATCGGTAACGGTCGTTTTCATCCCGTTATCCGTCATGGAGTTCGCCACAATGCCCTGGAAAATTAACCCGAACCCTATGGGGAGCGAGACATAGGGAGCCGTTAAACCAAACCCTAAGGCACACGCCACGGCGCGACGGTCTAACTGCATCTTATTCATCAAGCTCAATAACGGGGGAATCAAGAGCGGAATGAAGGCAATATGTACCGGAATGACGTTTTGCGACAAGCACGCAATGAACGCAATCACAAAGCAGAAAATCTTGGGCTTGGTTCCCATGTGCTGACCAATCCAACGGACCAACATCTGCATGAGGCCAGTTTGCGCAATGGCAACCGCGAACGTGCCCAATAAGATGTAGGAGAGCGCAGTCGTCGCATTGGACGTAAACCCATTGGTGAGCATTTCCATGGACTTCGTCAATCCAAGACCACCCGTGAGACCAGCTGACAGCGCAGCGATGATGAGTGACACGAGCACATTGACGCGCGCCAAACACAAAACACAGAGGACAACCACCGACACAATAATCGGGTTAAGTAGTAGTTCCACAGAGCCTCCTGGTTAAAAATTGTTAGTGTATGAGGGGAAAAGGGTACTTTAGCTAAATTATGTTACAGACGTCCTACCCTAGGAAGAGTTTCTTTGAGTATTTCTGGGAATCTATGTTTAGCCTAACTAAATTAAGAGAAATTACTTAGCTCACCTATCGGCCTAAAGCCGATTATTCAAGCGAGTCGGTCGACTTAGAGATAAAAAAAAAGAGGCAATCGTTAGACTACCTCTTTTCCTGGAATTTATGGTCGGGGCGGCGGGATTCGAACTCGCGACCCCTTGCACCCCATGCAAGTGCGCTACCAGGCTGCGCTACGCCCCGAGAGGAAATGAACTATATAACAATCATCCCCATTACGCAAGAAGAACGGGAAAAAATCCCGTCTTCATGGGATCCTTATTCGTCGTCCTCATCATCGAGGAATTCAGGGGCCCCTTCGCCCAATAAGCGCTCCGTTAAGCGACGTTGCAACGTCACGGAGGGGCGATAGGTCACCACACGTTTGGCTTCGATCGTCAACGAGTCGCCCGTGATCATGTTACGCCCCGGGCGGGAGCTCTTATCGCGGACAGCAAACTTCCCAACACGCGGGAATTTCACCGTTTCGCCATTTTTCAACTTATCGATCACCACTTCGAAAAAGGTTTCAATAAAGAGTTTAGCCGTCTGGCGATCCATATCGAATTCGTTGCAGAGGGCTTCAATCAAGTCCACGCGGGCATACGTTTTACGCTGGCGCTTGGGTTCGGTGTTGTTTTCTTCCATAGTGTAAACATCGTGCTTTGAAAGTTGAGGGTTCGATGGGGCTTGGACCGCTAACGGCAGAGCCCCATCGAAACGGAATATATCAGCTACGCAACTGCGCGCCAACGCTGGCTAAAGCATCTAACACACCCGCTACGGCTTGTTCCGCCTGCTGGTCGGTTAGGGCGTCTTCGCCACGCGAAACGAGTTCGAGCGTAAAGGCCAAACTCTTCTCTCCTTGTTTGTCCCCTTCGGTCGGACGATAAAGGTCAAACAACTCCACACGATTCACCGGCGCCGTACGCACATCGCCAAGACGTGCCGTCGTGATGGCATCGAAGAGTTTCTGCACCGGCACATCGGCATTGACGACCACGGCAATGTCACGACGCATGGGCTGGAACTTACTCACCGGTTCGTAGCGAGGTACGAACACGTTGCGAAGTGTATCGACTTCCAATTCAAAGACGATCGGAGCGTGCGCTAAGCCGTAGTTTTGGGCCAAGCGAGGATGCAATTCGCCTAAGAAGCCCACACGGCGTTCTCCAATAAAGATGCTGGCACTGCGTCCCGGATGCAAAGCCGGGTGTTCTTCACGAACAAAGCGAGGATGCAAGGGAGCAATCAAACGTTCCACATCCCCCTTCACATCGTAGAAGTCTACCTTGCGGGCTTTTTCACCCCACTGGGCTTCGTACGCATCACCGTAAGCCAACCCCGCAATGTGTTGCGGCTGGTTGATGCCCTTCACCGACCACGGACCATCGTTGACCGTCGGATCCGGCAAGAACACGCGGCCCAACTCAAACACACGCACATTCTCTGCTTTACGGTTGAGGTTGTACTTGAGAATATCGACTAAACCACCGATCATTTGGGTACGCATCACCGACAATTGGCTTGCGATCGGGTTCAAGAGTTTGATCGGACGATCGTTACCCGCGAAGTCGTGTTCCCACGCTTCAGGCACAAAGGAGAAATTGATCAACTCTTGGTAGCCCAAACCGGCCAACGTACGACGCAACTCATGGTTCGAGCGCATATCTTCACGCGAATTCTTCATCGCGATACGGGCCATCGGCGGACGATCGGGCAGTTTTTCGTAACCATAGAGACGAGCCACTTCTTCGATCAGATCTTCTTCGATTTCAATATCAAAACGGTACGTGGGCGACTCGACCTGGAAGACTTCCCCATTAAAGGTGTACTTGAAGCCTAAGCGCTTAAAGGTGTTTTCCATCGCCTCGACCGGGATATCAATCCCCACCACCTTACGGCAGCGTGCAACACGCATCGATACCAACTTCGTCTGCGGTAAGTTCAACACTTGGTCATCCACGGGCCCCACCTTGGTATCCGGTGTACCACAAATGTCGAGCACCAATTGCGTGATGTAGTGCATATGATCGGCGTTGCTACCGTAGTCCACCCCACGTTCAAAGCGGTGCGCCGCATCGGTAGAGAAATTCAATCGACGGCAACGTCCCTGAATCATCACCGGGTGCCAGAACGCCATTTCGATGAACAAATCGGTGGTTTCATCGCCGATCGAACTCGCGTCACCGCCCATAATCCCAGCGAGGCATTCGGGGCGATCCCCATCACAAATCACCCCAAAATAGGGGTCCAACGCAATCGTTTGACCGTTCAACAGCGTAATCGATTCGCCATCACGCGCCCAACGAACCGTGAGATGGTCGTTCTGAATCTTGGCTAAGTCGTAGAAGTGCGACGGGCGACCCAATTCCAACATCACGTAGTTGGAGATATCCACCAAGGCAGAAATCGAACGCATCCCGGCGGCTTCAATACGACGAACCATCCAGTCAGGCGTCTTCGCCTTGGCATTAACCCCACGGATCACACGACCGGTAAAGCGACCACACAAATCCGCCGCTTCAACCTTCACGGGCAACGTGCATTCGCACGATGACGACACCGCAGGCATTTCCGGTAAATTCAACGGAGCCCCGGTTGCAGCATGCAAGTCGCGCGCCACCCCAATTAAGGAGAGCGCATCCCCACGATTCGGGGTGAGCTTAATCTCGATACGATGGTCGTCCAAATGGGCATATTCACGAATATTCATCCCAATAGGAGCGTCGTCGGGCAGAATCCAAATCCCCGTGTGGTCTTCGCTAATACCTAACTCACGCGCCGAGCACAGCATCCCGTTGGAGACTTCCCCACGCAACTTGGACTTCTTAATTTCAAAGCCGCCCGGTAACATGGCACCCACTAAGGCACACGGAACCTTGATCCCTGCACGCACATTCGGTGCACCACAGACGATCTGAAGCACTTCACCAGTGCCCGCGTTGACTTCACACACGTGTAAGTGATCCGAATTGGTATGGTCACGGCACGTTAACACTTCCGCTACGACCACACCGCTAAACTCGGGCGCCACAGGCGTAACGTCTTCGACTTCAAGCCCCGACATGGTCAACGTTTCAGCGAGCGCTTCGGTGCTCAAATCCGGGTTGACATACTGGCGAAGCCATTCTTCGGTAAACAACATAATCTATTCCTTCTCGAATTGCGTTTAAACGGTGGGATAAACCCAGCGCCATTAGTTGAATTGACGTAAGAAACGTAAATCGCCTTCGAAAAAGAGGCGTAAATCGTCAATCCCGTAACGCAGCATCGTCAAACGCTCCAACCCGGAACCAAACGCAAATCCAATATGCTTTTCAGGATCCAACCCGAAATTACGAACCACATTGGGGTGCACTTCACCGGCGCCCGAAATTTCCAGCCACTTGCCTTTGCGCGGACCACTCGTGAACATCATGTCGACTTCGACACTCGGTTCGGTAAACGGGAAATAACTCGGGCGGAAACGCACCACCAAGTCATCGGTTTCGAAGAAACGACGCAAGAAGTTGCTATAAACACCCTTCAAGTCGGTAAAGCTGACATCGTCCCCAATCCAGAGTCCTTCGACCTGATGGAACATCGGCGAATGGGTAGCATCCGAGTCCACACGATACGTGCGGCCCGGAGCAATCACTTTAATCGGGGCTTCATGGGTGCGAGCATAGCGCACCTGCATGGGCGAGGTGTGCGGACGTAACGGTAAGGGGCGTCCTTCTTCGTCCTGACGATCCACGTAGAAGGTATCCTGCATGGAGCGTGCGGGATGGTTAGGCGGATTGTTGAGCGCGGTAAAACTAAACCAATCGCTTTCAATTTCCGGACCATCGGCCACCTCAAAACCAATCGAGCGGAAGATTTCTTCAATACGAATCCACGTGCGCATCACCGGGTGTAACCCCCCTTGGTAGCGCGAACGACCTGGCAAAGTCACGTCAATGGCTTCGCTCACTAACTTGGCTTGCAATTGCGCATCAGCGAGTTGCTGACGACGTGCATTCAAGGCCTCCTCGATAGCGACCTTAGCTTGGTTGATTTCTTGACCCCGTGCACGACGTTCTTCGGGCGCTAATTTACCCAACTCTTTCATCAGTAACGTCAATGCACCGGTCTTTCCGAGATAACGTGCTTTCGCGTCTTCGAGCGCAGCCGCCTGGTCTGCCTGAGCAAACGCTTGACGTGCACCTTCTACCAGTTCGGTAAGATCCTGCATAGTTTTATTTCCGAGATCCAATAGTGTTAAACCCCTGACGAATTCAAGACTTCGAAGGCTTTTAACCGGACGAAGCCGCTCCGATGAGAGGCTATAAAAATAATCGATAGTGTTTCCTACCCCTTTACCGAGAAAGGAGCATGAGGAAAGAACCCACGCGCTAGAAACCGTAGGCACTTTGCTCAAATTTAACGCTGGAAATTTTCTATTTTACACCGCTTCAAGAATCTTGTTATGGAAAAACTGAGATATATCAACTACTTAAGACGTTTTTCTTAGCGCGTCGCCCAGAGCGAATTTCAAAATGCCCATAAAAAAAGAGACCCAGTCCCGAAGAACCAGATCTCTTTTCTTTGTCAAATCTTGACGATTAAGCCTTGACCTGAGCGACGAGAGCGGCGAAGCCGTCCTTGTCAAACACAGCCATATCAGCGAGAACCTTACGGTCCAAAGCGATACCGGCCTTGCGCAAACCGTTCATGAAAACGGAGTAGGTCATGCCGTTGGCGCGCGTACCAGCATTGATACGAGCAATCCAAAGGCGACGGAACACGCGCTTCTTGTTGCGACGGTCACGGTAGGCGTACTGGCCAGCACGCATAACGGCCTGCTTAGCAACACGATAGACGTTGTTACGACGGAGGCTAAAACCCTTGGAAAGGGCAAAAACTTTCTTATGACGGGCACGAGCCGTCACACCACGCTTAACTCGAGGCATTCTCTATTCTCCTTTGATTAGGCGTAAGGCAACATACGGCGAACATTTGCCATATCCGATTCATGGATATCAACCATGCCGCGGAGCTGACGCTTGTTCTTCGTTGTACGCTTCGTGAGAATATGACGCTTCGTAGCGTGGCCGCGCTTGATCGAGCCACTGGCACGCGGCTTGAAACGCTTAGCCGCAGCGCGTTTGGTTTTCATCTTCGGCATTTGCCGTTACCTCTATTTATATTATGAACCAGGGGCGCTTTCCCTCATGGAAAGACTTTCTCTGCCTAAGGCTCACTTGTTATCCAAACTCGTGCCCTACGCGGTAAAGCGAAGGGCACGAATTTAGGGAAAGTGCGAAGTATAACTGAAAAAAAGAAGCTTGTCTAAAAATTACTTCTTCTTTTTCGGCGCGAGCACCATGACCACTTGGCGACCTTCGAACTTCGGTTGCTGTTCGACCTGGGCCACTTCATCGAGCTCATTACGGATACGATCCATGAGCTCCATGCCAAAATGCTGGTGAGCAAGCTCACGACCACGGAAACGTAACGTCACCTTGGCCTTGTCCCCGTCATTGAGGAAGCGCACCAAACTACGGAGCTTGGTTTGGAAGTCGTTCTCATCCGTCACCGGTCGGAACTTCACTTCTTTCACCTGAATCACCTTCTGCTTGGCTTTAGCTTCTTGAGCTTTCTTCTGTTCTTGGTAGCGGAACTTGCCGTAGTCCATCAAACGACAAACCGGCGGCTGCGCATTCGGCGCTACTTCAACCAGATCCACCTCGGCCTCTTCGGCCATACGCAGGGCCTCACTAATGCGAACAATCCCGATCTGGGCGCCATCGACGCCCGTTAATCGGACCTCAGGAACTCGGATCTCATCATTGATCCGATGCTTGCGATCTTGTGCTATGGCTATACTCCTAAAATAGTTTTAAATAATTAGTGTTCAAAGGGTGCGCGGGTGTCATTTTCGGTACTGACGAGTTTGAGGAAATCATCAAACGGCATCACACCTAGGTCTTTACCGCCACGCACGCGAACGGACACGGTCCCTGCTTGTTTTTCCTTATCACCCACCACAAGGATGTACGGAATCTTTTGCAGACTAAGTTCGCGAATTTTATAATTAATTTTTTCACTGCGCAAATCAGAACGGACTCGAATTCGTGCTTCATGCAATTTTTGAGCCACTTCCTGGGCGTAGTCACTCTGAGCATCCGTGATGCTCGCCACCGCGACTTGAATCGGGGCCAACCACGTCGGGAACGCCCCCGCGTAGTGTTCAATTAACATCCCAATCCAGCGTTCCAGAGAGCCTAAAATGGCGCGGTGCAACATCACCGGGGTCTTGCGGGTGTTGTCTTCGGCAACGTATTCCGCCCCCAAACGGCCCGGCATCTGGAAGTCAACTTGAATCGTACCACACTGCCACGAGCGACCCAAGCAATCCTTCAAGTGATATTCAATCTTGGGACCGTAGAAAGCACCTTCGCCTTCGAGAATTTCGTATTCAATCCCTAAGGCTTCCAAGCTTTGCATCAACGCGCGTTCAGCCTTATCCCACGTTTCGTCTGCGCCAATACGCATCGCGGGACGGGTGGCTACCTTGTAGGCAATTTCGGTAAAGCCAAACGTCTTATACACTTCACCGACTAAGCGGGTATAGGCTTCGCATTCCGGAAGAATCTGATCTTCGGTACAGAAAATGTGACCGTCGTCCTGCGTAAAGCCGCGAACACGCATCATCCCATGCAACGAGCCCGAGGGTTCATTACGGTGACACTGACCAAATTCACCCACACGGAACGGCAAATCACGGTAACTACGCAAATCGCTATTGAAGATCTGGATGTGGCCCGGGCAGTTCATCGGCTTTAAGGCGTAGTAGCGGTTTTCCGATTCCGTCGTGAACATGTTTTCGCGGTACTTCGCCCAGTGCCCCGAACGTTCCCATAAAGAACGGTCCAAGAGTTGGGGGGCCTTCACTTCCTGGTACCCATTATCTTGGTAAATACGACGCATGTACTGTTCGACGACCTGCCAAATGGACCAGCCCTTGGCATGCCAGAAAATCATCCCCGGGGCTTCGTCTTGCAAGTGGAAGAGATCCAATTCTTTGCCCAAACGACGATGGTCGCGCAATTCCGCTTCTTCCAACATCTTCAAGTAGGCAGCCTGGTCGTCCTTGCTTGCCCAGGCCGTACCGTAGATACGCTGGAGCATTTCGTTATTGGAGTCACCACGCCAGTAAGCCCCGGCCACCTTCATGAGCTTATGCACTTTCAACTTACCCGTGCTCGGTACGTGAGGGCCACGGCACAAGTCAATAAAGTCGCCCTGACGATAGAGCGAAATCACTTCCCCTTCGGGAATCGAGGCAATAATTTCGGCCTTGTAGTGTTCGCCCATGTTCTTAAAGAACGCCACGGCTTCATCGCGCGGCATTTCGCTACGCGTCACCGGCAAATCTTGCTTGACGATTTCGTCCATTTTCGCTTCGATCGCCTTCAAATCGTCGGGCGTGAACGGACGGCTGTAGGAGAAGTCGTAGTAGAAACCGTTTTCAATCGCCGGCCCAATCGTCACCTGAGCTTCCGGGAAGAGTTCCTTCACCGCCTGAGCCATCAAGTGCGCCGTCGAATGGCGAAGCAATTCCAAACCTTCAGGATCTTTGCCCGTGATGATGCTGACCTTGGCATCATGATCGATCACGAACGACAGGTCCACCTCACGGTCATCCACACGCCCCGCTAAAGCCGCTTTAGCCAACCCAGCGCCAATATCCTGTGCAACTTGCGCAACGCTCACTGGGCCTTCAAACGTGCGTTTTGACCCATCCGGTAAGGTAACTTCAACCATATTAAAACCTCAGTTGATAATGAAAAAAATGTCGCATAAAAAAAAGCGCGGACATGAGCCGCGCTTTTTTGTCTTGGGATACTGTGACAATAATCCGCCCACGCCCTCTGCCGTTAAAGAGAGGGTGTTGTTGTTCGGACCGCTTCATGAGCACACATCATCAACATTCCCTATAAATTCTGGTAGGCACAATTGGACTCGAACCAACGACCCCCACCATGTCAAGGTGATGCTCTAACCAACTGAGCTATGTGCCTAAAGAGAAAACGTATTATGCCTATATTTTTTAAAAAGTCAAGAGGGAAGCAGAAAAAAATTTCCCCTTCCCTCACTCAACCCCTTACACGAAAGTTTCCTGACGGCGCATTCAGCGGGGGTTGTGCGTCGAGCCCTTAGACGCGCCGTGCGTTCAAAACCCCTGGTAACTCGCGAATGGCAGATAAGGACGTTTGGAGCGCTTCGACCGAATTAATTTCAATCGTAAAGCGCATGCGCATGTCACCCTTAGAGCGCTGCGAACTCATACCGATCACGTGCTGCTTTTGGCGCACGAAAATTTCGGAGACGTCTTTCAAGAGTCCGGGGCGCTCCTGCGTCACAATGAGCACATCCACGGGATAGACGCTATCGCTACGCTGGTTACCCCAACTCACTTCGATTAAGCGTTCATGGTCTTGCTCCGACATATTGCGAACATTAGGGCAGTCCGTACGATGAATCGTAACGCCATGACCGCGGGTGACGTACCCAATAATGTCGTCAGGCGGTACCGGATGGCAACAACGCGCCAACTGGGTGAGTAAGGAGTCCACGCCAACCACCAGCACGTCACTTTTATCTTTGGCGTGCCGCGCTTCCTTCACTTCGACCACCTCGGGTTCAGGCTGAGGCGGTTTCGGAGGTTGAACCGCGAGAGCAAGCGCTTGCGCGGAAATTTCTTCCTTAGCATAGGCGAGCGAGAGTTCGTCAACACCGTCATAGCCGAGACGCTTCGCTAAATCCTCGAGTTTGATCGCTGTCTTACCTAAGCGTGCCAATTCTTTGTCGAGCTTATCGCGCCCTTCTTGGGTCATTTGCTGGGCTTGCTGAGCATTGAACCACTGACGCACTTTGTTGCGCGTTCGCTGACTCACCGCGTACCCCAACTCCGCCGTTAACCAGTCGCGTGACGGTTGCCCCGTCTTCCCGGCGATAATTTCGACGGTCTGTCCGGTCTTAAGGGGCGTATTCAAGGGCACCATCACGCCATCGACTTTGGCGCCACGGGTACGGTGTCCCAATTCGGTATGAATCAGATACGCAAAGTCCACGGGTGTCGATCCCACGGGCAGCTCTAACACACGCCCCTGCGGGGTTAACACATAGACATGATCATCGTCGATACTCTGGAGCCCTGCGCCCTCCTCGCCCTCACCCTCGGTTTGGGCGTTTTTGCGCATATCACTTCCCCAAGCCAAGAGCTGGCGTAACCAAGCAACGCGTTGCTCTTCTGCGCTCGTTGCCCCGTTGGAGTTACCCGCTTCTTTGTAGCGCCAGTGTGCTGCCACCCCCAACTCAGCAAACTCATGCATCGCGCGCGTACGAATCTGGACTTCAATGGGGCGGCCCTGCGTATCCGTGATCACGGTGTGCAAGGACTGATAGCCATTGGGTTTGGGCTTCGCGATGTAGTCGTCATACTCTTTACTGAGAACCGGAAAACTTTCCTGCACGATACTGAGCACCTGATAGCACTCGGGCACCTCAGAAACGATGATACGCATCGCACGTACGTCAAAGAGCTGGTCAAAGCGCAGGTTTTTGCGTTGCATCTTTTTCCAAATGGAATAGATGTGCTTAGGACGACCGCTGATTTCGGCTTCAATATGGTTGGCCTTGAGGAGTTCACGTACCTTTGCCACCGCCACCTGCATAAATTTCAGTCGATCTTCGCGACTTTCATCGAGCTGACGAGCGATTTCATGGTATTCATCGGGATGGGTCAATCGTAGGGAGAGGTCTTCCAACTCCCACTTCATTTGCCAAATCCCGAGGCGATTCGCCAACGGCGCATACACGGCAAGCGTATTTTCCCCAAACTTTTTCGCAATCTCCGGATCACCCTTTAAGAGAAAGCGTAGCGTCTGTAAACGACTGGCTAACTTCAAAAGCACCACGCGTAAGTCATTACACATAGCGATGAGCATTTTGCGGACCGCTTCCGCTTGCTCTTGTGCATTGCCACGAACCCCGAGTTCGTTTTTCGTCAATTGCTGAAGTTTATTAATACGGGCGAGTTCCTGCACCAAGCTATTCACCGCAGGACTAAAACTCTTTTCGATCCACTCGCCGGAATTTTGTTGGATCACCGCCGGTACGTAAAAGAGGTAGGCCGCTGCCAATAATTCTGGCTCCGGACGAACCTCTTTAAGAATTTCCACCATTGCATCAGCATGAGCCAGAGCCCGTTCACCGGACATGAGCACATCTTCTTTATAGAGCGGCTCGACCAGACGTCTGGCCAGACTGGCGTCTACGGTTGTTTCCATGCTACCTCCTCAATCGTTTTTTCTTTCTTCTGGGTGTGTTCCTCAAGGTGCACGGTAGAGTTTAATTTTGAGGCCCGAAGAAGTGCATTGGGTGTCAACCTATATGTATGACATTCTAACAAGGCTATTGACAGTCTGTATTCATTCATCACGCCAAGAAATGCCGAGAAAGTGTTCACAGGTGTATCCACCGAGCGCTCCTCCTTAAGGGAGCGCTCGGTGCGATACGCTTACGTCATCAGAACGTCAGATACACGTTTGCTCCGACTTCGTGACTCGTCTTTCGGGCCTCATTGTAGTGAACCCCAGCGCTTAACCCAAAGTGCCCATATGGAAAGACAAATTCGACGCCAGTGCGTAACGCAGCGTCCCATCCTGGGAGGGACGCCGCACTCACCTCGCCCTCAACACGATCACGCTGAGCGGTGAGCGTGAGCGTACGATCTCCGACCCACCCCGTCACATCCAAGGCGCTTCGCCATTGAGCCGCCCACGTTTGTTTCGCTTCACTCACGTATTGCCAGCGCTTCGTAAAGCCTAATCCTAGGTCAATACGGCCTAAGTTCGCCCCCTTCGCCTCAACGTCCCACAAGGCAATCCCATCAAACTTCACGGCATAGCGGTTCGTGTTGTAATACACATAGGAAGCACCCAAACGGGCCCAGATCGTATCTAAAAAGCCCGTTTGTTCCCAACGGTAAAGACGCGAGAGTCCGAGCTGATAGCCTCGATGAGTGATCGAGTCGGCATCCATCTTGATCCCAAAGTCATCACGCGTCACTTGATCATCGGCTTGGGCCCAGCCTGCGTTTAACAGCCACCAGCCCGACGCGCTCACATCGTCACGACGCGCCCAATACCCTTCGAGCGTCACCATTTCGGAGTCCCCGGAGATTTCCGAATCGGTGGACGTAGCGGCGCTATACACATCGCTCTTACGGTAATGGAAATGCACCCCATAGCGTGTGAGGCCAGACGTGAGACCATCGTCCCAATAAAGGCCTATCCCCTCCGTACGGCGCGTCACCTCGCTTTTCTCGCTTTGCTGCGTCAAGAGGTTGTAGCGCTCGACCGATTCCGGATGACGCTGCGAGAGGAGGGCAACGCGTAGTGGTATACGCCACGTTTTCTTGCGTCGGGCGGTATCACCCGTCGTGTCCGAGGCAGCGGATTGCGACGAGGTGTCACGCGCCGCGGTGGGTTCGGGCTCAGGGATCTCACACGAACTTCCCCACGCACAGACCCATTCACTTTGCATTAAATCGTTAAGCGAGAGACCAAGCGAGCGCGTCAGCGCACTGTGTGTGCCTAAAGCCGCCGTCGCCAAGGTGTTTGACATCACAAAATTCGTATACGCTTCTTCGTTTTGTAAGTCCCCAAAGAGTCGTGCCTCGACACTATAGTCTGCGCCGAGCGCAAACTTGGCTAGTAAGGCAGCGGCCACCTGCGACATGGGACCTTGAAAGACGAACGGTTGGGCATTCACCACCCAACGATTCCCCTGTTGGGTAATCTCCCCTTTCAAAAGGGTGTTGATTCCTTCCCACTCATCCAACACTTGCCCGTCGGGCCCGAGTGGACGGTAGTGAAAAAGCACGCGCGTATCGTGCTCGCCTTCCACGCTAGCCCCCGTTTCCCAATCCAGAAGCGTGATCGGCGGTAACGTCGAAGGTTCGGTGGTCGCGTCCGAACGTTCCACCAAAATCGCTGACTTGGGTAAAAACCGTACCGTTGCACCGCGTGCCACATGAAGCACAGGGGCACTACGATCACCGGCTCCCGCCGGGAGCACCAAGATCGCGTTTTCCCCCACGACGAGTCCCTTACCTTGGGCCTCGGTCTCACTCATCCCCCCGAGATGAATGGCGGTTTGGTTCGTCACCGTGAGTGGCGTGCGTAAGAGCAAAAACGCCGCATTCAGATTGTCGAGCCCGTAAATCGCTCCATTCGGGTCAAACGGATCAATGAAGGGCAGCATGTACTGCTCCCACACCGTTGCATGATCCGCTTCAATCGTGGCATCTTCCCCAGGGCTCGCATACAGTTTCACCAACGCACCTCCCTTGAGGGTGAGGGATAAACCAGAAAGCGCCTCGGCATTGCCCGAAATTTCGACCGTGGGAATAAAGCCCGTCAGTTCACCCGTTTCCTCGGGGCCCGCGTTGAGTCCCGTCATGACAATCTGCTCGCCTGGCCCTGTGAGACGCACACGCCCCAAGGACTGATTTGTCATCGGATAGTTGGTGTAGTCAATCTCGGGCGAAATCCCAATCGTCAAGCCGTCACCTTGGTTTTGCCCTTCGAGCAAAACGGTGCCCCCATTGAGATCATCGGGAAGGGCATAAAACGTGAAATCGGCAGCAATGCCGAGTGAGGCGCCAAACCATAGGGGCAAACTCAGTATCCATGGACGTAGACGGAAAAGCCCAGAGTGGCCCACGGCAGGGATCAAACGGGAGGAAAATCGTCGCACACAACGCGGAAATCGAGTCATAAACTCTCCTTTATCAAAATCAACGAGGTCCGCGTCACCTTGTTTGATCGGTCCATATCAGTGAGTCAATGCAAGAGGGTCAGTCTCACAATTTGGCGTGGTCGGGTTGATGGTGTATTCAGCCAGTGGCTGAGGTTGAGAATAAAAAAAGGGGGAGACCAAGTCACGATCTCCCCACGGATAATGGTTTTAATTTTTCAGCGAATGGATCGGAGCAGGAATACGTCCCCCCAACTTCACAAAGCCCGTCGCATCACCACCAGGGACACGAATAATGGCAGCTTCGCCCAAGAGGCCACCAAAAACGGCCTTGTCACCCACCCCTTTACCTGGAACGGGGATCACACGCACGGCGGTGGTCTTATTGTTGATCATACCAATGGCGGTTTCGTCCGCAATCATCCCCGAAATCGTCGCAGCGCTCGTATCACCCGGGATGGCAATCATGTCAAGCCCCACCGAGCAGACCGAGGTCATCGCCTCGAGTTTTTCTAAGGTGAGGGCTCCCGTGCGGGCGGCCTCCTCAATGGAACTGTCTTCACTGACCGGGATAAACGCCCCGGATAAGCCACCAACGTGTGACGACGCAAAGACACCGCCCTTTTTCACCGCGTCGTTAAGCATGGCCAAAACGGCCGTCGTCCCTGGGGCACCAATCGAGGAGAGCCCCATCGTCTTGAAAATTTCCCCGACGCTATCGCCCACAGCGGGTGTCGGCGCTAAGGAGAGGTCTGCCACCCCAAAGGGTAAGTTAAGGGCTTGTGCCACATCGTTACCGATGATTTCCCCCACACGCGTGACTTTGTACGCCGTCTGCTTGATCACTTCCGCGACATCGGTGATGGTCAAGTAGTCACCCTTGGCGGCAAATGCACGGTCGAGTGCCTTTTTCACTACACCTGGGCCCGAGACGCCCACATTGATGACCACATCGGGTTCACCAATACCCAAATACGCACCCGCCATAAAGGGAACGTCTTGGGGAATATTACAGAACACCACGAGTTTGGCGCACCCAATGGCATCACGATCCGCCGTGGCATGGGCCACGTCCAAAATACGTTCGCCCATCAACTTCACGGCATCCATATTGATCCCTGCTTTGGTTGAGCCGACATTGATCGAGGAGCAAATACGATCCGTTGTCGCAAGCGCTTCCGGTAAAGCATCAATCAAGTGCCGTTCACCCGGCGTCATCCCTTTTTCAACTAAGGCACCAAAGCCCCCAATGAAGTCCACGCCCACGGTCTTCGCACAATCGTCTAAGAGACGGCACACGGCCACCATCTGGTCTTGCGTGAAGCCCGCACACACCGTCCCAATCGGGCTGATGGAAATGCGTTTATTCACGACGGGCACACCATAGCGCTGGCCCACCATATCGCACGTTTCCACTAAGCGCTCCGCGTGGCGCAAAATCTTGGAGCGGACTTTAAAGGAAAACGTATCAAAATCATGGCTGGCACAATCAAACAGATTGATCCCCATGGTGACGGTGCGAACATCCAAGTGTTCGCTACGCAACATATTGATAGTCGACAGTACTTCGCGATCGGTTAACATGACATCCTCCCTTAGTCGACGCGAACGCGATGAATCGCTTCGAAAATGTGGCTGTGTTGAATATTGAGGTGAAGGCCCATGCTACGTGCACGTTCCGACATCACGGCTTTGAGGCTACGCAAATCGACCCCTTGAGGGATACGTACTTCGAGTACCTGAAGACTTTCGCCCTCGTCAATGCGGAAGGCTCGCAACGCCTCAATATTGATACCTTGTTCGGCACAGAGCTTGGAGAAGACCGCAATGATATCGTTACGGTCCTTACCCCAAATACTCACGACAAACGGTTCCCCGTCTTTTAACACTCCGGATAAGGGCTCTTCAAAGTCGCGAATCACCAACGAGAGACGGAACTTCTTGGCATTGAAAGCACTCATCATTTCCGCTTCCAACGTTGTGTTCTCTAACCCCTCGGGTTTATTGACTAAGAAAATACTGGCAAACTGATGACGCAAAATGGATTGCGTCATTTCTTCGACGTTACACCCTAATCGCGTTAAGGTATTGGTCGCCGCAGCAATCACCCCCGGTTGGTCGCAGCCAATGACTGCCACCACAATGCTTTCTTTATCCAGCATGACATGCTCCTAGATGGATAGCTCAAATAGAGAAGTTTTTATAAGATAACACTATTACCACTCTATTGAAGTCAGTGTTTATACTGACTATCTGCTAAGAACTTTGATTTCAGGCGTGTCGTAAGCGCAATCGCGGGAAGGCATTGAGGGCATTCCGGTACGTCATCTCCGAAATCGCCTCCAAACTCACCCCTCGCAGTTGGGCAGCCACGTCGGCCGTCTCCAACAAATCAAGCGGTTCGGTACGCAACTCTCCCGAGTCCCGGCGTCGTGACGACGGAATATCCGGAGCATCGGTTTCCAATACCCAACGGTCCGCTTCAATCTGGGCAAGATGGCGCCGTATACGCTGGCTTCCGTCGTAGGTGCTCGCTCCGCCAAAACCAAAATGAAACCCGAGTGCCTTAAAGCGTACCAACTCATCCTCGGAGCCATTAAAGGCGTGCATCACGCCCCCGACGACGCGGTAACGATTGAGGTACTTTAAAAGGCGAGACCCACTTTTTCGAATATGTACCGAGAGTGGCAACGAAAAGCGTTTCGCGATTTTGAGTTGTTCCGCAAAAAAATGCTCTTGCTTGGCATCGTCGAGCGTCTCGACCCATCCATCAATCCCGATTTCACCGATTCCCACAAAATGCGGATCGTCAAGTGCACGTTCAACCGTTTGCGCGAGTTCCAGTAAGTCCGATTCCTGAGCACGGGGGGTATGCAGGGGATGAATCCCTAGGGTATAAGCCACATCGTGTTCATGGGCGAGGGCCTGGCAGCGTGCCCAATCCCGGGCATTGCCACCCGCACAGATGAGCATATCGACAATGCCACGCGCCTTGGCGCGAGCAATCACGTCCCCCACGTCGTCAACAAAATCCTCCACCTGCAAATGGGTATGGGTATCAATCCATTTCATCGCTCACCTCGCGACGTTAGAGAGCCGCCATGCGTCCACGATCCAAACGCAACGTGCGATCGCAACGCGCCGCGAGCGATTCGTCGTGCGTCACAATCACGGTGGCCGTTCCTTGGCTTCGGGCTAAGTTCACAAATAAATCAAACACCGCATCCGAGGTTCGGCGATCCAAATTTCCCGTGGGTTCGTCCGCAAGAATCCCCGCGGGATTGGTCACGAGGGCACGCGCAATCGCTACACGTTGACGCTCGCCCCCCGAGAGTTGACTCGGTAAATGCGACAGTCGGTGCGTGAGCCCTACGGCTGCGAGCATGGCTTGCGCTTTTTGTTTCGCCACTTGACGATCTTCGTTACGAATCCATAAGGGCATTGCCACGTTGTCTAAGGCGGAAAATTCGGGCAACAAGTGGTGAAACTGGTACACAAAACCAAGCGAACGGTTGCGTAAGGCCGCCCGATCGTTCGAGTTGAGACTCGAGAGGGCCTTCCCCATCACATACACTTCGCCCGCATCAAATTGGTCCAGTCCACCTAAGACGTGCAAAAGGGTCGATTTCCCGGAGCCGGACGAACCAACAATCGCCACGACTTCACCAGGCATCACGGAAAAATTGACCTCCTCGAGCACTGGCACGACTTCCGTGCCGTCTCGGTAGGCCTTGGCTAAATCACGGGCCACAATCACAGGGTTACTCATAACGTAGGGCCTCCGCGGGTTCCGTTCGAGCGGCGCGCCAACTGGGGTAGAGCGTCGCAATCACACTTAAAATAAAGGAAAAGAGCGCAATCGGAATCACATCACTCATGCGTGGATCACTCGGCATCGACGAAATAAAATAGACCTCTTTCGGGAGGAATTTCACTCCCAACACCCACTCAATGAAGCTCACAATGCTGCCCACATTTTCGGCAATCACTAGGCCAGAGACCACGCCCACCGTGACCCCAATCAATCCCACGATCGTCCCTTGCAACACAAAGATGCGCATAATGGCCCCTTGTGTCGCTCCGAGGGTTCGCAGAATCGCAATGTCGGCTTGTTTTTCTTTCACCGTCATCACCAAACTCGACACTAAGCCAAAGGCCCCCACGAGCACGATCAAGAAAAGAATGATGCCCATCATGCGTTTTTCTACCTGCACCGCCGCAAACCACGTGCGATTTTGCTGCGACCAATCGCTCGCCATTAAGCCCTCGGGGAGCTGTTGGTTGAGTTGTTCAGCGACCTCCGGAGCGTCGTCCATATGGGCGAGCTTTAATCGTAAGCCCTGCGGCCCATTGGTACGGTAGAGAGCTTGGGCGTCACGGATATGAATCAGCGCCATCGAGCTGTCGTACTCATAGTGCCCCGAATTCATCAGTCCGACGACCGTAAACTGGCGCATCCGGGGAACCACCCCGGCAGGGGTGACATTACCCTCTGGCACCATCATGGCCACTTTGTCGCCAATACGGACACCGAGCAAATACGCCAAATCCTTCCCAAGGACCACGCGAAATTCCCCGGGCTCCAATACCGCCAAATTCGGAATCCCCATCAAATGCGTGGCAATTTCACTCACTTTGGGTTCGGCCGCTGGGTCAATCCCTTTGACCATCGCACCACGCACGGAGCGCCCTGCCGTCAATAGGCCTTGCCCTTGCACAAAGGGTGCCGAGGCAACAATCTGAGCGTTTTGGGTTAACGCGCTCGCGAGCTTATCCCAATCGGGCTGCGTTCCTCCGATGGCGCGTAATTCCATATGCGGCACGACCGAAAGCATGCGATCGCGCACTTCCTTCTGGAAGCCGTTCATCACGGACAGTACAATAATGAGCGCGGCTACCCCAAGGGCAATGGACGTCACAGACATCGCCGAGATAAAGGACATGAATCGGTCCTTACGACGTCCGCGCCGTCCTGCACGGGTATAGGTGAGACCAATGGTCCATTCAAAAGGGATCTTCACAGAATTCGTTCCTATCCTAGGGAAAACGGAGAATGCGCATATTCTAACCGTACTGAGTGAGTAGAATACTTTCTATGTCCAAAGCTTTCATACTGATACCGGGATTACGCCTTGCAAAAGATCAGGCGAACGCCCTCCTCGAGACGCTTCGTCCTGAGGAAGACGAGGCACTGCGACGCATTGCCCCCAACGTCAAGGCACTCCACGCCCAAGTATTCGACCGCGGTCCTTACTGGCGTGCGCAACACCGGCTCTGGCTCTGGAAAGTACTCACGCGCGATGAGGGCTATCCTCGAGAGGCGCCGTGGCTCTGGAGCGCGTTAGGTGCCCGAGAACTCGCGCCCGAACTCTGGGCACTGAGCCCGCTCTGCCTCTCCCCCAACGGGGACGTGACAGAAGTGGCACTCGACGCTTCCCATGTGTTTTCGCTCAGTCAAGTTTTACGTGAACCGCTCAAAAAAGCGGGCTTTCAGCTACAACTGTGGGATAATCATTGGTTCGTTACGCGCAAAACCCCTTGGCCCGTGGTCAGTACCCCCGTGAGCGCCCTTCGAGGACGCCCCTTTGATCATCGTGCTGTTCTGGGGGATACCGAAGCGTTTGAGGCGCTATTGGATGAACTTCATCGCGCAAAGGCACACTGGGAAGAACGTGAAAACTGCACCCTTTTTACCCATTTTTGGCTCTGGGGTGGCGGTTGTGAAGAGCGCTTCTATCCCCCTACCCTCATTCGTGCCGTCGCGTCCGATGATCCCATCGTACTCGGTTGGGCCAATGCTGCCGGCATCCTCAACACGTTCCTCACGTCCACCCAAACAGGTTGGCCTGAGGATACGGCGCCAGGCGATGTGATCGTCCTGCTCGATACGCTTTACGAGCCGTGGTTAAAAGGGGACACCCGTGCGTGGCGCTTAGCGCTCCCTCGCTTAGCGGATCTGGTTGAGCGTTACCGCCAACACGCCCTCAAACGCGACCCCCAAACCGACGTCATTATTGTTGGGTTTGGGGAAGACGGGGCCGTGAGTTTTGAGCCCCACGAAAACACATTAAAGAATCGAATCTTTAAGCCTACCGTGCTCCCACCGAGCGCTTGGTTGGCGCAATCCACATCAGAGTGACATGACACGAATTGTTCAACGCCCGTTTGATATTGAAAAAGCAACCCAACTGATCGCCGACGGTTTTTCCCCGGCCCTTGCTCGAGCGCTCGCCGCCCGAGGGATTGCCTCCCGGGACGATTTATTAGTCGATTGGCAGGGACTCCTTGCTCCGGACCAATTGGAGGGCACCCGCGAAGCGGCCATTCGCTTAGCGCAGGCGCGCGAACGAGGTGAGCAGGTCACCATTGTCGCGGACTATGACTGTGATGGGGCCACGGCGTGCAGTATCGCCATGAAGGGGTTAACCCAAATGGGCATTCGCGTGAATTATTTTGTGCCCGATCGTGTCACTCAAGGCTATGGGCTCACGCCGAGCTTTGTGGATATGATTCACGAGCGCTCTCCCGAAACCCGTTTGATCGTCACCGTCGATAACGGCATTTCCTCCATTAAGGCAGTCGAACAGGCACGTCAGTATGGCATCGACGTGATCATTACGGACCACCATTTACCCGGCGACGTGGAGCCGCAGGCCCTTGCTATTGTGAATCCCAATCGTAAAGGGTCCACGTTTGCGTCGAAAAACCTCGCTGGGGTGGGCGTCATGTATTACGTGCTTCTCGCCTTACGGGCCTATTTACGTGAACAAGGCGTCTACGATCGCATGACACAACCACGCCTTGATGCGCTCGTTGACTTAGTCGCCTTAGGCACGGTGGCCGACGTCGTGAAACTCGACAAAAATAACCGCATTTTGGTGGCTCAAGGACTCAAACGCATTCGTCAAGGATTGGCACAGCCTGGCATACAAGCCCTCTTTAGTATCGCGGGTCGAAAACCCGAAGAAGCCTCGGTGCGGGACTTTGGCTTTGCCATTGGTCCCCGTATTAACGCCGCGGGGCGATTAAGTAGTATGCAAAACGGGATCGAATGCTTACTCTCGCCCACGGAAACCACCGCACTTGCCTTTGCCCGAGAACTCAACGCCATTAACAGTGAACGGCGAGAGCTCGAAACCAATATGCAACAAATTGCCGAAGCGGCTGTGGAAGCGCAACTCGAATCCCATCGAGCCACGCTCTGCTTACGGGATGAGGAATTTAACGAAGGGGTCGTGGGGCTGGTAGCGAGCCGTATTAAAGATCGCATTCATCGCCCGGTCTTTGCCTTTGCGCCTGCGGACAATCAAACCCTCAAAGGCTCAGGACGCAGTATTCCTGGCATTCATTTGCGTGACATGCTCGCGATCGTCAATCAAGCCCTGCCGGGCGCGATTGTGCGCTTTGGGGGCCATGCCGCGGCGGCTGGGTTAACACTCAATGCGGCCTTTTATGAGGACTTTTGCCGTTTACTGGAAGACACCGTTAAAGCGCATACGGAACCACACTTGTTTGAACGCATTGTTTACGCGGACGGAGGACTCAAAGCAACCGAAATTAACGAGTCGCTCATTACCAGCATTGACCAGCTCATTTGGGGCCAAGGCTTTGAAGCGCCGATTTTCGCCAACGACTTTACCGTGCGCCGCCAAACCGTACTCAAAGACGCGCACCTCAAACTGACGTTAGAGCACGAAGGGGCCCTCTTTGATGCGATTTTCTTTCGCCGCCGAGATCCGCTCGCACAGCATGTCACCCTTGCCTACCGCCCCACGATCAATGAATTCATGGGACGCCGCAGCATTCAATTGGTGATTGAAGCCGTGGATAAATAAAGCGACACGCGGTGACTAAGCCCATGATTTTACTCACAAAGTCGTGTTCAAAATTTAGTCCATTGCCCTAAATCGCTTATAATTTCTGATTTACCTTTTTCGATTCAATCAAACGGACCTTCTTGACTCACCGAGGTCCGTTCTGTTTTTAACTTAACCAACTTTTGGAAACATTATGGAAGTCGAACGCATCAATCAAATTCAGAACCTCATCGACGATTTAACGCATCGTCTGGTTGAATTACGGGGGTATCTTTGACGTCGATCGCAAAGCGCGACGACTCGAAGAAGTCAACCGTGAGGTCGAAAATCCGGATCTCTGGAATGACCCGAAACATGCCCAAGAAATCAGCAAAGAGAAAAAACTCCTCGATGGCATTGTCGGGAGCTTTAATCGTCTGACCACGGGCATCAATGATGCGGCCGAATTGTTTGAACTCTCCATGGCCGAAGAGGACTGGGATACCGTAGAAGCCGTGGGTGGCGACGTGGAAGCCATTGAACGCCAAGTCGCGGACTTAGAATTCAAGCGTATGTTTAACCAGCCCATGGACCCCGCGAATTGTTACCTTGAAATCCAATCCGGGGCGGGTGGCACGGAAGCGCAAGACTGGGCCAGTATGCTCGAACGTATGTATATGCGCTATGCCGAACGTAAAGGCTTTAAGGTCACTCTGGAAGAAGAAAGTGCGGGGGACGTCGCAGGGATTAAGTCCGCCACGCTCTATATCGAAGGCGATTATGCCTACGGTACGTTGCGTACCGAAACGGGTATTCACCGCTTAGTCCGTAAGAGCCCCTTTGACTCTAACGCTCGCCGACACACCTCCTTTACGTCGGTCTATGTCTACCCCGAAGTGGACGATTCGATTGATATCGAAATCAATCCAGCGGACTTAAAGATTGACGTGTTCCGCGCGTCAGGTGCCGGTGGTCAGCATATTCAAAAGACGGAGTCGGCCGTGCGTATTCACCACGTTCCGACAGGCATTATCACCATTTGTCAGGATGACCGCTCGCAGCACCGCAACCGTGAAAAGGCGATGCAACAGTTAAAAGCCAAGCTCTATGAATTGGAAATGCGTAAACGTATGGAAGCGCAAACCAAACTCGAAGAGTCCAAGTCGGACATTGGTTGGGGACACCAAATTCGTAGTTATGTGCTCGATCAATCCCGTGTGAAGGATTTGCGAACCAATGTCGAAACCGGTAATACCGGTGCCGTGCTCGATGGCGATTTAGACCAATTCATCGAAGCGTCGTTAAAGCTCAACATCGGCGGTGGTTCGACCGATTAATTCTCATTGTTCACAAGGGGTTCTCCAGAAGTGCTATGCTTAAGCACACTGAAGGACCACTACAGGATCTTTTTTATGACAGACGAAAACATGAATACCGTTGACACTCCTCAACAAGACGAAAACCATATCATCGCTGAACGTCGTGCTAAGCTCGCGAAATTGCGTGCAGAAGGCGTGGCCTACCCGAACGACTTCAAGCGCACCGACTTGTTTGGTGACTTGAATGCGAAATATGAACACGCCACCGCCGAAGAACTCGAAGCGGCGCATGTCGAAGTGGCTTGCTCGGGTCGCATGATGCTCAAGCGCGTGATGGGTAAGGCTAGTTTCGCAACGGTACGTGACTTCACGGGTGAAATGCAGTACTTCATTTCCCAGGCTGACTTAGGCGACGAAGTCTACGAACGTTTTAAGACCTATGACTTGGGCGACATCGTCGCCGTCAAGGGCGTACTCTTCCGCACGAAGACGGGTCAGTTGTCGATCCGTGCGCAAGAATTGCGTCTCATGACGAAGAATATTCGTCCCTTGCCTGATAAGCACAAGGGCTTGCAGGACACCGAAATGGCTTACCGCCAGCGTTACGTCGACCTCATCATGAATGAAGAGTCCCGTAACCGCTTCTTGATCCGCTCCAAGGCCATCGCGGAAGTCCGTAACTTCATGATCCAGAATCGCTTCTTGGAAGTCGAAACCCCGATGTTGCATCCGATCCCGGGTGGTGCCAACGCCAAGCCGTTTATCACGCACCACAATGCCCTCGATTTGGACATGTACTTGCGTATCGCTCCCGAACTCTATCTGAAGCGCTTGGTGGTGGGTGGCTTCGAACGCGTGTTCGAAATCAACCGTAACTTCCGTAACGAAGGCGTCTCGGTGCGTCATAACCCTGAATTCACGATGATGGAATTCTATGCAACGTACTGGACCTACCACGATCAGATGGACTTCACGGAAGCGCTCTTGCGCACCGTTGCCCAGAAGACCATCGGCACCACTTTGATCAAGTATCAGGGCAAGGAAATCGATTTCGGTAAGCCCTTTGATCGCTTGACCCCGATTGGCGCGATCAAGAAGTACTCCGACAAGTACACCGACGAACAGTTAAATGACGAAGCGTTCTTGCGTGAAGAATTGAAGCGCTTGGGCGAGCCGCAACCGGACTACGTGCACTTAGGGGCCCTCCAAATGGCACTCTTTGAAGAAACCACGGAAGCGAAGTTGTTGCAGCCGACCTTCATCATTGACTACCCGACGGAAATCTCCCCGTTGGCACGTGCTTCGGATACGAACCACGACATCACCGAACGTTTCGAACTCTTCGTGGGTGGCCGTGAATTAGGTAACGGCTTCTCCGAATTGAACGATCCGGACGACCAGGCAGAACGCTTCCAGGCTCAGGCCGATGCGAAGAGCCACGGCGATGATGAAGCGATGTATTACGACGCGGACTACATCCGCGCTTTGGAATACGGTTTGGCACCGACCGCGGGTTGCGGTGTGGGTATTGACCGCTTCATCATGTTGCTCACCGATGCCCCGAGCATCCGCGACGTGTTGCTCTTCCCGCATATGCGTCCTGAAGCGAAGTAATCCATCGATGTTTCAGCGAGTACTGGATAATCCCCTCTTTGGCATGGTTCAGGGCTCGCTTAACACGCCAAGCCCCGAACCCCTCGGGGCTTTATTCTTTGAGGGAGTACCCATCGGGTACCTCCCCCAATCCCGCCTATCGGCACTCTATCAGGCCGAGTTTTCGCCCTTTTGGACGCTCGACACCCAAGGGCTCGCCTTTCGCGATCCTACGCCCGAACGTTGGGAAGCCTTCCAGCGTCAATGGGCGCTCGGGCAGCAGCGAGAGCTCAGTAACGAACGTTTAGCCACTTCGCACGCCACCCTAACCGTGGATCGTGCGCTCGTGCGCACACTGGGCATCGAAACCCAAGTCGTGCGTCTCGTTATTTACCGACAAACGGATTCGCTCTGGGGCGTGCGTTCACCCACCAAACGTATTAACCCAGGACGCTTCGATAACCCTGTCGCAGGGATGGTGAAAGCCCATGAAACACCGTGGGACGCCCTGAAACGCGAAGCCAATGAGGAAGCTGGACTCCTCCTCGCCGACGAGATGAGCTATTTTGAACCCGTGACCTTTTACACAGAGCGTCCTCTTGAGGACGGGTACTTACGCGAATGTACCTACGTCTGGAGTCTCTTTTTGGGGGATACGGACACCCTTACCTGCCAACCGAGAGACGGGGAAGTGAGTGCGTTTCGTTGGCTTTCCGATAAGGACGTCACGGTCTACGGTTTCTCGGACGAATTAGTGCCCGAGGCACTCTATGCGCTCCTGATTGCGCAAATCACTCCCGTCAACCCAGTGTTAGAGGCATGAAAAACTCCTGACAAGGCGAGAACCTCAGCAGGAGTTGAGAAGCGTTAGGGCATGACTACGTGATTAGTCACGCTCTTCTAACCACACGGTCAGAATCCCTTCGAGGATCTTTTCGTTGCTTCCTTGCGGATCATCCTCAAAATCCTCTAACGCACTAATCATTTCGTGCATCTTCACAAAGCTAATCGTCAACGGATCCACATCGGGATACGTATCGTAAAGCGCTTCACCGATGCCACGCACATCTTTCCAAGTGAGTGCCATTACTGCTCTTCCTTTGCATGGTTGCGTGTGTATTTGGGGATTTCCACCACGATATCGGAGTCACCCACCTTGGTCTGGCAAGACAAGCGGGAGTAAATACCTGCGCCCCATGCAGCATCCAAATGATCCAACTCGTCATCGTCGGGCTCATTGAGCGAATCAAACCCTTCACGGATAATCACGTGGCAGGTCGAGCATGCGCAAGAAAATTCACAGGCGTGCTCAATTTTCACCCCGTGTTCCAGCAACGCCTTCACTAAGGTCGCGCCCGGTTCAACGGTAAACTCAGCCCCGTTGGGGCAAACGGATTCGTGCGGTAATACGGTAACTTTTGGCATGATGTCCTCTTCTGACTATCGTTTATTGTTGATCTTTCTTTTCGTCGAATTCCACGTCATCGACGTTGAGTCCAGCGAGTGCCTGACGAATGGAGCGGTCCATACGCTTGGCGGCAAACGCTTCGGTTCCCTTGGAAAGCGCATCGATTTGAGCCTTGATCGCCTCAACGTCAGGGCTTTCCACCAACGCAACTAATCCGTCCACCAGTGCATCAATCGTGGCACGTTCTTGCGCATCCAATAAATCCCCATCCGCCGCTAAGGCCGAATAGGTGGACTCGAGCAATCGACGCGCTTCGACTTGCTGTTCACGCAATTCACGGGTATGCATATCTTCTTCGGCAGCGCCATTGCCATCCTGAAGCATCTGAATGATGTCTTCATCAGAGAGCCCATAACTGGGCTTCACTTGGATGGAGGCCTCCACGCCCGTCGTGACTTCGCGTGCCGTAACGCTCAAGAGCCCATCAGCATCGACCTGGAACGTCACACGAATACGCGCAGCCCCCGCAGGCATCGGAGGAATGCCACGCAATTCAAAACGAGCGAGCGAGCGGCAGGCACTCACCACCTCACGTTCACCCTGCAACACATGAATGGCCATGGCCGTTTGACCATCCTTAAACGTCGTGAAATCTTGCGCACGTGCGACGGGAATCGCGCTATTGCGAGGAATGACCTTTTCGACCAATCCACCCATGGTTTCGAGCCCCAAGGATAACGGGGTCACATCAAGTAGTAACCAATCGTCTTCTTCACTCGTGTTCCCCGCGAGCTTATTGGCTTGCGTTGCGGCGCCGATCGCCACCACGCGATCCGGGTCGATGTCCGCTAACGGCTCACGGCCAAACATGGCTTTCACCGCAGCGCGCACGCTCAACATACGCGTAGCGCCCCCAACGAGCACGACCCCTTTCACTTCATCGGCGGTGACATTAGCGTCCTTCAATACCGCCTTCACTGCCTGCAAGGTTTCATCCGTTAACGTACGGGTGAGCGTGTCAAATCCCTCACGGGTTAATTCAAAACTCAGGGTCTCGCCCGAATCACGTTCCCAGGTGAGCGTTACCACTTCGTGTTCGCTTAACGCTTCTTTAGCGGCACGCGCACGTTGCAACAACACACGGCGTTCACGTACCGACAAAGTTTGAGCGGCTTCAGTGAGTCCCCAGTGGGCAAGCGCTGCGCGGTAGACCACTCGGTCATAATCGTCACCCCCCAGGGCCGAATTACCCCCCGTGGCTAAGACTTCAAAGACACCTTGCGTTAAACGTAAAAGCGACACGTCAAAGGTCCCGCCCCCTAGGTCATACACGAGGTAAAGGCCTTCGGCAGCGTTATCAAGACCATAAGCCAAGGCGGCTGCCGTTGGCTCATTCAACAAGCGCAATACGGTTAGGTTCGCCAAACGGGCAGCATCCTTCGTCGCTTGACGCTGCGCATCATCAAAGTAAGCGGGCACCGTAATCACAGCCCCCGTAATGTCTCCACCCAGTCGAGCTTCGGCACGAGCCACTAAGTGACGCAAAATTTCGCTACTCACTTCTATCGGCGTCTTCACCCCCGCCACCGTTTGAATCGACACCACGTTCTTTTCATCCACCAGCTGATAGGGCATCGCATGGAGGTCACGTAAGTCTTCCATTTTGCGGCCAATCAAACGTTTAGCGGAGGTAATCGTATTGGCTGCATCACTCGCAGCCCCTTCGAGGGCAACACGCCCCACGGTCACACTCCCGTCAGCAGCGTAATGAACGGCCGAAGGCACAAGCGCGTCACCAGTCTCATCCGCAATCACCTCTGGAACCCCACTGATGACACTCGCAACGAGCGAGTTGGTAGTCCCTAAGTCGATACCAATCGCCAAGCGATGTTCGTGGGGAGCGGCCGACAAGCCCGGCTCAGAAATCTGAAATAAAGCCATGGTTAGGATTTCCTTTGGTTTATTGAATTTGTTGGAGCTGTGTGCGGAATTTCGTGATAAACATCAGTTTACGCACCAATGCCACCGCAGCTTCATAATTGGCGTCCACATCCAACGCCTTCTCCAGCTCTACCTCGACTTCGCCCTGTAGCGACAACACCTCTTCGCGCAATCGGTTAATGACTTCGGCATTGTCTTTTTGGTTGTCGAGTGTTTCACGCCAGCGCATCTGCAAGAGCAAGAAATCCATCGGCATGGCCGTGTTTTTCTCAGCCCCCACGTCCCAACCTGCACTCTCACACAGATACGTTGCACGACGCACTGGATCTTTGAGCGTTTGATAGGCCTCATTGAGGCGCGTACTCCACTGCTCCGCCACGCGACGTTCGGCCGCTGAGCGCTGTGCGAATAAATCTGGATGAACTTTCTTGATCGCCGCTAAATGAGCCGCTTCCAATCGATCCAAATCAATCAGGAAACGAGGGCTAAGACCAAAATAACTAAATAGAGTTTGTTGAGCCATGTTGCTTCGATGACGTCTGTGTTATGAGTAATAAAGAGAGCGTACGCTGCGCCTCTTACGGGAAAATCCGTGGCACCGTGTGGCAAAGCGAAGCCGTTATGAGCCCGCTTACAAAAGCACCAAAGCCACAGAGCGCGAACGAATCACCTCTGTGGCTTACCAATCGGATCATTAAACGTGGAAGGATTCACCACACCCGCAGTGACTCTTTTCATTGGGATTCTGGAATTTAAAGCCTTCCTGCAAACCTTCACGGCGATAGTCAAGCTCCGTACCATCCAAGTAAGGTAAGCTCTTTTCGTCCACAATAACTTTCACATTGAAGCTTTCATAGACCTGATCATCGTCATTGATCACATCAGCAAACTCCAGCTTATAGGCCATCCCCGAGCATCCCGAGGTCTTGACCCCTAAGCGTAAGCCTACCCCCTTACCACGACGGGTAAGATAATTTTGCACGTGCTTCGCAGCGGCTTCCGTTAATGTCACAGCCATTTTACTTTTCCTGCTTAGAACGATAGTTTTCAATCGCGGCTTTAATCGCGTCTTCGGCCAAAATGGAACAGTGAATCTTCACTGGAGGTAAGGCCAACTCTTCAGCGATTTGTGCATTGGTGAGGCTGGCGGCTTCATCCAAGGTCTTACCCTTGACCCAAGCCGTCACTAAAGACGACGAAGCGATGGCGGAACCGCAACCGTAGGTCTTGAATTTCGCATCTTCAATGACACCGTCTTTGTTGACCTGAATCTGTAAACGCATCACGTCGCCACAAGCGGGGGCGCCAACCATCCCCGTACCGACGTTATCTGCCGTTTCATCTAACGTGCCGACATTGCGGGGGTTTTCATAGTGATCAACAAGTTTTTCACTGTATGCCATATTGTTTCTCCTGAGGTTAACGCATCTCAGGTGCGTTAACCTCTACCTTTATTGTTAATTAAACCGATTAATGAGCGGACCACTGAATCGAGTTGAGGTCAATACCCTTCTGGTGCATTTCCCACAAGGGGCTCATTTCGCGCAACTTCGCCACTTTGTCCTTCAAGAGGTTGATCACGTAGTCGATTTCTTCTTCGGTCGTAAAGCGACCCAAGGTAAAGCGAATCGAGCTATGTGCCAATTCATCGTCACGTCCTAACGCACGTAACACATAGGAGGGCTCTAAGGAGGCAGACGTGCAAGCCGAACCTGAGGAAACGGCCACATCTTTCAAGGCCATCATCAAGCTTTCCCCTTCGATAAAGGCAAAGCTCACATTCAGGTTATGCGGCGAGCGGTGTTCCCAGTTGCCGTTCAAATACACTTCAGGAATGTTTTCACGGATACCGTCCCACAATTTGTCGCGTAAGGCCTTGAGACGGGGCAATTCGGTATCGAGCTCTTCAAGCGCCAAACGATACGCTTCGCCCATACCCACAATCTGATGGCTCGGCAAGGTACCCGAGCGGAAGCCACGTTCATGACCACCACCGTGCATCTGGCACTCGATACGCACACGCGGCTTACGGCGAACGTAAAGCGCACCAATACCCTTCGGACCATAGACCTTGTGGCCAGAGAGGCTCATCAAGTCAATGTGGTATTCATCCACATTGATGCGCATATGACCTGGGGCCTGGGTCGCATCACAATGGAACAAAATCTTATGTTCTTGACAAAGATCCCCAATGGCCTTCAAGTCCTGAATAACGCCAATTTCATTATTCACGGCCATAATGGAAATCAAAATCGTGTCCGGACGGATGGCTGCACGCAACACATCCATATCCACCATACCGTCTTCTTTCACATCGAGGTAGGTCACTTCAAACCCTTCCCCTTCCAGATGACGCATCGTATCGAGCACTGCCTTATGTTCCGTTTTCACCGTAATGAGGTGACGGCCCTTTTCCTGATAGAAGTGGGCTGCCCCCTTAATGGCTAAGTTATCTGCTTCGGTTGCGCCCGACGTCCAGACAATTTCACGGGGATCCGCACCGATATAAGCCGCCACATTTGCGCGAGCTTCTTCGACTGCCTGTTCTGCTTCCCAACCGTAGGAGTGACTGTGCGAAGCAGGATTCCCGAATTTATTCGTTAAATAGGGGAGCATCTTCTCAAGTACGCGAGGATCTACGGGGGTCGTCGCGGAATAGTCAAGATAAATCGGCAACTTCATGTTTTTTCCTTTTTATTGCGATTGTCGGCACGGATTCGCGTGTCGCAGTACTTACGATGGATTCGGTTACGCCGCCTTTGCTTTGGCCGTCTTTTTCACAGGGATCTTCGCTGGCACTTCCGAGACATGCTTTTGTGCACGTTCCCGGTGGCTACGCACCATGCTTGCCAACGTGACCCCATCAAGAAACTGCTGTGTCACCCCATTGAGGCTCTCCCAGAGATGGTGCGTCAAACACGAAGCGCCCCCCTGACATTTGCCATCGCCACCACATTGGGTAGCGTCAAGGTTTTCTTCCACAGCGTCAATAATGGTTCCAACATTGATTTCTTCCGGACTACGGGTCAAGCGATAGCCACCCCCAGGACCACGGACACTCTCTACCAATCCCGCACGACGAAGTTTGCAGAAAATCTGTTCCAAATACGCGACCGTAATTTGTTGACGTTTTGAAATTTGCATAAGGGCTATCGGAGCGCCATCAGCATGCATCGCGATATCCAACATGGCCGTAACGGCAAATCGTGCTTTGGTAGTTAATCTCAATTTGGACTCCGTTGGAATAATTCCCGACTAATTTAGTCGGATATTAAACTACTTCCCCCTGAGTTTCAAGTTTATTTTTACGGAATATCCTTAGGAACTATATGGGTATTCTCCTTTGGGAGCACTTTTATCAGGAGACCCGTGCCGAAAGGGACATTTTTACCGTCCCATTGGGAATAGAAGGGGGAGGTTAAGGAGGCTGTGTCCGCTCAAACACGCCCATAAAAAGAGGCAACTGCCTCATCGAAAAAAAGTAAACCCCTTGTTAAAGCCTCTCTCCGAAGGAACTTTAACAAGGGGATTGGAATTAATTCGTAGCCAACGACTTAGGCTGGCTTTCGACGGCCATGGCTTCGCTTGCACGCTTATCAGCCTGCATCTTACGTGCCTTACGTTCTAACGTTTGCAACAACCCTGTACACGCATCGGTACAGAGGGTAAACATCAGATTAAAGCCTTCGTTGAGCCCGTAATAGGGGTCGGGCACGACGGCTTCATCATTATCGTTGGCATAGCGCATTAACAAATGCACCTTGTGGCGCATTGCCGGGGGAGCCTTCTGTTGAAGTTCAGCCAAATTCTCCCAGTCCATCACTAGGATCAGGTCGGACTTTTCAAAGTCTTCCATCGTAATTTGTCGTGCACGGTGATCCGCAATGTTGTAACCACGCTTACGACAAGTCAACTGAGCCCGCACATCCGGTTGCTGACCCACGTGATAAGCGCTGGTACCAGCACTATCCGAGGTAATCACATCGTCGAGCTGCGCTTCGACCACCATCTTATGAAAGATGGCTTCTGCTGTGGGGCTTCGGCAAATGTTGCCCGTGCATACAAATAAGATATGTATCACTTTAATTAATCCGTTACGACTGCAATGTTCTCGCTCAACTATGCTCTGAGACGAGGAGCCCAATACCCCTATATCCTACTCTAGAGTCTGAACTGTGCCTAGACCCATTTTTTACAAGTTTTGAGCGAAACACTATAGTTTATCAAAGCAAATACGAGTTTTATTCTTTGGGGGAGGCTCCAAAGGCCACTTCTCTGAGTTTCATCAATTCTTCTCGTAACTTCGCCGCCTTTTCGAAATCCAGATTGCGCGCGTGTTCCATCATCTTCGTTTCGAGTTCCTTGATGCGTTTGGCTAATGACTTCTCTTCGAATACGGCCTCCTCGTTGACCAATTCGGAAGGGGTGACTCGCTTTAAATCACCTTCCCCACGATAAACGCCATCGATAATATCGCGAATATCTTTTTTCACACTACGCGGAGTAATCCCATGGGCCAGGTTGAACGCCTGTTGCTTTTCACGACGGCGATTGGTTTCCCCCACTGCGCTTTTCATGGAGTCGGTCCATCGGTCGGCATACAAAATCGCTCGCCCATTCACATTACGGGCGGCACGACCGATCGTCTGAATCAGGGAACGCTCACTACGAAGGAATCCTTCTTTATCCGCATCCATAATCGCCACCAGCGACACTTCGGGAATATCCAACCCTTCGCGCAACAAGTTAATCCCGACCAATACATCAAAGAGACCTTGGCGCAAATCGCGGATAATTTCCACACGTTCGACGGTGTCAATGTCGGAGTGTAAGTACCGAACGCGCACCCCGTTGTCGGTGAAAAAGTCCGTCAGTTCCTCTGCCATACGCTTCGTGAGCGTCGTCACCAGAACGCGCTCGCCTTTCTTGGTGACTTCGGCAATTTCAGCTAATAAATCGTCGACCTGAGTCACGGCGGGACGAACAATGACCTCGGGATCCAATAAGCCCGTAGGACGAACCACTTGTTCAACCACTTCCCCTTGACTCAAATCTAATTCGTACTGCGCAGGAGTAGCAGACACAAAGACGGACCGGCGCATCTTGCGTTCAAACTCATCAAAGCGTAACGGTCGATTGTCCAGCGCTGAGGGCAATCGGAACCCATAATTGACTAGGGTTTCTTTACGGGCTCGGTCACCGCGGTACATTCCTCCCAACTGCCCCATCATGACGTGACTTTCGTCGAAAAACATCAGACAGTCTGCGGGCAAATAGTCAATCAAACACGGAGGCGCTTCGCCTGGGGCTAAACCTGTCAAATGACGTGAATAGTTTTCAATCCCTTTACAAAAACCCACCTGATCGAGCATTTCTAAGTCAAACTGCGTCCGTTGCTCGAGTCGTTGCGCCTCGACAATGCGGCCCGCATCGAGGAGTTCCTTTCGGCGCTCTTTGAGTTCGGCTTTGATGCTACTGATAGCCCGTACGATCTCCTCGCGTGGGGTGACATAGTGGCTTGCGGGATAAATGACAAATCGCGTGATTTTTTGAATGATTTTCCCCGTTAACGGATCAAAGAGCAAAATCGCGTCAATCTCGTCATCAAAAAGTTCAATACGAACAGCACACTCCGCATGTTCAGCGGGGAACACATCAATGGTGTCACCGCGCACTCGGAACGTTCCACGGTTAAAGTCCACATCGGTACGTTTGTATTGCATCCGCACCAACTGACCAATCAAGTCGCGCTGGTTTCTCGTGTCCCCTTCGCGAACGATGCAGCGCATTTCGGTGTAACTCTCAGGTTTACCAATACCGTAAATGGCCGACACCGTCGCCACGATAATCGTATCGCGACGCTCCAAAATGGACTTGGTTGCAGCTAAACGCATCTGTTCGATATGCTCGTTGACCGCAGCATCCTTTTCAATAAACAAATCACGAGCCGGGACGTACGCTTCGGGCTGATAAAAGTCGTAGTAGGACACGAAATATTCCACGGCATTTTCTGGGAAGAATTCGCGCATTTCCGAGTAGGTCTGAGCTGCCAACGTTTTATTGGGCGCCATGATCAAGGCAGGAGCCCCAATCCGCGCAATCACGTTAGCCATTGTATAGGTCTTCCCTGAGCCCGTTACCCCGAGAAGGGTCTGAGCCATCAAACCGCTCTCAAGACCATCGACCAGTTTTTCGATGGCCTGAGGCTGATCCCCTGCTGGCGGGAAAGGTTGATGCAATTTAAAGGGAGAGTTTTCAAAAGTAATAATCTCAGACACAAATACGCCTATTCACGAATGATCAAATCGATTTCCGAAGTCGAATAGTTTAACGCAATGACCCTCGCAAAGAGAGTCACCAAAAGAGGTAGCCACTGCCTGTGAGCCCTGATTTTCCTAAGGTAGATTATCTAGTTGGTGAAAAGTTAAGGGGTTGATATACGTCTATTTTCTTCTGTAAGCGTATATTAGTAAGACTATTATCACAGGAGTCGTTTTATGGCCAACCCGTCCTTTGCTTCTTTAGCCATGCAACCTGATGACCCCATTTTGGGGCTCAATGAAGAATACAAACAAGACAAACGCCCCGACAAAGTAAACCTTGGCGTGGGGGTGTACTTAAATGATGCAGGTAAGTTGCCCTTGCAAGGGAGCGTACGCACAGCCGAAGAGTTGCTAGTTGCGAGAGAAACAACACACGCTTATACCGCCATGTCGGGTAATCCCCTGTTCTGTGATGCCGTGCAAGAACTCGTCTTTGGCGAAAGTGTTGCCCGTAAAGAAAAACGTATCGGTACCGTTCAAACACTCGGCGGGACTGGGGCCCTTCGTTTAGGCAATGTGTTGGCTCATGATTATTTAGGCATCCAGCAAGGCCATGTTTCCAATCCCACTTGGGGCAACCACGTAGGATTATTGGAACACGCTGGCATCACGGTTTCTCGTTACCCCTACTATAGCGCTCCTAACCACGCCTTAGATCGTGAGGCTTTCTTTGAGTACTTAAAGACGGTCGAATCTGGGTCGCTCGTTTTAATGCATGCTTGCTGCCACAACCCAACGGGGGTCGATTTAACACAAGACGATTGGCGCCAAGTGCTTGAGATTGTTCGCGAGCGCGAACTCCTCCCGTTTATTGATATGGCGTATCAGGGGTTGGGCGAAGGTTTGGATGCAGATGCGTTTGCACCCCGCTTATTCGCGGATTCTGGCGTTAACTGCTTGGTCGCGTCCTCGTGCTCAAAGAACTTTGGTCTCTATGGGGAACGTACCGGGGCGTTACATGTCATTACCCAAAACGAAGAACAAGCGCGTGTTGTCATCTCGATTCTGAAGACCGTGGTACGTCAAGAGTATTCGAATCCTCCCGCTCACGGCGCCAACGTGGTGGCAGAAATCTTGACGACCCCTGAATTGCGTCAAACCTGGGAAAAGGAAGTGAATTCAATGCGTGCACGTATTTTGGCCATGCGTGACCAATTGGCCGACGCCAATCCTGCCCTAGACTTTGTACGTCACCAACGCGGTATGTTCTCGTTCTTAGGGATCAGTGCGGAACAAATGATTGCATTACGTCAGCAGTATGGGATTTACGGTATCAATAATAGCCGTATTAACATTGCCGGGCTGAATGCCAATAATGTTGAACGTGTTGCTAGCGCAATTCGTGCCGTAATGTAATCCCCTGTTTACGGTATACCCGAAAACGCAAAGTTGTCTAATAAAGCTAGCTCGGGTATACTTCACTACCTTGATTCCCCGATAGCTCAGTCGGTAGAGCGACGGACTGTTAATCCGCAGGTCGCTGGTTCGAGCCCAGCTCGGGGAGCCAAAATTCAAGGTCATGAGTATTACACTTATGACCTTTTTCTTTGTGGGCAATCCCTCTCTATACGATGGAACCAAGCAGCGCCTTTGTTTGCTCTCTGAGTTTCAGTGAGCGACGTTTTGCATAAGCACACCACCACACCGCAAAATCATGAACAATATCTGAGGTTTCTTCACGATCACGTCGCGTAACGATACTGAGGATTTGGGGTTTACGCTTCCATCCACGTAATACTGGCACCACACTTCCTTCACGAATATCATCGGCTAGGTGTAGTAAGGCACAATCAATGACTATGCCCAATTCTTCTCGCATCATGTGATTGAGCGTAAGCTGAGCATCTGTCATAAACACGCGTTTCCACTTAATAGCACTCGAAACTCTCCCTGCCTGATCGTATAAATAACTCGTTCGCTGATGCATTCCCTGCCGCAAGAGTAGGCCGGTGTGATGTTTTAGGTCCTCAATCGTTTCCGGCATACCATAGCGTTTCACATAGCCCTTTGCAGCCAAAGGGATAGGACTCGCTTCAATACAAAAGCGAACGACCAAATCCGGGTGACTAATGGGGCGATCAATCATCGCCACATCGACTCTCCCCGAGAGCACGTCTTCCACGGGGCATGACGCACTCAAATAAAAGTCCACATTGGGGTGCTTGACCGAGTATTGAAAGAGATCGTCGTGAAAGTAGCACTGGTTTAAGTCCGTAGGGGCTGCCACAGTGATGATGTGGTGGTTATTGTCCAAGAACATCTCTTCGATCGAAGCGAAGTCCCGCAGGAGTGGCTCCAATCGACTCACTAAGGTTTGCCCCTGCGGGGTAAGTCGAAACGGACGGCGCGAACGGTCCAAAATTTTGACCTGCATTTCTCGCTCAATGTCCGCTACGAGGTGCGAGACCATCGGGGGATCCAAGTCGAGCATGGAAGCGACGACCGAAATCGACCCCGTCTTGGCGACAGTCGTCACGGCTCGCCAGGCTAAGAGATTATCGAGGGTTGCTTTCATAGATATCCTTCGGTCACAACGTAGGGACAACGCGAGGTCCACGGCTATAAAGTAACCCAAAAGGATTACGTCTTTATTATTATACCGAGACTGAATCCGCCAGCATAGTACTCCCTTACCAAAACTCCTTGGCCTCCCCACACACTGTCGTTACGTTCGATAAACCGGTACCCCTTCAAAGAAGGAACCTAACTTTTGCTCCCATGCTTCACTCCCTTCGTGCTGGGGCGAATCGCTGTGCTTTTCGCGTACGAGTAACGGAGTTGACGAAAGAAATTGCGCGAGCGTATAAGGCACCAGTTCCACCGACTGATGTGGGCAGACCCGCACACAGGCTTCACATTGCACACACGCCATCGGCAAAACCAGGAAGGCGTTCGGATCCTCCTTCAGACTTCCCGTGGGGCACACCAACGCACACAAGCCACACTCATCGCAGCCCTCTCGCCATTGAGGAGCTCGGAGCCAATCGAGCGGACGTTCTTTGAGGGGCGCCTCGCCACGACTCAAGCGCCACAGTGCCGTAAAGAGTTGCTTTTGCCGATCGGGGATACAGGGTTCTCGTGGAGGATGGAGGGGGTTAACCCACGTGTCCGCCTCCCCTCTGATGGGTTCACGAGGTTCGGACGACGCCTCAAGGGGCTCTGCCCCTCGATGGGAAAGCAGAGGATGCAACAAAAAGGCACGACGGCGATGCTCCACTTTCGCGTCCCGCGTTTCCTGCGTCACCGTTAACGTGCCCCCGAGCATTGCACAGAGTCCTTCCACCCTTTGAATCGTTTCGCTCAGCGAACGATAAGAGGCTTTAGGGCAGCCGTCACAGGGGGCATGCCGTAGTGTCAACGTGCTGACCCCAGCGATGTTCAGATGAAGCAAATTCGGGAGCGTTAACGTCGCTAAGCACGGGATCGTCCACTCCCCCGTTTGATGAGCTGTCTCTTGGCACGCCAGTGTTAGATGAGCTGTGGGCTCATGTTCGTCTTGACTTAATAGGGGCACCTCCACGCCTTCCCCCTTTAAGGCCTCCGTGGGACACTCCGCCAAACAGGCTCCGCACTGGGTGCACCGTTCGGGTCTTAACAGAAGGGCTTGATTCTCCCACTTAAACACCGACCGAGCACAGACGGTTTCACATCGCCGACAATTAACGGCCGCATGACGTAAATTCACGCAGCGCGTACGGTCGAATTGCAGGCGTTCCTCCATGGTTTTCCCTCCTTAATGCCAAAGTCCGCCAATATTTCATACCCTGCCTGACGCCCTTCACCTAAGGCGCGAGCTAACAGGGAAGCCCCCGCATGCATATCCCCTCCGACATAAACGTTCGGAAGTGTCGTTCGTAAACTCCCTGTAAGCGTAGTGATACCATGCACAGGATCGATCTCTAGACCAAGCAACGTTAAGGCGTCCGAGGTTTCTACCGTCGCCCCGTAGGCCACCAAGATCCGATCGATGTTGAGTCGCCCCGCCCCTTGCAGCACGACAGCCGCTAAGTCGCCCACCTCGGTACGCTCGAGACGAACCAGTTGATCCTCGGTGATTAGTCTCACGCCGCCCTCCAGCAGGGTCTTGAGTGTCTCCTCGGCACACTTCATACGGGAGCGTTCGCGCCGATAGAGAACCGTCACCGAGTGAGCCCCTTCCCGTAGCGCCCCCGCTGCGCAGTCCGCCATCGTTTCGCCACCCCCTAAGATCAACACGTCGCGCCCCGCGAGTGACGCGCTCGGCTCTACACCTACCTCCTGAGCCCACACACTGTGTACGGCTCGCAGATACGCGAGTCCACTCTGTATCCCTTTCCCCTTCGCATAACCTTCAATCTCGGGAGAGAGTTCCCGCACCCGTTGAGCTCCTTGCGCTAAAAAGAGGGCATCATGGGTTTCGAGTAACGCCCGATAGGGAAGCTGAGCACCCACCTCGACTCCAAAGTGAAAATGCACGCCCGCTGCTTGCAGGGCCTCACGCCGTTCGGTGAGCAAACGAGCGGGCACTTTCCAATGTGGAATTCCCGATCTCAATAAGCCTCCCAACTCCGCCTGACGTTCATAAACGTCCACCTGAATGCCATGGCGATTAAGCACCTCGGCACACGCCAACCCAGCCACCCCAGCTCCCACAATCGCGACCCGTTCACTTCGCGTGCGCACCAAGCACCCCACATCGCCGCGTTTTTTCCCAAAAGCGCCTAAACCCTCTTCGATCGCACGAATCGGGAGCGCTGGCTTCGTTTGAGTCCCTGCACAGGCCTGCTCACAGAGTCGCTCTGAAGGGCAAAGCGCACTACATTCAGGCCATTGACCGGGTTTCAGTAGTAATTTCGCGACCTGACGGTACTCATGCGCCTTCAGGTGTTTCATCCATAACGTAATCGGTTGGTGCTGTGGGCAGGCCTCTTCGCAAGCCCCACAGAGGACACAACGTTGCGCCTCTTGAGCCAACTGTGCGAGGTGATAGGGTTTACCAGGCGACGAGGTTTGCTCCACCGAGGACGTCTTACGACTAGGCTTTTGGAAGAAATAAATCGCCTCCACGGGACAGGCCTCTGCACACACATGACAGTGCGTACAGTTACTTCTCTCTTGAGCCGTCAAAGGGCGAGTAAGATCAAGCCCTTCTGGGCAGGCCTCTCGACAAACATGACAGTCGACCCCTTGAGCATGTAAACAACGCTGGGGTTCAACCTTGGGCAAAAAGAGGCGATTCACGTGCGCCAAGAGTCGCATTAAAGCGCCCAACGGGCACCAGACATGGCACCAGCGCTTGAGAAACAAAATTTCCACAACCAGTACCAAGACAAAGAGCCATAGCGCGCTCTGTACTTCGTAACCAAGGAGTAGTTGTCCGAGTCCCACGACCAGGGCAAACGTTATCCCCACAGGGCAAATCAAGCAAAAGAAGGGAAATCCAAGGGCCATACTCGCCCCCAGTACCCCCAATAAGCTGTAATACGGAAAACGCAAAAACGAAAGAGACTTCTCTCTTTCAACCTCAACGGTCTGACGGGCCACGGGATGAATCGGAATGACCCGTGCACGATTCGTACGCGTGAACGCTTTTTTGAGTAAAGGGGTGGGACACAACCAACCACAAAAAAATCGTCCCAAAAGCACAATCATCAAGAGGGCGATCCCTACGCCGAGGACTGCGCGCCCCGTGATACCGCCTCCCGCTAACCACACCTCGAGTCCCCCTAAAGGGCAAAGGTAGGCGAAGGCCCCAAGTCCCCATGACGATAAGGACCCCCAACCTTGTGTGAAAAACAGGGCGAGGAGGCTAAGCACGAGTGCCCCCAACATCACCCACCAACGTAGTGAACTCAGCGCCCAACGATTCGATCCTCTTACGTTCATTGAGGCTCCCCTTGATGAATAGAGCGCACTTCAATCCCACGGACGTCGCTCCCGACAAAGCTCTGAAACACATTCGAAGGGCACTCGAGAACACAACGGCCACACCCAGTACAGTCGGACGTGATGTCGGGCACATGGTCTGCTTTGAGCACAACGGCCTGATAAGGACACACCTCATAGCAACGCGAGCACCCTCCCGCTTTGAGCGCAATACAGTGTTCGGTGAGCTTTGCGCGCCCCAAGGGTTCAAGCGATTGGTACCAAAGCGGACGATCGGTGGGCGTGAGGGCCCCCGTAGGGCAAACTTCGGTACAGCGCATACAAAAATTACACCAACCTTGATGAAAATCCAGAATGGGCGTACGGGCGGCTCTAAGGTCGTCCGTCCAGCGAGCAAGGCGAATGGCCGATAGGGGGCAAGCGGTGAGACACCGTTGACATTTAATGCAACGCGCCAAAAAGTCTCGCTCGGGCACAGCACTGGGGGGCCGTAAGGGCTCGCTGGCTCGTGGAGCACGCGACTTGCAACCGAGAAGCGTAAGCCCTACGCCCACACCTCCTGCGGCGAGCACCTCACGGCGACGCCAAACGCGGGTTTGCCTCCTTTCACTCGCACTCATGGTCCCACCATTCCTTGGGTTAGAGTAGTTCGGAGACCACCGACTTATCCCAGGTCACCAAGGCTTCAGTCAACTGAGCTGCTTGAGGGTAAAACGCTCCCACAGGACAGGCTTCAGTTTTCCGGCAAAACGCAGGCAACCAATTGAGGATGTGGTTTTCCAAAAAGTCCTTTTGTTGCTTCAAATTCTTTGCCAGCGCTTCCGATTCTCCCTTCTGGGCGATCTCGGCAGCTTGTTGGCAAAGGACGGCCAAATACCCAAACTCAATCGCCAGATGGTCATCCATCAAATCGGAGTCCGAGAGTTTTAAGCCGGTATGGTTTAAGAGCTGATGCATGGACTCGAACGCGTCTTGAGCCACGAGTCCATCAGGACTAGTGAAGACCGACTCATAAGGGCAGGCAAAATTCTCTCCCACAATCCCTGCGCCCAAAAAGCAACGCGCATAGTCGGCAGCGAGCTCTTCATAAGCCCGATCGTCCGCTTTCTGGTACGACTCCACCGTTTTCTGAAAACGCGCCAAGCTCCCATCCAAAGCCTCAATACCCAGCGGTTCTTCAAACTGGAGGGCAGTGAGGACATTCATGGTCTTTTTATCCATTTCGCAGTAATAGATTCGCGCCAACAAACGGTACATGCTTTCGCGGCTAAGGCAAAGGCTCACCAAGTCTTCCGTTTTCATGACACTCTCCTTTTTATCCACTAAGCCGTCATGACGCATCAGATTTCCCCCATCCGATACACCAAACCGTGAAACGACATAACGGCTCCTAAAATCAAACCAAATTTAATAAACGCCAGACGTATCCCCGCTTGGGTCGTCCGTTCGAGTAACCAGGGCCCCACGACTCCCAAGCCCAGCATCGCTAGCCATAACCAAGCTCCCTGAGTCAGGAGCGTCATGAGGGTACCTTCCGTCAGTCGTAGTCTCAAATCGACGTGCGGTACACTCGCGAGATAGGCGAGGCTCGTTAAAAGCGCAACGCCCCCTAACAGCCACCGAAGACGCCCAAAACGCTCTGCCACGTCCCTCCACGAGGAGTAAGCACAGACGTAAGCCCAACCGAGCTCAGCAACCCCCACCAGCGTCCAGACCACTAACGTGACCACTAACCACGGACTTTGCCAGGCGTGGTTCCATGGCAGGCGCAGTAAATTGGCCGTCGTGACGGTTAACGCGAGGGAAGCAACGCCCGCCAGTAAAGCCCACGAGAACGTCACGGGTGTCTCTAACCAGCGATAATGCGACCACAGGTAGCCCACCAAAGCGATCAACGTAATCCCAGCAGTGAGTGCCACGGGGAAAAACGTGGAACTTCGATGGGCAACCAGACTGAGTAATAACTCAGGGCGACCAAGGCTCAGCGAGACGGTCAGCACGCCAAGAAGGAGTGCTAGCACCGCCCCCCAGGCCAGCTTGAGACAGTGACGCACGGGAAAAGCCAAACACTCTCCCAGAATGAGCACCGCAGAGAAGCCCTCCACGGCACTCATCAGCGCACAAAAGATCATCATGCTGGTTTCATTGCCCATGCTGAACCTCGGTACACCCTCGTCTTGTGGCCTTAGCCCATCTTGGGGGGATTACCCTGCCAGGGCGCCGTCTTCGCGTGCAAAATGTAGCGCACGGTCGGATGGTTCCCCGTATCGGGCAAGGTATGCACATTTTCCGGACCCGCAGCGGCAATGGCCTTTGACACGTCGCTCTGAGGATCATCGATGTCCCCAAAGAAACGCGCGCGAGCGCAGCAAACCTTCACGCAGGCTGGCTGTTCCCCAATGGCCTGTAAGTGATTACAGAGCGTGCACTTCTCGACCACCTTTGTCTGCTCGTTGAAAGAGCGTGCCCCATAGGGACAAGCTTTCATACAGAGCTTGCAACCAATGCATTTTTCCTTGTTGATCAAGATTTGTCCGTCCTCCGTGCGGTACGAGGCGCCCGTCGGGCACACCGTGACACACGGAGCGTTCTTACAAACCTGGCACACGGCGGGCAAGAAATAGCTCTTTACCTCAGGGAACTTCCCCATGGGGCCAATCGTGAATACCTTGTTGTATTGCATGCCAAGCGGCACGTGATTTTCTTGCTTGCAAGCCACCTCGCAAGCGTAACAACCGATGCAACGGTCGAGGTCAATAACGAGTGTTTTCTGTGACATGGTTTAGAACTCCGGCAGATGAGTAGGATCCGTAGGCTTAGGCATCCAAGGTTCAAACTGGGTGGGTTTCATCCAGATACCCTTCGGGGCCCCAGGCGCTTTCGAAATACGAACTTGGAAACCACGCAAAATGTAGGTTCCCACCACGTCGTTAAACGGCGGATCGTTTTTCGTCAGACAGTTCACATTCATTTCCTTCCACCCACGGGTAGCGGTATTGAGCGTTTCAGGTGTCCAGAAGCGTTCCATAAACACCACCCCCGGAGCAATCCCTTCGGTGACGCGCACTTGGGCGGAGATCTTGCCACGCTTACTTTCGACATACGCCCAATCGTCTTGCTTCACGCCGTACTTCTGAGCGTCGACAGGATTCACCCAGAGTTCAGGCACCGGGTAGATTTCACGCAAATACGGAATGTTGCGTAACGTACCGTGGTGGTACATCGGCAAGCGACCACTCGTTAAGACGAGCGGGAATTCCTTGGCGATCGGCTGCAACGGGCTTTCCGAGGGTTCGCGGTAGTACGGTAACGGGTCGTAGTCTTTACTGGCGGGCGGCAGGGGTTCCTTCGCATAAGGTGCCCCCGTGCGGCCTAAGTTGATAAAGACTTCTCCGTAGAGTTCCATCTTCCCTGACGGTGTACCAAAGCCCACCGGCTTGCCGGTCTTGGGATTGTCCTTCTTGTAGACGTAGTACTGATTCCACTTTTCAAAGGGCATGTACTGGTAAGGATTGTGCGCTAGCAGTTCTTTCCAGGAGAGCCCAATACGAGAGAGGTTCATATCGATTAACTGCTCCACGCTGTCCCAGTACGGCACGTCTAATTTGCCGCCATGCGCCTTCATCCATTCCGGATCGCGGGCGTGCTGGCAGTTTTCGTGACCTAACTCGGCAAGACGCTTCACCAACTGTCCCCAGAAGAGCGTTTCGTCGGCCGTTTCGTAGAGGTGCGTGACCGCCTGACGAGCAAACACCATGTTCAGGTTTTCCACGAGCATATTTGTTTCCAGCCATTCGGCCGCGGGAAGAATCATGTCGGCATAGGTCGTAAACGAGGTCGGGTACATGAAGACATGGACGATGAAGTCCAACTTGTCCATCGCTTCTTCCCAAGAGGGCGCATTACCGAGCACCGCGAACTTGTTACCCGAACGTTCAATCCAGATATGCGGTTGGTACGGTTTACCCGTCTTGATGGCTTCCAATACGGCAGGAATTTGGGCCGCATCCCACTGCAGTAACCCCTTGTATTCGATACCGCCTAAGCGCTTCTTCAATTGCCCATCAGGCAAAATGAATGAGCAGGCCGTCGCTAAACTACCGGCCGGCACGACGTTACTGGAGGGTTTGCGTTGTAAGAGGGCTCCTGGATTTTCCACGTTGCCCATCAACGCATTCAAAATGCAAGCCCCCATGGCGCTTTGAACCGAGAGTTCATGCTGGTCAGTCGCCACCCCAAGCGCAATGCCACCAGGCCCTGAGACGTAAATCTGAATCGCTTCTTCAATCTTCTTCGGATCTAAGCGACAAACTTCCCCAGCTCGAGCCAAGGTCCATTCATCACAGCGTTCACGTAAGAGTTTGAAGCCGGTCTTGCAGGGGACCCCGTTCACTTCATGCGCACCGTCGAGCTCCACGTCATAAGCCTCATTCCACGGATAGCTGATCGGTTTGGCGGACTGCGTCTTCTTATCCCAGACCACATAATCCTTCGGATTGCCGTCCGGAGCAATGTCGTCGCCATGCAAGAACATCTGGGTCTTGGTATTGACCAAGTAAGGTAAGTTCGTCCACTTCAGAGTGAACTCATGGTCATAGAGATCTTTGTCGATAATGTATTTAATCCACGAGAGCATCAATGCTACGTCCGTACCCGGGCGCACCGGAAGCCATACATCGGCTTTGGCAGCATCAGGAATAAAGCGTGGGTCGATACACACCGTCTTCACACCTTTGGCACGAAGGTCTGACAACACACGGCCGCCACCGCCAGGGCAGCTGTAGGACGGATCCGTCCCCCACAGCACAAGAGCTTTGGTCTTGGGATCTGGGTTATAGAGTTCGAGGCAGTGTTCGTCGGCCACACTCGTGGTCGGACCGCCGTACATCAAACCAAAGGCGAGCGTACGCGGTAAGAAGCACTGAGCGCAGCCCGGTTCAAAGAAATTCGGCGTCCCAAAGGTATTGGCAAAACGACGCACACCACGGAACGCTGGGTTACCACCGCCACCGGTAGACACCAACACCGATTCGGCACCGTATTTCTCACGAGCTTCCATGAGTTTATGGGCCAAAATATCAATCGCTTCCTTCCAGGAAATGCGCTTCCACTTGTTTTCACCACGCTTACCGACGCGGATCATCGGATACTTATTGCGGTTCGGATGGTAGAGCGCCTGAACGGCAGAGAGCCCTTTAGCGCAGAGTGCACCACGGGTCATGGGGAATTCGGGGTTACCTTCGACTTTAATCACACGACCATTACGCACATGAGCCAGCACGGCACAGTTGTGAATGCAAGCACGACAACACGTCTTTACGATTTTGGTTTCGGCGGCTTCCGGTTTAGGGGGCGTGGTAGATGGAGCCTCAGCGGCTTTCGCTTCCGTGACTAAACCCGATGGCAAACATCTCAGAGCAGCAACACCTGTTGCTGATTGGATCAAAGTACGCCGCGACAGAGTTAACTTTTGCATACGCTTTTCTCCTAGTTAGTAGGTCAGTTCTCTCTCACGCTTGAGCTTCGGATTTGCTTGGAACGACCCCCAAGCGTTGACTCTGTACTGCGTTTGCCACGAGAGAAGGCAACACGCACTGTGAACCCCAACAGCGCTTCAGAGTGGGCGAAACCCTTACGCTGGGGACAGCTTGGTAACAGAGGGCACAGTGTCAAGACACGACAGGGATTCAAACTCAGGTCGGGGTTTTAGTTCGAGAGAAATAAAAGAGCGATAAAAGTTCAATCTCTTGTGGTGATTTTCTTAGACCTGATAAAAATTGTGCCCCGCATGAGTGCGGAGAACCATAGCCTTTTCACAAACTAGTTTGTGAAAAACGCCCTTTTAGGGAAGGGAAAATACTCATAGTGCTGGGGAGCGAGGGGAGGAATCAGCGCGACGGAGGTCTTCGCCCTACGGGTTGTTACTTAGTGTTTATCAGCTAGAAAAGTTAAAACACATCACACAACGCCCAACTAGTTGAATAAGTGTCCACCTTGACGAGCGTCATCGTGGGAAGTTTCGGTATGCTAGGCAATGCAATCCGGTGAAGCGGATTGCGCCTATATGCGCTCACGCTTTCTGTCTCCGTGAGTGTGAATACTTACGCATCTTACTTTCGTTGCGACGGTAAGATGCGCTTTTTTTGTGCCGTATCGATATGCAAAAACCCCGCTACTGAATGTTCAGTAACGGGGTTCTTTAATAGTGAGCCCGGCAATGTCCTACTTTCACTGGAAATACAACCAACTATCATCGGCGCAGAGA